>PVBE012417781.1_pt1 | contig 11571 bp, 14 predicted proteins | sample 1631181 | NCBI WGS metagenome assembly PVBE01 (sample SAMN08397723, study PRJNA350692) | Marine metagenome, whole genome shotgun sequencing project. | isolation source: water | place: Pacific Ocean | collected 2012-04 | reverse complement strand
TATATACCTCTTCCTCATTCTCTTCACCCTCCAAACCCCATCCCAGGCGGATGATATTAGAGACTTTCAGATCGAAGGAATGAGCATCGGGGATAGTTTGCTGGATTATTTCAGTGAAGGAGAAATAAAAAAATTTTACAGACATGATTATCCAGGTAGCAAAAAATTTTTTGATTTAACTATTGAATCTGGTTATTCAAAACTGGAAGTGTTCGATGCCCTTCTTCATGGTTTTAAATCTGGTGATAAAAATTATATAATTTATAATTTAGGAGCAGCTTTAGATTTTCCTAACGATATTGACAGTTGTCTAAAAAAGAAAAACGAAATAACTTCTGAATTAACAGAACTTTTGCTAAATTAGCAACGTCTAAATCATATTCAAGAGAACATGATCAAGATAAAACTGGAGAATCCAAAGTTTATTCTACTGACTTTACTTTTCATACAGGAGAAATCGCACGAATCGTATGTATTAAATGGAGCGATAAATTTAGAAAAGATAATTATATTGATCATTTAAGACTGTTTCTTTCTACAAATGAATACAGAAAGTGGATAAATGAAGAAGCCTGGGAATAAACCCATGAAACGCTTATCTCTATACCTCTTCCTCATCCTCTTCACCCCCCAAACTACATCCCAGGCGGATGATATCCGAGACTTTGAGATTGAAGGGATGAGTGTTGGAGATAGTTTATTAAAAATTATGAGTAAAGATGAGATTAAATCTAATATGGATCAAATATACAAAAGTAAAAAATTTTCTTCAGTTATATATTTCAAAATCTATAAAAGAAATTATTGGAAATAATACTAATTACCAACCTCTCCAAAAACAGGTGAGAAAAAGTGATCCAAACGGCAAATCATTTATGTACGCAGAAGCTTTTTTCTTTAATGGAAATAAGAGCATGGTACAAATTTATTGCACTAATTGGAGCAAGGATTTTGAAAAGAAAGATTGGCACGATGAACTAAAAGTTTCAATTTGGTCTGACAGTTTTTCTAAATTTTTAGACACTGAGGCATACTAATAAATACACACGTCCCTCATAAGTCTGGGTTCGATGTTCTAGATTGAACCTATCAATAGACAATTTCAACTGTCCCAAATCATTGACACATATAGGTCACAGTGGGAAAATGTTGTTTATGAAGAGGTTCTTAATCCTATTAATTCTAATCTTCACTCTCCAAACCCCATCCCAGGCGGATGATATTATAGACTTTCAGATTGAAGGGATGAGTATAGGGGATAGTGCTTTAGAATATTACACTGAGTCAAAAATTAATTCTTATGAAAAAGAATATTACAAAAATAAAAAATTCTTTAAAATAACTATCTATACTAAAAAATCTACTTACGACACGCTTGGATTAACATTTAAATCTAAAGATAAAAAATATATTATGTATGGTATCAATGGCGCATTGACCCTTGATAATATTAAAGAATGCAAAACAAGAAAAGATAATATAATTAAAGAATTGTCAGAAATGTTTGTAGATGCAAAAAAAGTAGATGCCGGTAAAAGAAATTACGCCGGAGACCCTTCAGGCAAAAGTAAAACTTATAGTGTGTATTACTGGATTAAAACAGGAGGTTTTATAGAAATATCTTGTTATGATTTAACAGAAAAATTAGCCAAAGAAAAAAATTGGATAAAAAATACTTTAAATGTAGGAGCCTCCTCAAAAGAATTTTCAGATTTTTTATTATATGAACATTACGCTCAATAACAATAATTACAAAGTACGAAAGGGAGTTCTGTTGTGCGGTACCCTGAACCGTTGTAGCTAGCGATGATGAAAAAGTTTCTAGCAATACTAATTTTGATCTTCACCCTCCAAACCCCATCCCAGGCGGATGATATTATAGACTTTCAGATTGAAGGGATGAGCATCGGGGATAGTTTGCTTGATTATTTTAGTAAAGAAGAAATTAAGCAGGCGGAAAACAATCCAGCTCTCATTGGAGATGAAAAGTTTATAATTATTTTTTCACCATCTCAATTAGAAATTTATAACCAAGTTCAAATTACTTATAAGCTCAAAGATAAAAAATATTTAATTCATTCATTAGAAGGTAAACTTGATTTTAAAAATAATATTGAAGATTGTAATAAAAAAATGAAAGAAATTTTATATGATGTAAAAGATATGTTCAAAGATTCCGAAATTACTGAAAAAGTAGATAGAATACATAAAGGTGATGAATCAGGAAAATCTACCACTACAGGAACTTTTTTTCTTTTTAAATCTAAAGACTATGTGGATATTTATTGCACTGATTGGAGTGCTGAAATGCATGAAAAAGAAGGATGGACAGATGATTTAACTGTAACCTTAGGTTCTTCAGAATTCAGAAATTTTTTGTTAGAGTTTTATAATTAATGAAGCATACAAATAATTGTATTGATTGATCGGCGCAAAGGGTGCAAAATGCTAAAAAAGGCGAAGGGGGGGCAATTAAGGCAAGCTTAATTGACATGTTAGGAAGGCTAGCGATATCTATTTTAATCGTATTTGTTTTTATAAATACGAAACAGGTACAAGCAGTCACTTATATCACTAAAAAATCAGATACATCAAAAATAGTTGAGCAAATTGAAAAAGATTATGCTGACGGAAAAATAACCAAATCGAAATGTACTAAGAAAAAGTCTAAGGCTTTAAAATTAGAAAAAGTATCCAAGACTATTTGTGACAATGTTAAAATTAAGACTGCTAAAAAAGAAACTAAAAAAGAGAAAAAAACAGAATATATAAAGAAAAAAAAGAAAAAAAAGAAAAAAGCTAAGAAAGAATTTTTAAAGAAGTCAAAAGACTTATCAAAAAAAGCAAAATCCTGGATAACCAAAAAAGTTAAAAAAGAAAAAAAACATTATAAAACTATAGCTCGGCTTCCAAAAGCAGATTGGTATTTTACGTCTACAGATGATAAAGGCAATACTTTCATTGGATATGCTAAATCGGACCAAAATTCAAAAACTATGGAAGTTGGCAATAGAAAATTTAAAAAAGTTTCTAACGGAAAAGCATTCAAAGATGATGGTAAAACACAATGCGATGTTCGTTCGGAAGTAGATAAAGCTACAAACGAACATCTCTATACTGGGCAAGTGCTGATTAAGTGTCCAAACAATATATTCATAGGAATTTGGCACCAAACAGGAAATGAAGGTTTTGGTGTAGCACAATCAGAAGCAGGTATAAAAATGAATTTTGCTTTTTCAACGGACCGCAAAAATGCTGTTGCTTCTTTAGAAAATAAAAAAAAGGACAGCAAGCAAGCTAAGAAAAAAGAAAAAAGTTATGATAGTAAAGACACAGACAAACCTATCATTAAAGTTGCTTACAATAATGCTTGGTTTAGTAGCTCAGAAGACAAAGAAGTATCAATTGAAAGTGGTAGTAAAGATTATACCATCGAAGGCAAAATTACAGACAATGAAGGAGTAGAACAAGTTAAGCTGCTTGTTTCTGGAAGACCTATGAAAATTGAAGATGACGGAAGTTTTAAAATTAAACGTAGTAGCAATAAATCAGAAGAGATAAATTTATACGCGCATGATTCCGAAGGTAATAATGCAGAATTATTTCTTAATGTTAAAATTTTGTTAGCATCTAGCAAATTTATTAATGATAAAAAATATTACGCCTTGATTATTGGAAATAACGACTATGATAATAAAGAATGGGATGATTTAGAATCTCCAATAAATGATATAACTGTAATTGCTGCAGTTCTTAAGAAAAAGTACAAATTTACAATTCCAGAAAAATTTATATTAAAAAATGCAACTAAAAATGATATTGAAGATGCTCTTGACAGTTTGAATGATATATTAACGGAAGAAGATTACTTGTTAATTTATTATGCGGGTCATGGATCAAGAGGCACGAATGTAAAAAGAGCCTACTGGATACCTATTGATGGTAAATCAAAGTGTTGCAGAAATTGGATAAACACATCAAACGTAACAGATCTGATTGGTGAGTTTAAAGCAAAACACGTCCTTTTAATGGTTGATAGTTGTTTTTCGGGATTGCTAAAAGGCAAAGACGAAAACTTGACTGACGATGGTGAGGAAAAAAATGCGGTTTCTCTTATTAAATGGATGAATAGAAAAGTAAGACTATATATTTCATCAGGAAGCAATGAACCAGTTTTGGACAAAGGAGATAATAAACATTCATATTTTGCTAAAAAATTTATAGAATTACTTGAAGAAAACAATGATCATATTACTTCTTGGGAACTTTTCGGTCATATTGATAAATATGTTCAAAACAACGCAAGTCAAAGACCAAACCATAAAGTTATTAAAGAGACAGGCCACAATTACGGTCGATTTATTTTTTCAGCGAGAAATTAAATTATGAGATTTATACTTTTATTAATCATTTCGTTTTTTCTTATTTTTCCATCTTATGCATGCGCCTCCGGTGCTTATGATGAAAAAATTAAGTTAAATAGAAGCAATATTGAAATAGGTTCAAAAAAAGAAACTATAAAGGTTACTCGTAACGAGATGGTTAACCTGAGAAAAATTAAGACAATAACTAAAGAATACGATTCGATCGAACTATATCTAATGTCGACCGCAGGAAAAAAAGTTAAAAAAGAGGGTAGAATAACATATAGATCGGGAAGTGTAGATATTTATGAAAAAAACGCAAATAGTGTTGTCTACATAGGTAATACCCAAGGTAATTCAATGGGAACAGGTTTCGTAATAGGAAAAAATTGGAACAAAGTAACTAACATAGCAAGTGAGAAATATTTGATTTTAACTAATTGGCATGTAATTGATGGCGCAAAAAAAGTTCAGATTTGGTTAAAACCAGATGAATTAGAAAAAATGGATGAAAGAGTATTAGTATATGAGCCTAGTTTTACAGGCGGTATTGTTAAAAGCAACTCAAGAAAAGATCTTGCATTGATAGAAGTTGATGGATTCCCAAAAAACATTGGGTCTGTAAAATTTGGAAAAATAGAAGATGTTCCCATAGGTTCTACCGTTTATTCAATAGGACATCCAGAGGGACAAACATGGACATTTAATTCTGGAATGGTTACGCAAATAAGGCCAAATTATCAATGGAGATACAATAATAGCACCCACCGCGCAAACATCATACAACATGAAGTGCCTACAAACCCAGGTAATTCCGGAGGACCTTTATTTAACGAGAAAGGATTGATGGTAGGAGTAAATTCATTTCTAAAAGGTAACGCACAACTTATAAATTTTTCTGTAGCAATAGATGAGGTAGAAAAATTTTTAAAGGAAAAAGTAAACAAAAATAAAGGTAAATCAAAATATATTAAAAAGAAAAAGAAGCCAACTTACATAACAAGAAAATCTAAAGATAAAAAAACATCATCTCAAGGGGAAGAAATTAAAAAAACTTATCCTAATGCAATTCCTGGAGACGTTAATGATAATGGCATAGAAGATGTTTGGTACATAGATGATGATAAAAATGGAAAAATTGATACAGCGTTCGTTGATCATGATGAGGACGGTATAATCGAAGCAATTATGATAGACGATAATGAAAATAAATATTTTGAAATTATAACGCTTGATAATGACTTAAATGGCTATCCTGATTTACTATATATAGATCGCGATGAAGATGGTGAAGATGATGTCGTGGCCTATGACTATGATGAAGATGGAGAATGGGATAAATACGAAAGATTAGGTTAAATTTTTTTGATATCCACTGCTTTCTTTAACTTCAAAATTTTATTTTCCAATGCAGTGATTGCTTCATTTATTTCCTTTTTTTCTAAAGGAGAAATTTCAAGGCCTTTATCACTTTCAGGATCATGCGCGTTTGTAATAACTTCTGTTAATTTTCCATGAAGAATGGTGAACTTAACCAGCATATCATTGATATTTTTAGTTCTATCTGGATCTAATTTTCCAAATTCTTGAGAGACCATATATTCATGCGCTGTTAACAAAGGTGGGGCCTTATCTTTTTTAATGCAGGCTATATCCAACTTAAATGAGTCATTATGATCTATTTGTTGAGGTTGATCAGGATCACTACATTTTCTCAAGTAAGATACACTCTTTCCAACGGTTTGCTGAATTTCATCTTCGGTAAGAATTTTAATCACTTCTTCAATACCTCTTTCAATAGAGGCTGTCTTTCTAATTTTGGCCATCAAAAAAAAATTCTAAACTAAAATGTTTAGAATATCCAGGTATATTAGTCTTTTTTTAATAAACGCCAATTGTTATAATATTTTATGCAATTAAAAAGATTGATCATATTGTTTTTTATTTTTTTGTTTTTACAAAACCAATTTGGTTTATATGCAAATGCAGCTGAATGTGAAAATTTTGGAAAAGAAATAAATGAGAATTATGAACCAATTATTCCTTGGGAAACAAAAAATAATATTGGCATATATTGGGCTTACGCTTGGAATCAAGATAAGAAAAAAACAAAAATTGATAGAGATAAAAATAAATTTCCAAAAGTTAGATTGTCATTATTAGAAAAAAAATTAAGCCCAGGGACGGTTGTAAAGACACTTAATGACAAGGACCTTTCTGAAATAGACGACTCATCTTTGTTGAATCTAATTGAAAATAGCAATTTTGCTGAAATTCAATTTTTTAATGAAAAAAAAATTAATAAATTAACAATATCTGCAAAAGAGTATAAATATTTAAATTTCGAATTAGATGATTTTGAACTTCATTCTATAAATGAAGTTGATCCAAAAGATGGATTTTTTTCATTAGATCATACATCCACTATTTTTTATAAACGACCAGATCTTCAAGAAGAAGGTAAGCTTTTATCAGATTCTAATTGTAAGAAGCATCATATAACTAAGAAGATTTTCTATCCCGATAATTGGCTTACCTTAGTTCAGTTTGAAAAAGATGAAGATAAAACTAGTGTTGAAAAATTTTTCAGCCATGAATACGGCACTACTTGGTTGGAGGCTAGATATAAAGGATTAGTTAAAGTCAGATCCAAATTTGATTTTTATGATTTTCCTTTTGATACGCAGGTTTTAAAAATTCAATACCAAACTAATGAACTTCCTACAGTCGAAGGTAGCCAAGTTATCTTGATTACACCCGACGATGATGTGCCTATCAGTCTAAATAAATTTAAGTCTCATAACTATTTACAAGAATGGACAGTTTCAAAAACTTATATTTCTAGTAATTTTGTAAAGGAAAAGAATCTTTTGTTTGATCGACTTACCTTATTTATTGAAATAGAAAGAAACTCAAAATATTATTGGTTCAAAATTATTATTCCTGTTTTGTTAATCTTGGCAATTGCTTGGAGTGTATTGTGGATACCAACCGACCAAATAGAATCTAGATTAACAACCTCAATTGTTGCTTTACTTTCATTAATTGCATACAATTTTGTTTTTCAAGAAGATATACCTAAATTAGATATATTAACAAGTTTGGATAAATTTATTCTTTTATCATATACATTTTGTGCAATACCGATATTTACAACCATATTTCTAAGTAGATTTGTCGATCGCAATCAGAAACGTGCAAGCAAAAGAAACAGCATAATTAGAACCATAGGTGGAGTAATATACATATTTACAACTCTCATAATACTAATAATTCGTCCTGTATCTTAAACACATTAAGTTATAAGTCTTTTTTTCAAATCCAATATGAACTGACTTTTTGGATAAAAAATATCCTTATTTTAAGCCGCTTGTCCGATTTACGCTATGTTACTGGACAGGAATTTTTTTCACCTAATGTTTAAGTTGGAATCATGATTAACAAACTAAAAAAGGAGAAAAAAATGAAGAAAGTAAAAGAAGTAAAAAGCGGAAATCCAGTTCTAGCAACTTTTGGCGGATTGCTGATTGGACTTGGAATTTTGGATTTCGGATTGTCTTGGGCAGGGACTAATATTACGGCATTTTTAGGCCCTTTATCGCAGTTTACTCCGCTGGCTTTTGGTTTAATCGGAGCAGCACTGCTTAGCGCAGGAAATGAACAAGAAGAGTAACTATAAAAATCTCCCCCAAATAATTGGGGGAGAAAAGGAATTTAAAATGAAAAAATTTATAACAAATATAACCAGAATTGTAATTTCATATGGCAAATTATTACTAATGATCATAGCCTTGAGTTCTACCGGAGCATCAACAAAGGCGGATGAGGCTTATACGTATTTAAATTGTGGAATTGAATATCTGCGGTTAAGCGGAATCTATATTAAAAGCAATTATAATATCAGAACAAAAAAATTTTTAGACAGTTATAGAATTATTGAATATGGAGAAAAATGGATAAAGGCTACTGCAGGTTATAATACTATTTGGTTGAATAGAGATACAGGAGAAATGAGTTACGGAAGATCTTCCGACTCACGCAAGTATCCTTGCAAAGTAATATATTACACCGAACTTCCGCAAATAGATGATGAAGGGAAACAGTTTTAGATGATAAAAGTTATAGTAACAATATTATTTAAATCTTCTGCAGCCATAAAAATAATTTTTCTTAGCTTGTTAAGTGAAATAAGATTTATGTTTAAAGGTTTGTCTGAAATTATAGTAAATGGTTTTGACAGTATAAATTATCATATTTTTCAACCTATACGTTTAATAAGATTTCAAGATGTAAGAGATTTTCTATCCGATCATGCTCAGTCAATAGTGATTATATCGTTCATGATAATAATCATTGGAATCCTTAGCTACAAAAATAAAGAAGATAAAATATGAAGAAACTTATTTTTTTGCCTATTTTATTCTTGTTTACGTCTTGCGCAATGGGCACATGGAATCATAGATCAGGAAATAATTCAGATCTTAATTATTATTCGGGTTATTGTAGATCTTTTGCTAATTCCAAGGCTCCAATTTATATATGCGAGAATCCTTTGATGTGTGCTCCAATTGGGTACTTGTATCCCTTTGTTTTATGCTTTTAAGTATACTCAAGCAAAAAAATGAAAAATATATTTATATACACGTTTCTGTTTTTGTTGTTTTGCAGCAATGCTTTTGCAGATAGTTATTTGCTTGAACTAAAAAGGCAAGCTGATGCAGGTGATGCAATAGCTCAAAATAATATAGGACATCTCTATTTGTATGGAAATGAAGAGCATAATGTTTCTGTGGATTTAGATAAAGGAATTGAATATCTAAATATGGCGGCTGAACAGGATCAAGTAAATGCCATGACAACAATAGGATGGAATTATTTTTTGGGTGGTAAAGGGGCTGAACAGAATAATGAAGAAGCTATTTATTGGAATGAAAGAGCATCAAAATTAGGGTTTTCGATAGCTAGCTATAATATAGGATTTTTTTATTATTCAGGATTGGCTGGATTAGAACAAGACTTACTCAAAGCAAAAAAATATTGGTTGTTAAGTGCATCACAATGGATTGATTCCTTAAATCACGGAGATTCTACACCCGAAGGTTTGTTAGAGGAAATTAATTCTTTTAATAAAAATCCAAGCAAAGAAATGATTGAATTAAGAGATTGGTTCATTAAACTTTTAAGATCCATACCAGCTTAAATGAAAAAATTATGTATATATCTTTTTATAGTTTTATTTAGTTTACAAACCCCATCCCAGGCGGATGATATCCGAGACTTTGAGATTGAAGGGATGAGCATTGGGGATAGTTTGTTGGATTATTTCTCGAAAGATGAATTAGATAATTTTGAAGATCCCTATAAAAATATTGTTCCTAACAAAAAAGTAAAAACTTTTATTTTAGAAAGTAAATTAGAAATTTATGACATGCTAGAATTGACATACTTCGAAAATGATAAAAAATATATTATTCATGGTTTAGGCGGCGCTATATTTTTTCCTGACAACATAAAGGATTGTAAGAATAAACAAGGTGAAGTTTTAAATAATCTTAAAGCTATTTTTGATAATTCTGATACGGTTTATAATAAATTTAAATTTCCTGCCGACAAAAGTGGTAAAAGTAAAATGTATCAGTATTCTATGATGATTACACCGAATTCTAAATATTACAATATCATGATTAATTGTTTTGAATTTGGAAAAGAATTTAAAAGCAGAAGTTTTGTAAACAATTTAAATATTATTATTAATTCAGAAAAAATAAACGATTATTTTCATTCTGTTGGTCTTGGTAGCAAATAATCTCATGAAACGTTTATCCCTGTACCTCTTCCTCTTCTTCATCCTTTTCACCCCCCAAACTACATCCCAGGCGGATGATATCCGAGACTTTGAGATTGAAGGGATGAGTGTTGGAGATAGTTTATTGGATTTTTTTACTAAGAAAGAAATTAAAGAAAGTATAAACCAAGATGCTTATGAAGGGTCAGATGGAAAATTCTCTTTAACAAATTTTGATAGTAGTAGTGACGTTTATGATATTTTACAAATTCATTTCAAAACTAATGATAAAAATTTCTTAATCTATAGTATAGATGGAGTATTTGCTTTTAACAAAACAACAAAAGAATGTAATACGGAAAAAATAGAAATTAAAAAATCAATTTCAGACATTTTTGCAAATTTAAAAGAAGAAAATATACGTATAGAAATGGCATCGGGTCGTGGATTTTTGAATCGAACACAATATATATTTAAAACAGGAGATTTTATTGAAATTGTTTGTTATGAATATAATACTTCTGATTGGATTAATCATGGTAGAGTTGGGGCAGTAAGAGAAGAATTAGAAGATTGGATTAGTTCTTTATAATAGCATACCAATCATGATCTCATAATTCCCCTGTGTAGGTTTATTTATATTTGTTATTATTGGATATGCCTTTGGATAGATAAAAGATGAAGAGGAAAAAGAAAATAAACTAGATAAAAAATAATGAAAAACCCGTAGTTTCGACCCAAATAGTGATGATGAGATTTTTATTTTCCATCATCACTAATTTTTCGTGCAGATAAAAAAAACCCCAGTAAAAACTGGGGTTTTTATAGAATTTTTTCTAGTGAATGGAATTACATTCGCACACATATTACGCCAATACTCACTTATTTAAGAACTTCATTGCAGAAACGCCCCAAATAGAAAGCAAACAGAAAGAAGACTTTGTTGAGGAGTGGGGTTAAACTGATTTGAAATGATAAAGAAAATTAAATACCTATTTTCATTTTCGGAAGATGCAGGCAGGTTAGATTTTTTCTATGTGTGGTTAGGTTTATGGATATTTGGCGGTGGTTTTATGTTTTTAGGAGTTTACTTATTTGAAAATTTAATAGAGCAGTTTATGATTCCTTTTTTAATTCTTCTTTTAATAATAACTTTAGCAAACTGGTCTAGAAGATTAAATGATCTTGATAAACATCCAGCACTTGTATTATTAATTTTTGTTCCAATTGTTCAGTTAATATTTTTAATTTATCTACTGTTTGCTCCTGGAAAAAAGTATATGAAAAAAAATAAATAAATATGGAAGTGTTAATCTTTTAATACTTTAAATGAAAAAACTATCTCTATACGTCTTTCTGGTTTTGATGTTTTTCAATGTTGGGTTTGCTGAATGTATTAAAGGTGATTGTAATAATGGTTAT
>PVBE011045046.1_pt1 | contig 11573 bp, 9 predicted proteins | sample 1631181 | NCBI WGS metagenome assembly PVBE01 (sample SAMN08397723, study PRJNA350692) | Marine metagenome, whole genome shotgun sequencing project. | isolation source: water | place: Pacific Ocean | collected 2012-04 | reverse complement strand
GGGAGCGCTGGGAAGGAACGATTGAGTACACGTTCATGGCGCCGATCCGGCTTGCAACCATGCTCGTCGGATCGTCCGTTTTCTCCGTTCTTTACGCCGTGCTGCGGACAGTCATCATCTTCGCCATCGCGCTGCTCTTCTTCGATCTGGACCTGAGCGGCGCAAATTTCTTGACGGCCGCGGTGTTCATGGCCGTTGGGAGCATCGGCTTTCTGGGAGTCGGAATCATGGCGGCGACGCTGCCGTTGATGTACGTGGAGCGCGGCTCCCAGATGACGGTCATCTTGTCGGCGACACTGCTGCTCGTTTCAGGAATCTACTATCCGATATCGGTCCTGCCAGGCTGGCTGCAGGCGATTTCGTGGGTCTCGCCAGCCAGGTACGTTCTTGAAGGCATCCGCGCAGGAATCCTGGAGGGTAGTCCGATTACCGAACTTGGGGGAACGCTCGGGCCTCTGACGTTGATTTCGGTGGTGACCGTGCCGCTGGGAATGTGGACATTCGGCCTTGCCGCAAACTACGCCAAGAAAACAGGCCGCCTTAAGAGATCGGGCTAGATCTGCAAACTCCCGCGACGCTCAGGACGACTTGTCGCGGGTTATTGAATAGACGTGCCAGATTCGCTGCAAGGCGGTCAGGTGAGTGGCAATTGCCAGCACCCAGATCGCAGGCACGAGTATCCAGGCGGACAGCGCTGCGGACAGTCCGAGGATTATCAGTCGCTCCGGACGCTGCAGAAGTCCGACTTTGCAGTCGAGGCCGAGCCCCTCGGCTCTTGCCTTTGAATAGCTGACCAGCAAGGATCCTGCCGCCGCGGCGAGCGCCACTATTGTTTCGACGTTGCGCCCAGCGATAGAAAAATGCCAAATAAGGCCCCCGTAGATAGCCAGTTCAACGTACCGGTCAAGCGTAGAGTCGATAAAAGCGCCGAAGACTGTCACTTCGCTCTTGACCCGAGCAAGGGCGCCATCGAACATGTCGACAGCGCCCGACACGAGCACAAACACTCCGCCGACCAGATGTTGATCGTTGGCGAGAAAGACCGCCGCCGGAATGCTCAAAAGGAAACCCGCCACCGTCAACATCAGAGGCGTGACGCCGATGGCTGCCAGCGGCCAGACTGCCCGTTCCGCAGCGCGCCGCGAAATGGTCTGGACGCGCGTTCCGATCATTTCGTTTCGGAAGCGATCGCCGCCAACGGGGCGGGCTCATCATCCACGCTGTCGCGGCGGCCCAGAAGCTCGCGGTAGAACTCCATCACTCGCGAAGCGACTCCGTCCCAGGAAAAAGCCTCGGCGACTCGCAGACCCTCAGCCCGCAAATCGGCAGCCCGCTCCGGATACGTCGTCATTCGAATGATCGCGCGCGCCAGGGCTCGGGGATCTTCGGGAGGAACGAACAACGCCGCTCGCCCGTCGGGACTCAGTGAGCGGTATCCAAGAAGGTCGCTCGCGATCACAGGCGTTCCAGCGGCCATGGCCTCAAGCAGCACCAGTCCCTGGCTCTCGCGGCCGCCAATCGCCGGGGCACAGAAAACATCGGCGGACTTGTAATATCGAAGCTTGTCTTCCTCGGTCACGAACCCCTGGAACTGGACATTCCGCAGACCCAGGCCCTGAACCGCCTTTTTTGACTTCTGAAGTTGCCGATCGGTAAAAGCGCCCACGACGGTCAAAGATGAGTTATCTCGCATCCGCTGCACGGTGGACATCGCTTCGAGCAGATATCCGAGACCTTTTCGCTTTTCCAGCCGTCCGACAAACAGTACGTTGAACGAGCCGTCGGGTTTCTTGGGAAATGGCGCGACCTCACGCCGATAAAGATCGGCGTCTATCCCATTGGGAATAACTCGATATTCGCCGGGGAAGCTGCTCCAGATGAAGTCACGCGCGGCGCTGGAGACCGCGATGCGACCATCGAGCCTGCGGATGAGCCTCTGCAGAACCGGCCTGTAGGTACGGTAAACGGTGGCTGTGTCGCGTGACGCGTGAAAGGTGCCGATCTTGACCGCGTCGGAGTTTCTTGACTGCCTCAGCACATACCACGGCAGCAGCGGAACCATGGGTTCGTGAATGTGAATTACATCAAACTCGGTTTCGGCCAGCAGTCGCTTGACGCGCGGTCCGAGCGTGAGGGAGAAGGTGACCCGCGCCACGGAAGCATTGCTCCGCATCGGGACGATCGTCTTCCCAATCCGGTAGAAATCGGGAAATGTTCGCTCCGCGTCATCGTCGGAACTGGGAGCCAATATGTGCACTTCGTGGCCCGCGGACCGCATGTGTTCGCTGAGGTTGGTGACGTGATTGGTGACCCCGCCCGGGAACGGAAAATCGTAGGGAGAGACGAGCGCGATTTTGAGCGGTCGATCGGAACTCGGGCCAAATCTCATGCCTGAGAGCCGATCGCTTGCCGCATGACGCCTTGCCGAGTCGAGTCTTTGGACCACATTGGCCTGAACATATACCACTGGTCGGGTCGGCGGCGAATCATCGCTTCGACGTTACTCATTACGGCCTGAGTAATGCGCGACACATCCGCATTTCGGGACAGATCGCCATCGGGATAAATCGGAGGATACGCAATGACCGTATAGGTTCGATCCCGATTTCGAATGGCACCTCCGACGACGACTGGCGCACCCGTTCTAACCGCAAGCCGGGCGGTCCCGCCGGGCACCTGGGTGCGTCGACCGAAGAAATCTGCCTCAATCCCCTCTCCAGGGGTTGGGCGGTCGACCAGAACGCCCACGTACTCATTTCTTCGAAGCGCAAGCAGCACCGGCTTTGCCGCCTTCCCGAGCTGCACAGCGTAAACGTTCTTCGCAGCCCGGATTCTTCGGAGAAGCTCGTTGACCTCCGGATTGGAAAACGTCTCCTGAATCGCGGTAAGACGATAGTCGAACGCTACGAACGCGCCAGAGACCTCCCAGTTTCCGAAATGAGCGGACACGAATATCCCGCCGTTTCCGAGCCTCCGGGCTGCCAACACGTGCTCCCGTCCCTCAATCGATACTATTCGACGCCGCAATTCCGACTCGGTTCTCCGGTGAAACCGTAGGAGATCGACCGAGTGCTCCGCGAACTGAGCGATTGATTCCCGGGCCAACGCCTTCACGGCGGGGTCCGTCTCCGGTCGCGCAAGCACGACAGACATGTTGGCGATGGTGTTGCGTCGAACCCTCCCGTTACCTCGTAGGCAATCCGGCCACCGAGACGTGCCACGGCGACAACCAGCAGAACGGGTAGCCTATCCAGAAGCCACGCCGCCAGCTCGAACAGCCGGATCACGACATAGCGTCTGTGGATGGATTATTGGTGGATGGATTATTGATGGCCAGCTCAGATGCGGATATGAAGTCCTCGACCATCGCCCGCGCTTCGTTGTCGGCGTATTGAACCGGAGGTGATTTCATAAAGTAAGCCGACGGACCTTCAACGGCCCCGGCCAATCCACGATCGCGCGCGAGTTTCGCGCAGCGAGCGGCGTCGATCACAACGCCTGCGGAGTTCGGGGAGTCCCAAACCTCAAGCTTGACTTCGGCGTTCAGTGGCATATCTCCGAAGCCGCGTCCCTCAAGCCTGATGTATGCCCATTTCCGGTCGGTCAACCAGGGAACGTAGTCGCTCGGGCCAATGTGAACGTTGTGATCTTCGAGCTCGTAGTCCATCACGCTCTGCACCGCGTTCGTTTTGGATTCCTTCTTGGAAACGAGCCTCTCGCGCTCCAGCATGTTCTTGAAATCGGCGTTGCCGCCGACGTTGAGCTGCATGGTGCGTTCGAGGGTCACGCCTCGCTCACGAAAAAGCTGTGCAAGTACCCGGTGCACGATGGTGGCGCCGACCTGAGATTTAATGTCGTCCCCAATGATCTGCGAGCCGGCGTCCTCGAAACGTTTCTGCCAGTACTTCTCGCGAGCGATGAACACGGGCATGCAGTTGACCATGCCAACACCGGCCTGCAGAATTTGCTCGACGTACCATTTGGTCGCTTCTTCACTTCCGACAGGAAGGTAATTGATCACGACATCGGTTCCGGTGTCCTTCAAGATGGACACAATGTCGTCGGTGCTGCCCTCGGCCTTCTTGATGGAATCGGCCATGTAGGACCCTATTCCATCGTGGGTCATACCCCTGGAAACCTTCACACCGATATCTGAAACGTCCGCGAACTTGGCTGTGTTGTTAGGGCCGGCGAAGATCGCGTCGCCCAAGTCTCGTCCGACCTTTTGGCTGTCGATGTCAAACGCCGCCGTGAATTCAATGTCGGATACGTGATAACCGCCCAGATCTACGTGCATGAGGCCGGGAACCTCGTCCGATGCTTTGGCGTCTCGGTAGAAATTGACGCCCTGGACGAGCGACGACGCGCAATTGCCGACGCCAATGATTCCGACTCTCACCTCACCCATTTATACCGACTCCCCTCTTTCGTCCGGCAAATAGCGGTTGATCTACTTAAATTTAGCCACTTGTTCCAATTCTGTTGATACAGTCATTTTCCGAGGCCGGTTCGTCCATATTTGAATTGCCGCGCCGGTCCGGTTGATGTGAAACAAATGTTTCCTACCGAGCGTAGCCTACCGATCTGGTTTCTCGAATCACGGTTACCTTTATCTGTCCGGGAAACGCCATCGTATCTTGAATCTTCTTGCTGATGTTTCTGGATAGTCGCAGCGTGCCGAGCTCGTCAATGTCGTCCGGCCGAACCGCGATGCGTACTTCTCTACCGGCCTGGATCGCATAGGACTTCTCGACGCCCTCGAACGAATTCGCGATGTCTTCGAGCGTCTGCATTCGTTTGATAAATAGATCGACCGTCTCGCGACGAGCGCCGGGACGAGCCGCCGAAATTGCGTCCGCCGCGGCTACCGCAAAGGCCTCGAAGGTTTCGGGCTCCTCGTCAAAGTGGTGAGCGGCGATCGCGTTGACCACCTGCTTGGAAACGCCGTACCGCTTGGCGCGCTCAGCTCCGATCATCGCATGCGGTCCTTCAACTTCGTGGTCGATGGCCTTACCGATGTCATGCAACAGGCCGGCGATCCGGCACATCGCGACGTCACCTCCCATTTCTCCCGCCATGGTCGCGCCGAGAAAGGCAACTTCGATCGAGTGTCTTAAAACGTTCTGTCCGTAGCTCTGGCGGAATCGGAGGCGGCCCAAGAGGTTGACGATTTCGGGATGAAGGTTAGGTACGCCTACGTCGAAGGCAGCACGTTCGCCCTCCTCCTTGATTATTGTGTTGACCTCGCGGCGGGCCTTAGCGACCGTCTCCTCGATTCGAGCGGGATGAATCCGACCGTCTTTGATCAGCCGCGCGAGAGCCGTTCGGGCAACCTCTCTGCGGACGGGATCGAAACTTGAAAGGACGACGGTTTCGGGAGTGTCGTCGACGATCAAATCGACGCCGGTGGCCGCTTCCAACGCCCGAATGTTTCGACCTTCCCGGCCGATGATCCTGCCCTTCATGTCGTCGCTCGGCAGCGGGACGGCCGACACGGTCGATTCGACTGCGTGGTCCGCTGCCACGCGCTGGAGAGAAAGTCCGACAAGCCACCGAGCTCTGCGATCAGCCTCGCTCTTGGCTTCCTGCTCGGCCAAGTAGATAATCCTGGCGGTTTCCTCGGACACCTCTGACTGAACCCGTTCCAGGACGATTTCGCGCGCGTTCTCTTTGGAAAGCTGCGCAATTTGCTGAAGCGTGTCGTCCTGCTTCTCTTGTGAGCGATCAAGTTCCGCGTTGCGGATGTCAAGGTTGTCCTTGACGCGGCGCAGCTCCTCGTCGCGGCGATCCAGTTTTTCGACGCGGCGTTCAGTCGTTTCCTCGCGCCGCTGGAGGCGTCGCTCCCGCTGCCTGACCTCGTCGCGCCGTTCCCGGATCTCCGCCTCGACTTCCTGCCGAAACTCGTTGGCCTGCTGACGGGCGTCAGCGATGATTTCGCGCTGTTTTGTCTCTACCCTGGCGAGTTCGGCCTCCAGGTTTAAAGCGACTTCACCAACCTGTCGTTTCGTAAGCCAAATCTGAAACCAGTAACCGCCAGCGAGCCCGAGCAGCGCCAAGCCGCCTGCCAACACGGCATATTGCCAGGCTTCCAATGGTGTCCCTCCAAGAAGTTGTTAATTGGGATGGTAATTCTGTTGATTGATAGCAAATTGTCAGCCGACTCGATCTTATGTATCTCGATCTTATGTATCGGTTGAAAATCCGGCAAAGACGGATGTTCCGAACAATCTTACTCGCCTGCGTCGCCCTGCACTGAAGATGCGTTTCCGTCTCTGAAGACTCGCTATCCCGCCGGCTGTAGGAGGTCTGTCATGTCAATATGGTCCGATAAAAGGCGGCGGTCGCTGCTGCGATTTGGGAGTGCGTGAAGTTGGAAAGCACGCGTAGTCTTCCTTTTCTTCCAAGGGCCATCCGTTGCGGCCCGTCGTCTCGCAAGGCGGTCATAGCGGCGGCCAACGCATCGGCATCGCCCGGCGGGACCAAGATCCCTGCATCGCCTATCACATTCGGAATCTCGCCCGATTCAGAGCCGACGACTGGGATTTCACATGCCATAGCCTCGATCAGCGAACGGCCAAACTGTTCGACCCACGCCGGCGTGGGTATCGACGGGAGGACCAATACATCGATGGATTTCAGAAATCTCGGAATATTTTCCGGCGGGATTTGGCCGGCGAGTTCCACTCGGTCGATGAAGCGTCGCTCGACGGCATAGTCGTGTACCCACCCAGCCAAGGGACCATCTCCCGCGATGGAAAGCCGCTCGTGGCCACCGAAACGCTCGAAGGCCCGCATGAGCGTCTTGAGACCTTTCGCCTCCACCAAGCGACCGACGAAACCTACCGTGAACGGCCGTTCATCTCCGCTCGGGACGGAAGGCCGGTACAAATCGGGATCGACTCCGAACTGAGGGATCACGGTTGCCGGACCGGAAAAGCCTTTTCCGGAAAGCACTTCGAGCGCCGTTTTCGTGCCCGCGATCGCCGCAGCATGTCGGTATGAATAGCGCTCGAACCACGAAAACGGTGGAAAATACCGCCGATTCAGGTTTTGCCAGGCGAAAAACACCGATCGTGCATTTCCGCGGCGTGCGAGACGAATTGCGTGGGCAGTCGCAAGGTTGTATGGCTCTTCGTCGACGTGAACCAAGTCCGGCTCAAAATCGGCGATCTCGCGAGCGAGACCGGGGAAGAAATGAATGTGAAAGCGGCCGTTGAACATCGCTCGCCTCACGCGCAATTCGTAACCTTCGATGTAGAGAGCACGTAGTTCCGATTTGTTTCTACCCGTGCGCCAATAAGGAGGTGCAACCGCACGGAGTTCGATATCAGGTTCGAGCGCAAGTTCTTCGAGTTTCTTCTGATATGGGCCGGAAACGAGGGCCTTGGAGATCAGGAGAACCTTCAAAGCAGTTCCGAGTATGCGGAGAGGGTCATTCGGGCCGTCTTCCCCCACTTGAATTCGGACGCTCGGGAGCGGCCGGCTTCTATAAGGCGTTTCGAGTTCTGCGAGTCTCCCAGCACACTGGAGACGCGCTCAGCCCACTCTTGTGGCTCGTCTGGATCGGCAAGCAGGGCCGCATCCCCAACAACTTCGGGCAGCGAAGTCCTATCGGAGCAAATCACAGGGGTGCCGCACGCCATAGCCTCCAGCGGCTCGAGACCAAAACCCTCGTATTTGGACGGGAAGACAAAAGCGTCGGCGGCGCTCATCAAAACGGGTTTTGCGGATTCGGCGACCGGGCCTATGAAACGCACCGAATCTCGGAGGCCCAACCCGTCCGCGATCTTTTGGTAGTCGGGAAACAACGCAGATCCGGTGCACGGTATCTGCCCGGCCATCACGAGAAGCGGACGTTGGCTCGACGGCGTCAAGAACCAACTTCGGATCAATGTATCGAGGCTCTTTCGTCTGTCGCCACTCCCCAGGTAGAGAACGAACGAATCGGTCAATTCGTACTGACTTCGTAATTGCTCAACAGCGCTTTGCGGCGCAGGCGCCATTCTCGGATCAACACCTAATGGAATGACCCGTATGCGGTCACGCGAAACTTTGAGGACGCGGGTGATGTCGCCGGCGGTGTATTCAGAATCCGCCAGTAAAAGCGCCGCATTTGCGGCCGCCGACCTGGCGAGCGCGTTGTAGAGCCTCATCCACGGGGTGTGCGCGTAGACTGGCAGCACGAATCCGATGAGGTCGTGAACGGTCATCACGTGATTGTCGACGCGACTGGTGACGCTCAGGTAAGGCGAATGGAGTACCTGGGCTCGCGAACGCCGGGCCGCGCTGGGCCATCCGGCCCGCTCCCACAATAGTTTGCCCGGGCGTCCGAGGGCTCGATACAACGGACCGATGGGTACCAAATCGAACCGCCGTTGGGGAGCAATCTTCCTCAACTCGCGACTCAGATTGACCGCATACTGGCCCGAGCCGGTCATGGGGTGATGCAAAAAGTAGCCGTTCAAGCTGACGTTCAATCGCCCGAACACCACACCGATTCGCGGCCTGCGGCGAACCGAAGTCGCGGCGGTATTCTCCGCGCTGGACGGTCTCCGGTCAGGTCTTGTTCAGCCCGAACCGGCGCCACGCGCCGAGTTCCAGGCCGTCGTCGCTTTCGGCTCTTCGCTTCAGATGCAAAAGCGCCGATAGGACCAGCCCGGCGAGCCCAAACTGCCACGACTGGGTTACGACGCCGAGGATTATCGGCAACGTGCGGTAAACGACGGTGGAACTGGTGAACGTTCTGCGGGTCACGATCAGGGTGGCGAACCACACTCCCAGGATCGCGAACGGCAACGGCCACCAGATGAACATCATCGTCCATCCCATAGTGGTTGTTCCGATGCCGCCCGAAAACGCAAGCCAAATCGGCCACATGGCGCCAATCGTTACGAAGATCAGACCGACGAGGATGGCAAGATCGTTGTCGGGAGCGAGGATCTTTGTGACGAAGACAACCGCAAATCCAAGGCCGGCGTTCGAAAAGACCGTCAACAACGCCGGAAGCCAGCCTACGCTTCGAAATGAGTTGAAAACGGTTATGTTGCCGGTGCCGAGTCGCCGGAGATCACGCCTGGCGATCACCAACGTCCAGATGAAGGCAAACGGAACCGAGCCGATGACGTATGCGGCAGCCCCGACGGCTACAAATCGAAGTACGGTTTCGATGCTCATAAGCCGGTTTCCCTCATGTTAGAGATTACCGCAATTGCGCCTATCGTGGCGTGAAGTCTGGCAACATATTGGTCGACTTCAGCGCGGCGCGATAGACGGCTTCGGTCTTATCGGCGGCGGCTTGCCAAGTGAATTCGGCAGCACGGAGACGCCCGGCGCTCCTGAGGTTGTCGGCGAGATCTGGTTGCCCTACCACTCGGATTACCGCGTCGGCTATTTCGCCGGGGTCGTCCGGTGACACAAGCAGCGCGGCCGGCCCGGCAACCTCAGGCATGCTGGAGACGTCGGACGTAATAACCGGCGTGCCCATGGCCATGGATTCGATCACCGGAAGCATGAATCCCTCGGCTTTGCTGACGGCGAGTGTGACGTCAGCCAGTTCGTAGAGCGCCTTCAGGACTCGATCGTCCACGGGACCGAGAAAATGGACGAAACCGTCATCCACGTCGGCGACACCCGAATGAACTTCGTCGGACAACCAGCCCTCGGCACCGGCGTGTACAAAGTGGATGTCGAGTCCGCGCCGTCGGGCGAGACCCACTGCCGCAGCCATCGCGGCGAGGTTTTTGCGGGGCTGAACCGTACCCACGGAGAGCGCGAAACCTGGAATCGAATCGGCCAGTCGCCTGGCGCGATCCAACGATTCGCCCGAGCTTGGTTCGCTGAAAAAAGGATCGAGCCCGTTATGCACCACGTGCACCAGTTCTGGTCTCACCCCATAGATTGCTACAACGTCGGCTCGCGTGGCTTCGGACACGGTTATCACACGACTGGAGCGCTCTATCGCCCGCGGAACCGTGGAGTCAAGATAGCGCTTCTGCGCGGGATGGGCCGTCTCGGGATGCGTAACGTAGCTCAGGTCGTGGACCGTGACGACAGAGCGCATCCGCGGCGAAGCGGGAAGAACAAAGTCCGGGCCGTGATAGATATCGAACCGGCCCAGCGCGAGCTGCATGGGAATGGGCGCACGCAGCTTCTGTGAAAAGGCCAGCCAGAGACGCTCCGAGATCGGAATTCGACGGCATCGCGCCGGAGTTTCCCGGAAGAATTCGATCGCCTGCTCCGAAGCTCTGAATCCCGGATAAAACGGACGATAGCCAAACCCCGCGCTGCGTTTGAGAAGGGCAGCCAGAAGTCCGCGGGTGGCTCGACCGATCCCGGCCTTCTGCCACGCGCCGGACGTGAAATCGAACCCAACCTCAATCAGCGGGGCACCCTAGTTTCCCATTTGCGGTTCGCGGCCAAAGCCAGTCCGACCGCCACGCCAAATACGACGCCCATGCCCCCGACGAACACGTTGTCCACCATATTGTGAGCCACGAACGCCCCGATGCTCGCGAGAGACGCGATGGCGGCCGTTTGCATGACGGGAGCCGAATCCGCCGCACGGCGCGCCAAGACAAGGACAACCGCCAGGAACGCCAGGAATGGAAGAAGACCGATGATTCCCGTCTCGGCGGCCATGTTCAGATAGAAATTGTGAGCATGCCCAAGTGAGTCGGCCCAGCGTCCAAGGTTGAAGTCCTCATAGCGAGCTTCATAGTTACCCAGGCCTACGCCGCCGATGGGATTCGAGGCGAACATTCTTCCCGCAGCGGTCCAAAACGCCAGTCGCTGAACGACGGCGAAGTTGCCCGTGGTGATCTCCTCGGTGATGTCAGTAGGGTCTAAGAAGCCCTCGCCGACGAGACGAGCCCGTTCGGGTATTACGTCGTCAATGCCAAAACTAAAATGACCGACGGCAAGAATCAATATCGGGGTGGCGATGACGGCGGCCCAGAGTCTACGGTCATTCAGTTTGCGAGCCCCCGAGTACCAAACGACAATCAATAGTCCGACAGCGACGGCGATCCAGGCTCCACGAGACAGACTGAAAATCACCGCGCCCGCGCCGACGATCCACAGAAACAATGCGGCCCATCGCCACCAGCGGCGGCCGCGAAGCGCGAATGCAAGAGCAAACGGCAAGTGAAGCCCCAGATAGCCGGCAAACGGATTGGGCTGATCGAAGGTTCCGTAAGCCCTGATGAGTTTCCTAACGAGGAACGACTGCGGACCGACGCCAAGCGCGGTTTGAGCGAGTCCAACAACCGCTTCAGCAGCCATCGCCAAGCCGCCAAGAATAAGCACGGGCTGGAGATCCCGAGGGTTTCGCGCCAGATCGAACGTTGCCAAGAGCGCAACAAGAACTTCGATCCACTTCGCGAACTCCTTAAAGGCCGGCGGCAACCGAAAAGCCCAAAACCCTGTGATGATCGCCAGTCCGATGAATATCACCAACAACATCGCCGGTTTCGGAATAACGAACGGCCCCGGCCGGCGAAACGCAACAAGCCAGAAGACCGCAATCGGCAGCATGGCCTCCGTCAGACCCACGGTTACTCCGCCAAGGTCGACCT
>PVBE012344835.1_pt1 | contig 11575 bp, 9 predicted proteins | sample 1631181 | NCBI WGS metagenome assembly PVBE01 (sample SAMN08397723, study PRJNA350692) | Marine metagenome, whole genome shotgun sequencing project. | isolation source: water | place: Pacific Ocean | collected 2012-04 | reverse complement strand
CGTCGGTCCCGCGAAGGTTCTCGACGATCTGGAACGAGGCCTCGGTATCCGGGAACCGGCGTAGCCGACACTGCCCGAGCGGTACGCCGAGGAAGTCGGCCACCTCGCGCGCGAGCGCGGGATGCGCGCTACCGGTGAACAGCTTCAAGCTCATACGGCTTCACGATCCATGGAGGCCCGAACACCGCCCGTGTGATGCCGGCGCGATAGGCTGGCTGGGGCGGAAGGATTCGAACCTTCGAATACGGGATCCAAAGTCCCGCGCCTTACCGCTTGGCCACGCCCCATCCGAGTTGCTCGCGTGCCGCCGCTCGCCGCAGGGAGGCCACGTCGGATTCTGTGCTCGCCACACCCGAGACGCGAGACTCAACCGTCGCCGCTGGTGAGTCTCGGTCTAAGCAGGGACAGGCGAGGACTCTGACACGAGGACGTGGCGTGGAACCGCCAGCGCAAACGCCAAGTTTACACGATGATAGGCGCACCGACAAGATCCGATCATCGCTTGCCCGTCGTCTGACTGCCTGGGCGAGTCGCCGAAGCCGCCCGCGGTGGGAACGGACCCGGCCCGGCCGCGCGTCCGACGATCAGCCGGCTGACATACTCCTGTCGAGAGACCGTGCGGGTCAGCAGCCCACGCCAACCCGACTCGGCGAGGGCTGTTAGCGCCACAGCCGCGTCCCGCCGAACCTCGAAGAGGCCAAACACGGCCGACCCGCTGCCGCTCAGGCCAGTCGCGACCGCTCGATGGGCCCGGAGGGCCGCCTTGATCGCCACGATCTCCGGGTGGCGACTGGCGACCGGCCCCTCCAGATCGTTCCCCAGGTGGGTGGAACGGATCGGCCACAGGCCCGTTGGCCGGTGGGCCTCACGGCCGGACGCGCGACCAGCTGTATGCGCCGCGTCGTACCATCCGTAGGCCTCGGCGGTCGACACACCGAAGCCCGGCAGCACGAGCGTCACCCAATGCCTCGGGAGGTCTGCGAGGGGGTACACCTCATCCCCACGACCCAGCCCCAACGCCAGCCCCCCCCACAGAAAGTAGGGCACGTCGGACCCCAGGCTCCCCGCCACCTCGTCGAGATCCTCGAGGGCTTCCTGCGCACCCCAGAGATTCGCGAGCGCCATCAACGACGCGGCGGCGTCGGCGCTCCCGCCGCCGAGCCCAGCTCGCACCGGGATGCGCTTGTCGATCGACACGGCCATGTCGTGGGGTTCACCGTCACGCCCGAGCGCCTGCCACAGCCGCGTGGCCGCACGCCAGACCAGGTTCGTCCGGTTCAGGGGCACGTCCGGCTGGTGGCAGGTCAAGGTGAACGCGCCAGGCTGGACGGCGAAGCGGAGCGTGTCGTGCAGCTCGATCGACTGGAAGACCGTCCGCAGCTCGTGAAACCCGTCGGACCGGAGGCCGACCACGCGTAGATCCAGATTGATCTTGGCGTGGGCACGCACGACGAGGCGTCGCCTGGTCCGCCGTGGCAGCGTCCTCACTCCTCCCGCTCCCCCAGGGGACCGGCGCGCCGAAGCTCGTCCAACGTGAGGGGCGCCACACCGTCTGGAATATGCACGCCGAATACGTTCGTATCGAGCACCGTGTTCATCTCGACCTGCGAGAGACGCACCACGAGGTCGGTCTGGACCCCATCGGGCTCGGTTTCGTAGACGATTCTGATGCGTCTCGGCATCGGACCGACAAACTCCGCGAAGTCCAGCAGCACGTCCCCCGATCGCGCAGCCACGATCCGCCGCGGTGTCTCGTCTGGACGAAGAAAAACGGTGGTCTGGTCGGAGACGTCGACCGCTGCCCACTCGGTCCCGTAGCGGCGTCCCCCGCGGGGCATCGCCTCGAAGGTCGCACACCCGGTCAGGATCGCCCGAAGTTCGTCGGGGTCCAGCGGGAGCCCGGCCAGGGCCTCCAAAATCGATGCAGGATCGTGTCCGCGCAGGATCCGGTTGTCACGCGGCAGCAGCAGGACACTCCGATCGGCTCTCGCGACAAAGATGAACACGGGCTGACCGAACGGCGCCAGACCTTCGAGACGGATCGCGCCGGGACGCGAGAGCCCGACGAGCGCGCGCGCGCGGATGCGGGTGCGGCCGGCCCGACCCGTGATCTCCAACTCCGCCGTCAACGTCCTCACGCCGCGGCATGCTCGACTCGCCTCGTCAAAGGCCTCGCGGTAGTCGGGGTACGGGACACCGGGGCCGGAGGGAAGGCTCAGAGGCCGCAACCCGCACCCCAACGTGCCGACTGCCATCGCGCAGCCGAAGGCGGCCAGCCAGCGGTCAGGGGGTAGGCGCTTCGAGGTCCGATCCGGGGGGCACACCGACGTGGCACGACGACCACACTGGCCAGGCATGTGCGGGATTCACACTCTCGGGCCGCTCGTCGATCTCCTGGGCTCGCATCCTCTGAGACGACGCGCTCCGGCGGCCAAACCGCGCCCTGCCCAGCAGGGAGACCGACAGGGCGCCGACGAGCCTACTTGCGGTTGGCTTCGTCGCGCGCGCGCTCGATCTTGCTCTCGATCTCGCGCCGCTCGATCGCTTCGCCGTCACCACGCAGCGAGCGCTGCCACGCCGCGATGGCCTCGTCGAATCGACCGAGCTTGAAGAAGAGCTGGCCAACGTGGTCCTGGACTACCGAGTTGTCGCTGAGTTGCTGACCAGCACGCAACAGGTGGATCTCTGCGAGGTCGAGTCGGTCGAGCTTGAAGTACGCCCACCCCAGGCTATCGACGTAGGCGCCGTTCTGAGGATCGACCTCCAGCGCACGCTGGATGTACCCCACGGCCTCCTCGAGTCGCTCGCCGCGCTCGGCGAGCAGGTAGCCCAGGTAGTTCAGGGTCGGGGCATGTTTCGGGTCGCGAGAGAGTGCCTCGTGAAAGGCGCGCTCCGCCTCCTCGAAACGGCGTTCCCGCTCGAGCACCGCCCCGAGCTGGAAGGGGATGGCCGACGAGCCGGCGAACTTGTGGTCGGCAGATTCGAGCACGTCGATGGCTTCATCGGACCGACCCGCCTCGGCGAGCAGGGCCGCCAGCGCCAGGTGCGCATCGGGTACATCCACCTGGGACCGCACGGCCTCTTCGAGAAGGCTGATGCCCGCGGCCGTGTTCCCGCTCTCATGCAGGGCCTCGGCCTCCAGCCGGATCAACCTGAGGTCCGACGGATGAAGCCCGCGGGCCCTCCGCGCCATGTCGATCGCCGTGGAATGACGTCCGGCGGCGATCTGGGCTCTGATGAGATACGCATCGACCGCCGGGTCTGCGGGCGTCATGACCCGCACCCGCTCGAAGGTCTCGATCGCCGACTCGTGCTGACGCAGCTCCAGATAGGCAAATCCCAGCTGCGTCAAGAGCGCCGCCTTGAACCCGAGCGCACCGCTCTTGGGATCGGCGAGCTCCTCCCGGGGCGCCAGGGCTTCGACCACGCGTCGGGGCTCGCCGCGCTGCTGGAAGACCTGGATCAGGGCATACGTCCCGCGGAGATCCTCGGGGTCCAGCTCCATGAGCCGGTGGGCCGTGGCCTCGGCAGCGTCGAAGTCGCTCGCACGACGCTCGACCTGCGACAGCAGATAGAGCGTGCCGGCGTCCGACGGACGCTGCTCGACCGCCTCACGCAGCAAGTCTCGAGCCTCGATCGTCCGTCCGACGTTCAGGAGCGCGCTGGCACCCTCACGCTTCAGCTCGACGCTGCGCGGATTCAGCCGGATGGCATCGACATAGGTGTCCGCCGCTTCGTTCCACCTATCCGCCTCCTCGTAAATCCGCGCCAACGCTCTCAGACCGCGATGGAACTCCGGATCGTCATCGAGGGCAGACTTCAGCGTTCGAACCGCCTCGTCCGTCCTGCCGGCGGACGCTTCAGCCCTCGCAAGGATCAACACGCCTTCGGACGGGCCGGGCACTTCCTCGACGAACCGGCGCAGCAAGGGGATGGCCTTCTCGTACTGTCCGGCCCGTACGTAGAGTCGGCCGAGGGTGAACTCCAAGCGACCGTTGTACACGGGATCAGCTCGGGCACCTTCGAGGTGCTCGATCGCCCGTGTCACATAGTCCCGTCGCGTGGCCTCGGCCGTGGTTCCCTGCCCCTGCACCCGACTGTCGGCGAGTGCGGAGAAGATGGTGGCCAGCACCCGATGAGCTTCCACGTTGTCGGGGTCCAGGCGGAGCGCGGCCTCACCGACTTCCAAGGCGTCGGTGGCGCGGTTCTGTCGCGCGTGCAAGCCGGCGATCTCCGCCAGGATCTCCGCAGACTCCGGGTCCAGGTCGCTCGCGCGCCGGTAGGCCTCCAGAGCGCCGTCGAGGTCGCCCTGCCCCTCGAGGTAGCGCCCGAGCACGAACTGATGGTAGGCGTTCGTCTCCCCCGGCGACTGTGACCGCTCGACGTCCGCCTCCGCGACCTGCGCCCGAACCGGTCTGCCGACCAGGATCGTGCTCAGGCCGACAAGACCGAGCACGGCGAGGCGAGGCCTGCGCTGTAGTCTCATACGCCCTCGAACGATTGTTCCATATGGCGCGCGGACCCACAAGCGCCCCAGCATTCGTCGTGAACGACGCCGGGCAGGGGCGAGCACGCGCGAGATGCGACCTCTGGTATAGTTCGGCCCTGACCCGTTGCGCCCTCGCGGGACCTCGAGCCCGTCCCACCCACCCGCGACCACGTGTCTCGCCGTGACCAGGATTCTCCTCGTTCGCCTTCGGCTCATCGGCGACGTCGTCTTCACGACTCCGGCCATCCGCGCGATCAAGCGCCACATCGACGACGCCCACCTGACCTATCTCGTCGAGGCCGAGGCCGTACCGGTAGTGGCTGGAAACCCCCACCTGGACGAGGTGCTCGTGGTCGGACGCGCCCGTGGGCTCGAGAGAATCCGCGAGGACCTGACCCTCGCCAAGCGCTTGCGCGCCGCACGCTTCGATGTGGCCATCGACTTTCACGGCGGACCGCGTAGCTCGTGGCTCACCTGGCTGACATCGGCACCCGTACGGATCGGCTACGACATCGCGTACCGACGGTGGTGGTACACGGTCCGTGTCCACAGAGCAACCGAACTGCGTGCGCGGCACTCTGTCGTAAACCAATGGGACCTCCTGGCACCGCTGGGCCCGGCCTTCCTCGTACCGCCCGAGCCATCTCGGGACCCGGTCGAGATGGCCGAGGTCCCGCTCGCGGCCGCTCGCGTCAGCCGCTGGATGGCCGATGTCGGCATCCGCACGACGGACCGGCCAATCGTGGTGCATGTCAGTGCCGGCAATCTCTTCCGCCGCTGGCCAGAAGCCCAGTTCGTCGAGCTGGTCGGGCGCTTGGCGGCCGGACATCCAGACCGTTGCGTCATCTTGACCGCGGGCCCCTCCGATGTCGCCGCCGCACGTCGGGTCGGCCGCGCAGCAAGAGCGCGGCTGCCCCACGACGGTGCCGGTGCGATCCTCGACGCCGACCACCTCGACCTGACGGAGCTGCACGCGCTGCTGGCGAGATCGGCGCTCTTCGTCGGTGGCGACAGTGGCCCGCTGCACCTGGCGGCCACGACCCGCGTCCCCATCGTGGGGCTGTATGGGCCCACGCTCCCAGCTCGATCGGCACCCTGGCGAGATCCGACCGCCTTCACCGAATCGCTGGACGTTGGAACCCTGCCGTGCCGCCCGTGTGACCAGCGGTCGTGCGAGCCGGGCGACTTTCGGTGCCTGACGACCCTCGGCGCCCCCATGGTGATCCAAGCGGCGGAGCGCGTGCTGGCCGCCGCGCACCGAAGTTGAGCCACGGCGGCACGACGTTTACGCTATAGTGTCGGTCGTGCCCGGCCGCACCCTCGGGCGGCCGACCCGTCTACGCACGACCATGCCGTCAGTCCCGGACGTGGCGACGCCAGGCCCCGATGTGGCCACACCGCCGGTGACCTACGGGCGGATCGAGCATGCTGCCTTCCTGGCGTTGCTCGGATTCGTCACGGCCCTCCAGTTCTCCATTGCTGCCGCCAACATCATGCTCGTGCTGACGCTGGTGTGCTGGGGAGCGGCGATGGCCGGGCGGCAGGAAACGATCGAGGTCCCGCGGATGTTCTGGCCGCTGGCCGCCTACGCCGGGCTCACCCTGGTCGCCGCTGCTTTCTCTCTCGACCCGAGGGCCAGCCTCGCCGACTCGAAGCAACTGGTGCTATTCGCGATCGTGCCGGTCGTGTATCACCTGGCTCGCGGTGGGCGAGCCATGACGCTCGTGACGACCATCATCACGGTCGGAGCCATCAGCGCCGCCATCGGAATCTTCCAGTACGGCATCTTGGAGTACGACAACCTCGGCCGGCGTCCCCAGGGGTCCTTGACGCACTACATGACGTATTCGGGCCTGCTCATGCTGGTTTCCGGCGCGGCCGCCGCCCGCATCCTCTTTCGCCGCTCCGACAGGATCTGGCCCGCGCTAGTCATGCCAACCCTACTCGTCGCACTCGCGCTGACGTTCACACGCAGTGCGTGGGTCGGGGCCTGCGTGGCGATCGCGCTGCTCCTGATCGTCAAGGATTTCCGGTTGGTCGCCATTCTGCCCGTGGTGGCGGGCGTGTTCTTCGCGCTGGCGCCGCCCAACGTCACCGACCGGGCCTACTCCATGTTCGATCTCCAGGACCCGACAAATCGCGATCGTCTGGCGATGATCCGCACGGGAATTCGGATCGTTGCCGATCATCCGCTGACCGGCGTCGGTCCGGACATGATCAAGAAGGTGTACCCGGTCTATCGCGACCCCCTCGCGGTCGAGGACACAAATTTTCACCTCCACAATGTACCGATGCAGATCGCCGCCGAGCGAGGGCTTCCCGCGCTGGCCGTCTGGATCTGGTTCATCATCGCGACATTCGTCGAGATCGCCAAGCGGGTTCGCACCTCCGCGCATCCGTCCATCGCGGCCGCCGGCATCGCCGCCATTACGGCCATGCTCGCCGCCGGGCTCTTCGAGTACAACTTCGGGGACTCGGAGTTCCTGATGCTCTTCCTCGTCCTCGTCACGCTCCCCTACGCCGCCGACCTCCGCGAGCGGGTGACAGACTGACGATGCCATCGCTGTCCCGTGCCAGGGCTCGCGAGCTGATCGGTGGTTTCCCGGCGCACACGATCGTAATCGTCGGGGACGTCATGCTCGATCAGTTCTTGGTTGGCCGAGTAGACCGGCTGTCCCCGGAAGCCCCGGTCCCCGTGGTCGAGTACGACCACGATGAGTATCGTGTCGGAGGCGCGGCGAACGTCGCGCACAACGTTCGCTCACTCGGCGGGCAGGTCGAGCTCGTGGGCATCGTCGGGTCGGATCCATCGAAGGAGCGGCTCCTCGACGAGCTCGGCACGCTGGGCGTCGGCACCGAGGGGATCATCGAGGACGCGACACGACCCACGACCCGCAAGCTGCGCATCGTCACGCAACGCAACCAGCAGGTAACCCGGGTGGATTTCGAAGCCGACGGCGAGCTCTCGCCGGAGCTCGAAGCCATGGTGGCACGTCGCCTGGACGGCGCCGCCAGGGGCGCGAGTGCAATCCTGATTTCCGACTACCTCAAGGGCGCGGTGACCCGCGGGGTGATGGAGAGGGCGGTCGCGTGCGCCCGATCGCACCGGATCCCACTCCTCGTCGATCCCAAGATCCCACACATCGACTACTACGCCGGGGCGACGTTGGTCACCCCGAACCATCACGAGGCCGAGATCGCAACCTACCGCAAGATCCGAACGACGAACGACGCGCGGGCCGCCGCGAGGGACTTTCGCCAGCGTGTCGGCTGCGAATCCGTTCTGGTGACACGAGGCGAGCACGGCATGTGGCTCCTCGAAGGGGGGGCGACGTCCGAGGATGGCGGGATCCGACACGAGGCATACCTCCCCGCTCTGGCGCGAGAGGTCGCGGATGTGACCGGCGCCGGCGACACGGTCATCGGAACGATCTCGCTCGGCCTCGCGGCGGGGGCTCGGATGGCCGAAGCCGCAGAACTCGCCAACCATGCGGCCGGGGTGGCCGTCGGCAAGTTCGGGCCCGCGACGGTGGGTCCCGACGAACTCCTCTCGTCGATCGCCAGCTCGACCACAGACGTTCGTTCTGGGTAGCTCGGCGGTCGCGCGTGGGGCGCACCACCGCGAGCCGCGATCTGGTTCGGATCCAGGCGCCAGCCTGCTCAGTGCCGGAAGTGGCGCCGACCGGTGAAGACCATCGCCAGGCCGCGTTCGTCTGCTGCCGCGATGACCTCCGGGTCGCGTACCGAGCCACCGGGCTGCACGACAGCGGTGGCGCCAGCCTGCGCGATCGCGTCGACGCCATCCCGAAACGGAAAGAACGCGTCCGACGCCGCCACCGAGCCGCCGAGGTCGCCCGACCCGACCTTCGACACCGCGAGCCGCACCGCATCGACGCGGCTGGTTTGTCCCGCCCCGATGGCCAACGTTCGATCCGTCTCGGCGAACACGATGGCGTTGGACTTGACGTGAGCGCACACGCGCCAGGCGAACCGCAGTGCGGTCCACTCGTCGGTCGAAGGTGACCGTTGGGTGACGACGCGTGGCGAGCTCGAGCTCTCCGACCACGCCGCCCGGCCCTCCACGACGGCATCGAGCTCCTGCACGAGCACGCCTCCTAGAATCGACCGGACCTCGAGCGCGCGGCGAGTGCCAGGCGACCCCGCCGCGCCGGGCGACTCTGCCACGACCACCCGCATCGATCGTTTCGCCGCGAGCACGGCGCGCGCCGCGTCCTCGATTCCTGGCGCGACGACGGCCTCGATGAAGGTGGAGGCAATCGACCGAGCGGTGTCGACGTCAATCGCCCGGTTCAACCCCACGATGCCACCGAACGCCGAAAGGGCATCAGCGTCTCTTGCGCTCCGATACGCGGCGTCGAGGCTCGCGCCGGTGGCCACGCCCGACGGGTTGGTGTGCTTGACGATCGCGGCCGCGGGATGCTCGAACTCCTGCACGATTCGCAGCGCGGCGTCGAGGTCGAGCAGATTGGTGAAGGAGAGTGCTTTGCCTTGGACGGGGTCGAGCCACGTGGTGTCCCATTCAGCACCGGCGTACCACGCTGCCGCCTGATGGGGGTTCTCTCCATAACGCAAGTCCGCGATCTTTCGCAGGTCGAGCCAGAGCGCGGCGTCGGAGCTCGCCGGCGCGGCATACGCCAGCTCCCCGTCGACGCCCACCACCCGCCCGAGCGTGGAGGCAATCGTCCGGTCGTAGCGCGCCGTGTGCGAGAACGCCTTGCGTGCCTGGGCAAGCCTGAACTCCAGAGACGGGCCGTCCGCGGCGTCCAGCTGGTCCAGCAAATCGGCATAATCATCGGGATCCACGACGACCAGGACCGAAGTGAGGTTCTTCGCCGCCGCCCGCAAGAGCGTCGGTCCCCCGATGTCGATCTCTTCGAGGAGCGCGCCGGCGGTCGTCGTGGCGCGCTCGGCGGTCTGCGTGAACGGGTACAGATTGACCGCGACGAGATCGATCGGCTCGATCCCGTGCTGCGCGATCGCCGCCATGTCATCCCGCCGCTCGCGACGTGCGAGGATCCCGGCATGTACACCCGGATGGAGCGTCTTCACCCGCCCCCCCAGCAGCTCCGGAAACCCGGTCACGTCGGAGACGGCCGTGACGGCCAACCCCGCTTCCGTGAGGATTCGGGCGGTGCCACCGGTCGAGATGAGCGCGAATCCGCGGGCGTGGAGGCCTCGAGCAAGGCTCACGACGCCCGTCTTGTCAGAAACGCTCAACAACGCGCGCCGCATCCGCCCCCTCGACGATCGGATCGGTCGTCCAGCTTGACAGAAAGCATCGTCTTCGCTACAATCCCGCTCGGCTTTGGGCGGGCCAAGGCCAGAGGAAGTGGGCCGCTCACGCGGTCTTTTTTTATGTCCGCGTCGCTCCCGGTAGGAGGAAGCGGATAGACTTTGCGGCACTCGCCGCCGCGCCATTGCAAGATAGGACAAGCACGATGCGCATCACAGGCAAAGTCAAGTGGTTCAATAACTCCAAAGGCTACGGTTTCATCGAGCGCGATTCGGGGAGTGACGTCTTCGTCCACTTCTCGGCCATCCAGGGCAACGGGTTTCGGACTCTGGAGGAAGGCCAGCCGGTCGAGTTCGAGATTGTTGATGGCCCCAAGGGCCCGCAAGCTGGCAACGTCACGGGCGTGAGCGCAAGCTAGCCTTGATTCAGGCGAGGCAGGCGCTCTGCCTGCCTCGCGTCTCCGTTTCAGTCGTTCCCCGCTGTTCTCTGTCGGTCAACCCCATCAACTCTCATCGGCTTCGACCACGGGTACTCCCGGTATCCTCCTCCGTCGCGTCTGGCTCAGGGTCGCTTCGCGCGTTCATGAATCATGCGGGCTAGCGGGGAATCAAGAACCAGATGAGTGGAAGCCAGAGCTCGCGAGCATACGGCATCGGCTTGTCGTCTACGAGGACCTCACACGAGTCACGCCGGCCGACGATGTCGAAGAGATCGTGGAGCCGCTTGGCATCCGCCGGATAGAAGCGCGCTCGATGCCATTGGGTGGCGTCTTGGCCACCCTCTCGGTACTCCGCCGACGCGCGCGCGAGCTCGACGGCCCGATCGTAGTCTGGCCCCTCGAACCGGGGGAACACCAGCGACACCGAGAAGGGAAGCGGCGGAGCACCGAAGAGCGCCGACCGCAGCTCTGGGTCGAGCGCCAGGAGCTCCTCCTCGCTGTGGTCCTCCGACAGGTCGGCATAGGGCCAGAATCGCTCCAGCGGCCGATGGCGCGGGGGCTGATTCTCTTGGGGCAGGGACGGTGCCCGCCTGGACCCGTGGTCCCGTTGAGTCATGCAAGCAGTGCTTACGCGATGGGCCGGCCCGACGAAACGACTGGGATGTTATCCTGAGACCCCAAGTCCGGGCAAGGCTCCGGAGGTCGCGACGGATCATCAATGACACTCGACGGCACGCGTCGCCTACGCCTGATTCCCGCCATCGAACAGCTCCGCCAGCGCCCCGGGGCTCAGGCCCTAGAAGCACGCTACGGTTCTCAGGCGACGGTGGAAGCCCTGCGCCAGGAGGCAGCGGCCTTGCGCGGGGAGCTACTGGCCCAGACAGCCGAAGGCACCGGCCAAACCGTCGTGTCCACCGAGCAGGCGGCAAACCTCATCGAACGGCGCGGGGCCCAACGCCTGGCCACGGCGTTCGTCCCATCGCTCGGCCGGGTGATGAACGCCACCGGCGTGATCGTGCACACCAACCTGGGTCGTGCCCCCTTGTCGGCGACCGCCGTCCAACATCTGACGGAGGTCGCCACGGCCTACACCAACCTTGAGTACGACGTCCGGAGCGGCCGACGAGGCCACCGCAGCCTGCACGCCGAAGCGTTGCTCCAGCGGCTCACCGGCGCCGAGGCTGGGGTGGTCGTGAACAACAACGCCGCCGCCGTGATGCTCGTCCTCGGCGCCCTGGCGCGTGGCCGTGAGGTCGTCATCTCGAGGGGGGAGCTCGTCGAGATCGGCGGGGGCTTCCGCGTGCCCGAGATCCTTGGGGAATCGGGAGCCCTGCTGCGTGAGGTCGGCACGACCAATCGGACGCGCGCGGCCGACTACGCCAGCGCCATCGGT
>PVBE011907168.1_pt1 | contig 11575 bp, 12 predicted proteins | sample 1631181 | NCBI WGS metagenome assembly PVBE01 (sample SAMN08397723, study PRJNA350692) | Marine metagenome, whole genome shotgun sequencing project. | isolation source: water | place: Pacific Ocean | collected 2012-04 | reverse complement strand
TTCCAAGATTTAATTTTTTTGAATCCAACTTCAGAAAAGAAATTTCCCCATTCTTTTTCAGAAAAAAGACTCATTATGGATATCCCACAATCATTTGGCCATGAGTGTGAGGTTTTATTTTCATAATAATAATCTAATCCTATTATTAATCTTGAATTTTTTTTAAGCCATGATGAATAAATATGCTTTATAAGTTTTTTAGGGTTTTTGAAGTAATAAAAAACTTCCATTGAGTGGACTAAATCAATTTTATTCTTCGGTTTCCAATCAAGTAAATTTTTACAGTAGTATTTATTCTTTTTATCAATATATTTTGCTTTTTCAATCATTTTTTTTGATCCATCAATTCCAATAGCTTTAATACAATTTTTAAGTTTTGAAACTTTTCTTACAACCCATCCATTTCCGCATCCAGCATCTAAAAAAGTAAAAGAGTTTAATTTAGTTACAGAAAATTCAATCATATTATTTACCGATAATTTGTGGTTTTTTTCCATACCTACATCTTTTCCATTAATAGCCCAATCACTAAAAACATCTATAGGAGGTCTTCTGATCATTTTTTAAATTTATATCCTTTATATATCATATAAGGCATAGGGATAAATATAGAAACACACCAGATAAGTGATGCAGTTATTCCGTCATAGAGTATATAAAATAAAAGAAAAATTAAAAATGAATATAATGTTAGATTAAGAAAAAATTTTCTAAAAAATATTAGATAATTTTTTAAGTCAAATTTTTCTTGTTCTTCTTTTGACATTGTATTATATCCTGAGAGTAAATATTTGGCATTTTTTTCATTAATGGTATAAGCAATAATAGCAAAAATCATTTCACAAAATAATACAGAAATAAGAGCAATTGTATCAGAATCCATTAAATAAAATTAAATAAAATTATTCTTATAATTTGATTATCTTAAGAAATATTATTGATATCATATGGAAGTGAAAATTAGTTCGATTGATTTATGGATAATTGTTTTTTATTTTCTCGTTGTTTTAACCCTCGGTTTTTGGGTCGCTCGAAAAACTAAAACTGGAGAAGATCTTTTTTTAGGAGGTAGGAGTCTTACATGGGGAGTTATAGGATTGTCATTATTTGCGTCTAACATTTCAAGTACAACTATTGTAGGGCTTACTGGAGCTGCTTATTCGAGCGGGATTGTTCAATCTGTGTATGAGTGGATTTCAGGTATTCCTTTAATTATAGCGGCATTGATTTTTGTTCCACTTTATTTGAATTCAAAAATCACAACGATTCCTGAATTTTTGGGAAAAAGATTTGATCGACGATCTCAAGTTTTTTTTTCAGTAGTAACAATTGTAACTAGCATATTGGTTGAAACAGCAGGGGGCTTATATGCAGGAGCAATTGTTTTAAAAACCTTTTTTCCTAATTTGATTATTTGGCAAACAACTATTGTTTTAGCTTTCATTGCTGGAATTTATACTGCTTTTGGTGGACTTAAAGCTGTCGTTTATACAGACACTTTACAAGCTATTGTTTTAATTACAGGAAGTACAATTTTGACCTATATTCTTTTTGAAAAAATTGATTTTTCTGTTGAAAAAATGATTGCTGCGGCTCCAGAAGGGCATTTTTCAATTTATCGACCTCTTAATGATAATACTTTGCCCTGGCCAGGATTATTTTTAGGAGCTCCTTTATTAGGATTTTGGTATTGGTCTACTAATCAATATATAGTTCAAAGAGTATTGGGGGCTAAAGATTTAAAAAATGCTCGTTGGGGTGTTTTATTAGGTGGATTTTTAAAACTTATTCCATTGTTTATAATGGTTATTCCTGGAGCAATGGCAATTAGTATTTATACAGGGATTGATAATCCAGATATGGTTTTCCCGACCATTGTTATTAATGCCTTGCCTGTGGGTTTGGTAGGTTTAGTTTTAGCAGGATTAATTTCTGCAATTATGTCAAGTGTTGATTCAACTTTAAATTCTTCTTCAACTTTAGTTGTCGTTGATTTTATTCAACCTAGCAATAAAAATTTAAGCCCAAAGGATATTTTAAAATATGGGCGTATTTCAACCTTTGTCCTAATGATTATTGCAGCTTTATGGGCTCCAATGATTCAGTATTTTGGAGGAATATGGGTATACCTTCAACAAATGTATACCATTTTTGTACCACCTATTGTTGTTCTTTTTTTAGTTGGTGTTTTCTATAAAAAAGGAAATGCTCATGGAGCTTATATGACCTTAATTTTAGGAACACTTTTAGGATTATTATTATTTCTTCTACAACAGTTTGATCTTTGGTCTATTCATTTTACCATTAATGCTGGAATTGTCGTAGCCATTTCAACTTTTATTTTCATCTTTTTTAGTAATCAACAACTTCCTCCTAGTGATGAAATTATTTCTAAATTTACATATAGACCTGAATTAATTAATCAGGAAAATGATAATTTAGTTTGGTATAAAGATTATAAAATTTGGTCATTTATATTGTTTTTATGTATAGTAGCTATTTTTATTTTATTATTTAAAGTATAATACGTGAAAAGAAGTTGGTGGAAAGAATCTATAGTTTATCAAATTTATCCTAGATCTTTTAATGATACATCTGGAAATGGTTTAGGAGACATCAATGGAATAATAGAGAAATTAGAATATATAAAATCCTTAGGAGTTGATATAATTTGGCTAAGCCCTATTTATGATTCCCCTGACAATGATAATGGTTATGATATTTCTGATTATAAAAGAATAAGTGAAGATTTTGGAGGGAATAAAGTCTTTGATGAATTAATTGAAAAAATTCACTCTCATGGATTAAAATTGATTATGGATTTGGTTGCGAACCATTCATCAGATCAACATAGTTGGTTTAAGGAAGCTAAAAAAAGTAAACTTAACCCATTCCATGACTATTATATTTGGAAAGATGGAAAAATTAATGAACATCCTAATAATTGGGAATCAGTTTTTGGTGGAAGTGCTTGGAAATGGAATAAAGAAACTGAAGAATTTTTCCTTCATCTTTATACTAAAAATCAACCTGATTTAAATTGGGAGAATCCTAGAGTTCGAAAGGAGATATATTCTATTATAGACTTTTGGCTATCAAAAGGTGTAGATGGTTTTCGTATGGATGTAATTTCTTTAATTTCTAAAAAATTAGATTTTGAAAATGTTCCTAAAGAGATTTCTTTTAAAGATGTCATGGAAAAGTTTTATGCTAATGGACCTAGGGTTCACGAATTTTTAAAAGAAATGAATAGAGAAGTTCTTTCAAAATATGATATAGTTACTGTAGGTGAGGGACCTGGTATAAATTTGGAAAAAGGACTTAGTTATGTAGATGAAAATGAGAAGGAGTTGAACATGGTCTTTCATTTTGATCATCTAACAATTGATTTTGGACCTAAAGGAAAATATGATCCAATACCCATAGATTTTATTAGATTTAAGAAAATTTTTTCACAATGGGATTTTTTACTTTCTGATAAAGGGTGGAATAGTATTTTTTTAGGGAATCATGACTTTTCTAGAATTGTATCTCGTTTTGGAAATGATAATAAATATAGAGTTGAATCTTCAAAATTATTGGTAACTCTTTTAATGACCTTAAGAGGAACGCCTTATATATATCAGGGAGATGAAATAGGAATGACAAATATCTGTTATCCTTCAATAGATTATTATGATGATGTTGAAACAATTAATGCATGGAAAGAAGCTGAACTTAATGGAGAAAATATGTCTGAATTTTTAAGGTCAGTACATTTACAAAGTAGAGATAACGCTCGATCACCTATGCAATGGAATTCAATTAAAAATTCTGGTTTTACTAATGGTAAGCCTTGGATTCCAGTAAATGATAATTATAAAATAATTAATGTTTCTTCACAATTGAAGGATTCAAATTCGACATTAAATTACTATAAAGAAATTATAGCTTTACGAAAAACAAACTCTACTTTAATATATGGAGAATATAAAGATTTAAAACCTGATCATCCTCAATTTTTTATTTATAAAAGATGGGATGAAAACCATAATTTTTTAATTATTCATAACTTTAGTGAGAAGTTATTGAAGTGGGAAAATGTAAGTATTATGGATTATAATTTGATTTTTTCTAATTATAAGATTGAAAAGAATCAAATTGAAATCAGACCATGGGAAACAAGAGTTTATAAGTTAAAAAACTATTAAAAAATTAATAACATATTTATTCATTTTTATTTTCTCTTGTTCTCAAGATCAAGAAGTAAATGAAACAAAAAAAGATGATAAACAACTTATTCAATGGGATGAATTTATTGACTATAGGAAAGGTGATATTCCATTGTTAATTATTTCAGTTCATGGAGGCGATATTGAACCAGAATTTATAAAATCTAGATCATGTGATGGGGCTACAATTGTTAGAGATAGTCATACTCTTAAGATTGCTCAATTAATAGAACTTGAATTAAAAATCCTAGGATATAGACCTTACATTGTTTTAAATAATTTACATAGAAAAAAGTTAGATTTAAATAGGTCATTAAAGAATTCAAATTGTGGAGATCAAACTACAGAAATATATTGGAATCTTTTTCATAAACAGATTGAGGACTTTAGAACTGAAATTCAGAATCGATTTGGATTGGGATTAGTTATAGATATTCATGGTCAATCACATGTTGAGCAGCGTATTGAATTGGGATATTTATTGTCTTCATCAGAATTAAGAAAGAATAGTGAATTAATAAATAGTCTTGAATATAAAAATCGTTCTTCAATAAAAAGCCTTTTAATTAATAACACAGAAAACTTAAAATTTACTGATTTATTGTCTGGAGAATTTTCTATGGGATCTTTATTAAATGAATCAGGGTATGCCTCTGTTCCATCAAAAGAAGATGTTGCCCCAAAAGATGGTGAACTATATTTTTCTGGAGGATACAATACGGCAACTTATGGCTCTAGAGATGGTGGATCTATTGATGCTATTCAAATAGAATTAAATATGAATGGAGTAAGAGACTCTTCTGAAAAAAGAAAGCTTTTTTCAAAAGATTTTGCCCAAGTTCTATTAAATTATTTAAGAACACATTATATTGATCTTTAATATTATATAAAAATTAATTTATGAAGATTTTAATAGTCGGAGGAAATGGAACAATAGGTAAAAAGGTTTCATCTTTTCTCTCCAAAGAAAACGAAATTATAACAGCTGGAAGAAATAGTGGAGATCTCAGAATAGACTTATCTGATTCTAATTCAATTAAAAATTTATTTATAAAAAATAACAATTTTAATGCTGTAATTTCGATTGCTGGTGAAGCTGTTTGGGCTCCATTTGATGATTTAACGGAAGAGGATTATTATAAAGGAATAAAAAATAAAATGATGGGCCAAGTTAATTTAGTAAAGATTGGTCGTAAGTATATTAATCATGGAGGTTCATTTACTCTTACTACTGGAATATTAGCTGATAATCCTGTGAAAATGACTACTAGTGCAGCACTTGTAAATGGAGGGATTCATAGTTTTGTTAAAGCGGCTTCTTTAGAAATGGAAAATAACATAAGAGTAAATGTTATTTCTCCCGGTTTAGTTGAAGATTCTGCTGAAAAATATAAAGATTATTTTCCAGGATATGAAATTGTTAAAATGAAGGACTTAGCTGAACTTTATGCAAAAGTTATTCAAGGAGAACAAAATGGAGAGGTAATTAGGATTTACAGATAAGGTAGTTTTATTATTACAAAAAACACTTATGCTTTTTTATTAAAACGTATATGTCCATAAACTGATATAAGATGAAGTAAAATCATTCCATAAGCTAAGTATAAAAAAGGAGAACTTGGTATCCATACATGAACAAGTATTAGACCTGAGTAACACATTATCCCAACACAAAAGAGAATTATAATTCTAATTATAGAGTCTTTGGATACATTTTCCCTTGAAAGGGAAGTGATAAAAAGACCTATAACAGTAACCCACAAACCAAAAAATCGATATATCTGTTTTAAATAACCAGGAAGAGTATTATTTATTTCACTACTAAAGAGTTGATCAAAAGACATATTTAATCTTTCTTCATTTGCAACTTGATCAAGCATCCAAGGTTCATCAACAATCATCCATCTGATGCCAAGGACAATCATTGTATAACCAATTATTAATAATGGAATCGAAAAAACTTTTTTCATAATTATAAATTTATTAAAATTAATTATTATTCTGTTGAATTTCTAATAGTTGATCTTAAACGTTTTATTATTATTTTTTCCATTTTTCATTATTATCAATATAATATCTCCAGATTGAAAGTATAGCTAAAACAAAAAAAGCTGTAGAAAGATTATTATAATCAAAGTAAAGTAAAACAGTCCCTATAATTATTAAGAAAAAAAATCTGTATTTATATATAAACTTCATAATTACAAATTACAAAGTGAGTTTAATTTATTCTTAATATTTATTTTTATTTTATTGTCAATATCAGGAAAATGAGTTTTTATTTCATTTTTAAATTCTTTATGAGATAAGACATAATGACCACAAATCTTGATCAGTTGAACTTTTTCTTTTAAAGGATTGAAATTTTTGTTCACCCACTTTTCCCAGCGTTTAGATTCATAACATATTCCCCATAAGCGATTAAGGATTTGAGAATTATTAATTTCATCTAGATAGGTTTGAGTTTCTATAAGGCCAAATTCTGGAGCAATGTTTATAGAGTCTAATCCTAATTTCATTTTCTCTTTGATTAGTTTTTCAGATATATAATCTCCATTATGCTCTTTAGATATTAAGTTATGTTTTTTTGCAATTTTAATCATAGAAATTAATTTTTCTTGATCATATAACCCAGTATTATAAGTTGAAGAAAGAGAAGTTCCAGATTGGATAACTAAATATTTTATTTGATTAAATTCAGATTGTTTTAAATTTTGTTTTAAATCTTTGACTAGTTTATCTAATTCAGAAGGATCAAAAGGTCTTATGCTTTGCTCTGTTCCTACTTCAAATTTAATTTTTGGATTAATATTATTACAAAATTTAATCATTTCTATTGTCCAGTTTAAGCCTTTTTTATAGGAAGAATATTTTTTCCATGGATCAATATGAATTATATCCATGTATTGACTGTCAAATTTTAGGGATTCATATCCATCGTCATCAGAATATCCTTGACCTGGACCAGAATGATCTCTTTTAAGCAAAACATCTTTTGCATATATTGAGAATTGTTTAGTTGTCCAATTGTTACAGTAACCACCATTAAATTCTATTTGTCTTCGACTTGGAATTAATCCTAGTTTGTGTTTTGTTGATTTTTGAAACTCTATAATTGCATCAACAATATTTTTTGACATTGGACCAATAAAAAATTTAACTTTCATAGATATTAATTTTAATTTCCTCCCCAGGAATCTTGAAAGAAAATACCAACACCCAATTCAGCCCAAATGTATAATAGAAAAAAAACAATAAATACAATTATAAATTTTTTCATATGTGTTTTACCATCTTAACACATAATTAATTGCTTGAGGACTACCTTCCAAAGAACTAAAACCTTGAATTATTTTATTATTGTTTTTTATGGTAACAATACAACTAATATCTTTTCTAAGAATTTTTAAAAAATCTTCAACTTTGTATTTGTCATTTTTTGCTATATCCTTTACTTCTAGAATTTTATAACTTCCGTCCACAGTTTCAGATTCTAAAACTCTAAAATTTTTATCTAAGACTCTTATAACTACATAATAATAACCTGAATTTTTTTTAAAATACTCACTATTAATAGAAAATTCTATATCAAGGTTTCTATATTTAATCAATTTAAATTCAAAATCGTTAATTTCTCTAAATTCAATTTTTCCATTAGCATAAACACCTCTTTTTTTTGAAGTATTACCGTAGTTCCACTGAGCTATTGTTATAAAAGGAATTAAAAGGAATAATGTTAAAAGTTTTTTCATATTTTTTACTAAAGTTCTTTTTTCCAAAAAGCAATACCACCCGCTTGTTTACCAATTTCAACTTTATCAATTAAGGTTTGATTATTAAGTTCTATTACATCAACAATTCCGGGTTCTCCACCAATTCCCTCTACAGAAATAAAAGCATATTTACTGTCGGTAGAAATTGCTATTCCATGGGTAACAGAACTTGAATTCTTTATTATCTTTACTAACGACAAATCTTTTAGGTTCCAAACTGCTGTGCTACCACTAGTTTTTAATGTTGCAACCATATATTTTCCGTCAGGAGAAATTTCTACATTATAAGGCCCTTTTTCTGCTTTTATTCTTTTCGAAATTTTCCATGTATTGAGATTTACTTCAATTATTTCATCTGATCCATTCCCAGCAACATATACAAAATTTTATTTAGGGTGTGGTATAACCCAAGTGGGTTTAACCTTTGAGTGTATCATTTTACTCATATTAATTTTATCATGATCCATTTTTGAATGATCTTCAAGGTTAAGCTTTCTAGAAACTTTTAGAGATAATGCATCTATTTCAAATAATTCTCCAGACATCATTGCAACAGAATATTGTTTTAGACCATCACTAGAGATTCTAGAACCATGAGGCATACTTCCAGTTATAATCTTTGTAATTTCAGTCATAGTTTCAGCATCCACCACTGAAACAGTTGAGGGTTTCATATTTCCATGTAAGTTAAAGTTTACACAGTATAAAAAACCAGTAACTTTTGAAATCTGCATTGATGCTGGAAATAGACCAAGAGTAGTTTCATCAATAACTTCATTAGTTTCTGTTGAATATTTAATAAGCTTTCCATAGGGATTTCCATGCGCTAGAGTTAAGTACCAATATTTTCCATTTGGGTCAATTGTAATTCCATGAGGACCTTCAATTTCAGTAGGATATGTTCCAACGTTGATTCTTTCTTTTTCTTCAATTTTATTACCATCAAACTTCAAAAGTGAAACAGTATCATCAGATTCGGATGCAACATATACATAATAATTTTGTGCGTTTATAACATTACACGCAAAAAAAAGTAAGATAATTCTATATATATTATTCAATTTGTGAAAATGTAACATTAATATATAAGTAAATTAAAAAATGTATGAAGTTTCATAGTTTAAAAAATTATTAATAGTTAATCTACAAATTTTTAATAATTGTTAGTATCAATCTATATATTGATTTGTTTTACTATTATCGGGTTTTACTTTTGAAACTTTAGCTGCTCCAAGCCCAGTATTAAAATCTGAGTAAAAAACATGTCCTTTATAAAGTTGAGTTCCCCAAACCATGGTATCATTAGGAATATAACCATTTGGACTACCTGTTAATAAGTACCCTATTTCTCTACCTTGTTTATAAAGGTCTCCTATTAAGTCACCACTTATGTCCACCACTCTTACACCTCCAGTATACATTGCAACATACAAGATATCATCTTCAATCCAGTAATTGTGAGATCCATGAGTTGGAAGTTCATACTTAGCAACTTCAACTGGGTTGTTTAAATCTGAGAAATCTACGAAATGAAGAAATCCAGCTGTTTCATTTGTTCCATTGGGATTGACACCATTTGGAAAAATTTCATCTCCTAATACAGTATAAAATTTTCCAGTTGAATTGCTTTTAAAAGGAAATGTTGCATGATGAGCTCCAGTAGCATAAGAATAATTTCCAAATGCAACCGGATTTGATGGAGAACCTCCTACTATTCCATTTCCGATATCAACTAGATATACACCATCTCTCCAATTAGAAGAATACGCTATACCATCTTCGATCCAAACATCATGGATAGATTGACCTTCTTTTCCTATTTCAAACATTCCAACCTCTTTTGGATTGTAAGGGTCATCAATATTAATTATATAATATCTTTCACCATTGCTTAATGCATATACATGGTTATTATCAATGAATACATTGTGTACTCCACCTGTTAGATTTTTAGTGTATTCTGAAATAATTTTCACATCTCTAGGGTTAGTTACATCAATTAATATCATTCCATTTTTTCGATTAGAAGCTCCCTCACGACTAATGACACAGATCTTTCCGTCTTGAGAAACTTTCACATCATTTACGGTCCTTGCATCAACTTGAATACTATCAATCTTTTTTATATTTCCTGGATTAGTGACATCCCAAAAATAAGCTTTCCCATCAGCCCCCCATGTTCCAGTTACTGCGTAATCACTTCCATCAACTCCTTCAAAAACCCAAAAATCAGATGTGTGTTTGTCAGTTACAAGACCTGTTCCAACTTTTTTAATTTCTCGTTTAACATTTCTTGGGAAAATGTTTAAGATCTTTGAAGTAGTTACATTTCCTACTCTTGCTGAAATAATATATTTTCCAGGAACATCACCTACAAATCTACCATCTTCTAAAATTAATCCTGAAGCATTGTTACTCTTATCAAATGCTTTTCCTGTAAAAGTAAAATCAACATTAATATCATCAATTTTTTCACCTTTTTTATTAAAAGCAATTGCATTAAAATTTATTACATCACCAGATCTTGCTTTATCTGCATCAGATTTTAAAATCAACTTTGCAACTGGATTTTTTTTAATTTTTAAATTTATCTTACCTGAAATTCCATCAAAAGAGGCAATTATTGAGGAAATTCCTTCTTCAAGAGCTAAAATATTATTTGATTCATCAATTTGAATTTTATTATTGCTTGAGGTTAAGGAAACTTCAACATCAGAAAAGTATTTAGATGCTAAATCATAACTCCAATAATCTATAACTCTTTTTTTATCAAGCTCATCTGTAATTTCATAAATAAGAGGAATATAATTCCCCACATATATATTGTTATCATTAAGTGAAAGTTTTACCTCTTTTACTTTAGGGTAATTAACGTTTACATAAAATGTTTTACTTAACCTTTTTCCTCCTGAGTTAATACAAACAGCGACTATTTCATGAGTTCCTGGATCATTTGCTTTTAGAGTCCCCTTAGATCTGTCAAATGTTATTGATTTAGCTGAGCTAAATACACCTTTTTTGTTGTAATAAATTAAATTTTCACAATCTCCTTGGCTACCATCAAAATTAATGACTTTAGAGTTTGGCTTAAAAACTTGACCAATATCAAGAGTTAGATTTTCAAGATCAGAAATAATTGTTCTGTCCTGAGAGAAACCAAAATTAATTATTAATAACGAAAGAAAAAGTATTAGTTTATTTCCCATATAGCTTTAGTTTTTATTGAAGCTAAATGTACAAAAAACCCTCTAAAGTTAATTAGAGGGATTCGAGGTTTTGTTGCAGATGACTTAGTTATACTTTTTATAATTCCGGAACATATATTTTATATTATAATATAAAAAAACACTACGGTCAGAAGTATAAAAAAACACTATTAATTTCTCGAAGGAGAACTTAATTTGGTTAAACGTTTCTGATAATTAGAAATATTCTCTGATACAGAAAGTGAAATATTTATATAATCATCTTCGTATGAATCTTCTCCATAAATTTCTTCATATTTCTCAACAACTTTTTGAAACATCTTCCTTTACCTTTTTATAAATTAAACTATAACTGTCCATTTCTAAACCTACTTGCCTTGTTATT
>PVBE010486451.1_pt1 | contig 11575 bp, 13 predicted proteins | sample 1631181 | NCBI WGS metagenome assembly PVBE01 (sample SAMN08397723, study PRJNA350692) | Marine metagenome, whole genome shotgun sequencing project. | isolation source: water | place: Pacific Ocean | collected 2012-04 | reverse complement strand
CTCGACGAGACCGGCCACGTGATGACGCCCATCGACGGCCACTCCGTGGTGGTACCCGAGGACCAGGCCGAGTGGTCGCTACCGGTCGTTTCCGGGATCGACCTCGGGAAACTCAAGACGCTCGCCCCCGGCCGTCCGGTTGGCCTGCCAAAGCTGCGGGCCGCGCTTGGCTTGATTGGGGAGTTTCGCCGCTCGCCACTGGCCGGCACGGTGGACTTGCGGGTGATCGACCTTTCGCAGCCGCGCATCCTGCGGGTGACCACCGGCGATGGGGGGCAGGTCGATCTCTCGACCGAGCGCCTGTCTCGGCAGTTCAACCGCTGGGCCCGTATCCGGTCGCACGGCCAGAAATTTGGCCTCGCTATCGAGACGGTGGACCTTTCGGTGACCAACAACGTGCCGGTTCGCTGGGTGCTCTCCCCGTCGATTGCCGAGGACATGAAGCGTGGGCGAAAGGTGGCCCGTAAATAAACAAACCGTGAGCAATTCACAAATTATCGTAGGCCTCGAGATCGGCACCTCCAAGGTGTGCGTTGCCGTGGGGGAAGTGAGCGAAAACAAGGTCGTCAACATCATCGGCATTGGCCAGGCGAAATCCCGGGGCGTACGCAAGGGGGAGATCATCGACGTCGCCCTCGCCGAGGAGGATGTGCGTAACGCCATCGTCGAGGCGGAGCAGGTGGCCGACGTCGAGATACGATCGGTGTTCCTTGGCGTGACCGGCAGCCACATCCGCGGCTTCAACAACACCGGCGTCCACCCCGTGGTGTCGGCGGATCGCGAGATCAGCACCACCGACATTCAGGATGTCATCAAGAACGCCAAGGCGATCAACCTCCCGACCGACCACTCGGTGGTGCACTCAATCCGGCAGCACTTCCGCGTGGACGGGCAGGATGGCGTGCTGAACCCGGAGGGGATGCTGGGGGCGAAGATCGAGGTGGATGTGCACGTCGTCAGCGGCCGGTACAACCGTTTGCAAAACCCGATTCGCCTCGTTAGCGGACTACACCTGGAGGTGGAAAACATCTCATCCAGCGCCCTGGCCTCCTCCCTCGCCATCCTCAGTATGGAGCAGAAGGAACTGGGCACGCTGGTGATCGACCTCGGCGCAGGCGTCACCGAGTACGCGGTGTACTCCTCCGGCGTCATCAAGCACACCGGCGTGCTGGCGATCGGCGGCGACCACGTCTCCAATGACCTCGCCTACGGGCTGAAAGTGCCGCTGGCTCGCGCCGAGCAACTCAAGATCGACCATGGCTCGGCGGTGATCGATCTCGAGGCCGGTGATCGCGAGATCGACTTGTCCGACGATAGCTTGATCCCAGGCCGGCAGGTCAACCTCGGGCACATGCAGAAGATCATGTCGATGCGCCTGCAGGAGACCTTCGAGTTGATCGCCAGGGACATTGGCCAGGCGGGATTGATCGAGTACCTCCGCGCGGGGGTGGTGATCTGCGGGGGTGGTGCGCGCATCCCGCACATCACCCGACTGGCGCGGGACGTGTTCAATCTGCCGGTCGCCATTGGCCGGGCCAGCAGCGTGAGCGGCATCAAGAACGCGCTGGACGAGCCGGAGTTCGCCACACCGGTCGGGCTAATCAAGTTTGGGGTCTTTCAGTCACTCGCCAACCCGCGCCGTGCCGGATTTGGCCGGGTGATTCGCCGGCAGGTCGCCGCGCTTTTTGGCCGTTGAACCAGCAGGACGAACAATGAAAAACTCCACCGAGCCCACTCCGAAAGCTAACCCGGTCATCCGCCTGCTAGGCTTGGGTGAGGCCGGCGTGAAACTGGTCGAAACCCTCGCCATGATCGGCCCCGGGGGCATCGAGACGTATTCGCTGGATACAGACAACCGCAGTCTCGCCCGCTGTCACCAGTCGCAGACTTTCCTGCTTGGCCAAGCGATCCCGTGCGGCTTGGGAACCGGCGGCGACTCCGCTCTGGCTCGGGCCGCCGTCGAGTCCGACAGCGAGCACTTGGCCGGGATCGTCCGGGGCGCCGACCTGGTCTTTATCGTTGCGGGGATGGGGGGCGGCACCGGCACGGGGGCCGCTTCGTTTTTGGCGAACTTGGCCAAGGAAGCCGGAGCGCTCGTCGTGGGCGTGGCGGCGACACCGTTTGACTGCGAGGGCATCCGGCGCTGCAACGAGGCCACTGGGGGGGTGCGCGACCTTAAACAGGTCGCCGATGCGGTTTTTCATTTTCCAAACCAGGACGTCGTCCTCATGGAGGGCGCGAACGTCAGCCTCCACGAGGCGCTGGAGATCGCCAACCGCCACTTGTGCGAGGCTGTGCTAGGCGTGAGCCGGATGCTGCTCGAGTCGGGCATGTTGAACGTCTCCTTCGGCGACCTCCAGGCAGCGCTCCGCGGCCGGCACAGTCTCGCTTCTGTTGTCTATGTCGATGCAAGCGGCGACGACCGGGCTGCCGCCGCCGTGCGAAAGCTGCTGACTCATCCGGCCGCCCGCGGAGGCGAGGCACTACAGGAAGCCAGCACGTTGCTGGTGCACCTGTCGGGGGAGGAGATGACCATGGCGGAGATTGACGCCGTGACCGGCGCAATCGGCAGCCACGCCACCACGACCAACCTCGTCGTCGGTGCCTCCGGGCCGGGCCGCGATGGTGCCGGGCTGCAGTTGACCGTAGTCATCGCGCACGCCGCCAAACTTGGCGAGCTCGGGCAGGAGCAAGTCAAGGCGCATCCCGACCCAACCGGGCAGGCATCCGGCCTCGGGTTTTCCGGTTCCTTCTCCGTGCTGGACACCGGCAGTTATTTTGATTTGGGGAAAGATACCGGCGACACATCTCGCGGTGGTTTTGCTTACACGCCACCGGCTCCGACGGCGGATGCATTGACACCCGAATGCCGTGAAGACCTCATCCGGGTTGCGGCCAAGGAGGAGCCAAACCGGAAAAAACGGCAGAAGATCGTTCAGGAAATGTTGCCGCTCGAGATTGTTTCCAAGGGCCGGTTCGAGAAAAGCGAGCCAACTATCCATCAAGGGGAGGATCTCGATCAACCTACATACATCCGGCGTGGAGCTGTCCTCAACTGACCGCGCATGGCTAAGGGGATAATTGTGAGAAGATACACCCCCCCGGAACGACGCTCAAAATAAACAAAAAAACATCAATTTATTGTGGTGTTTTGGAAGTTCTTTGATAGGTTTCCGCGCCTTGCTTTGCCCGGGGCAGCTGGAACCGGCTGATTTGAGGCAAAAAAGTGAGGCCAAAATCCAGGCTAAAACGTGGCAGTAAAAAGAAAAGTCGTAGCAAAATCAGCGAAAACCGCTAAAAAAGCGGTGAAAAAGCCGGTCGCCAAGAAAGCTCCAGCCAAAAAGCCGGTCGCCAAGAAAGCTCCAGCCAAAAAGGCTGTGGCGAAGAAGAAGCCGGTTTCGCGGAATAATCACAAGGTGGGTGCGGCAACCACGGCTGCTATTCTGGGTTTGGCGGCTACGCCAGCCAAGAGAGCGGCCCAAAAAAGGCGGGAGACCAAGCTGGCCGGAGGCGGCAAGTGGGGGAAACAAAAACAGCTTTTGATCGGGCTGCGAGACCGGTTAACCGACCAGCGCAACGGCCTTGCCAAAGAGTCCGCCAAGGAGATGGAAAGCTACGGCGTACACATGGCCGACTCCGGGACTGACAACTTCGACCGGGACTTCAATCTGAGCCTGCTCTCAGCGGATCAGGATGTGATTTACGAGATCGAGGAGGCTCTAAAGCGAATTGAAAAGGGAACCTACGGCACGTGCGAAATCACTGGGAAAGCTATTCCGCAGACGCGCCTGAACGCCATACCGTGGGCGCGATTCCGGGTGGACGCCCAGTCTGAGCTTGAACAACACGGCATACTGCAAAACCGCTCACTGGGGCAGTTGGGCACCATCACCACGCCGGGTGCCTCAACCAAGGACAGGGCTGAAAAAGAGCTTCCAGAAACCAAGACAAAGAAAGATTAATTTATGGCAAGAGAAACAGTCATTCTCGAATGCACGGAAGCCAAGGGCGAGGGCAAGCCAGTGTCCCGTTACATGGGGCAGCGCAACAAGAAAACCCAGCCCGATCGGCTTGAGATGAAAAAGTACAACCCCAATCTGCGCCGCCACACGGTGCATCGCGAGATCAAATAATATGCCAAGGAAGAAGGACAAAAAAAAGCGGGACTCGAACCAAAAGCGTCCGCCACGCCCGAAACCCATAATCGATTTCACCATCGACCAGCTGAACTATCGCAACACCGAGCTGCTGCAGACGTTTGTGACCGGGCACGGCCGCATCCTGCCGCGCAAGTACACCGGGCTGCCCGCGCATTACCAGCGCCGCATGGCCAACGCCATCAAGCAAGCCCGCACGTTGCTCCTGATGAAGTAATCGACTTTGAAGCCGCCGCGATCGGAAGGAGTGCGGCGGCTTTTCGTGCCTGCCAACGGCAAATGGATTGCAATAACCAAAGCACGCTTGGCCAAGCGCTTGGCCGTCACCTGAATTGACTTACGCGCTTCTCATATTTTCTGTTTTTGCCGCGGCACTTACGGTGCTGTGGGTCAAGCCGTCGGATCCCAACAAGCTCAAGCTGTTGATCTCCTTCAGCGGCGCCTACCTGCTCTCGATCACCGCGCTGCACCTGTTGCCGGAAGTGTTCACCGGCGATGACAGAGGCGCGTATTTTGGAGCGTTCGTCCTTGTCGGTTTTTTCATACAAGTCATGCTCGAGTACTTCTCGGGCGGCATCGAGCATGGTCACGTGCACACGCACCGCAGCGCCGAGTTGCCGATCGGGTTGATGATTGGCCTGTGCCTTCACGCGTTTCTCGAGGGTATGCCGCTGGGCGGTGGGGATGCCGGCCACAGCCATCACGGCCACGAGCATAGCCACTCTCACGGCCTTGAGCCGTTGCTGCTGGGAATCGTGTTGCACAAGTACCCCGTCGCTATGGTGTTCCTAGCGATGTTGCTGAATAGTGGCTTGGCCAAGCCCAAGGCTTACGGGTTGTTGGCTGTGTTCGCGGCGATGGCACCGCTGGGCACGCTGTTGAGCGGTGTCGATGTGATTGGCAAATACCACCGCGAAAGCCTTGCCATCGTCATCGGCATTTTCCTGCACGTCTCGACGACGATCCTCTTCGAGAGCAGCGAGGGACACCGATTCAACGCCTACAAAATGTTGGCCATCGCTGCCGGCCTTGCCCTGGCGGGCATCGGCATGCTGTTGGCCGCCCACTAACGCACGCTTACGGCTTCGGCTTGCGGGCCGCGCGAGGCCTCGTGGCGCGGAACAATTCCAACTGCCGTTCCCGCAGCATACCGTGCGCCTTCAGCACCCGGATCAGCTGCAGTACATCCGAGCGCTGGTAGTTGCGGTTTTTCTCCACGCCATCGATCAGGGCGGAGAGCACCGTCGGAAACTCAACCACCCCGTCAACGCCCTTGCTACGGAGGTGCTCCACACTTTCTCGGCGCAATTTTTTTGAGGACGGGAGTGACGGTGCCACAAGTATCTTGAGAAAAACAGCCTCGGTGCCGAACACCGCCTCCGCGGCTTTGGCGGCCGCCGGTTGCGCGAACCGAAAAATCTCCGGTGAGTTGGCCATCACCGCTGGGCTGAACGTCTCCGTGTGCCAGCCTTTCACGGCAAAAACCGCACGGCGAATATGCTTCAAGTCACCCGGCCGCAACTCAAACGGAAGGGTGGCTTTCGACTCAGTCGCCGCGGGGTGGGAGGCGAAAAAATCGATATGCGAATCATGCCGCCGCGACGGCGCAACAAACTTACGCCCTTGTTGTACGAGGAAGCCGCTGGCTTCTAGGAACTCACGAACGATCGTTTCACTGATGGCGGACATTATTTTAACGCAGAGTTGATGATTGCTTTCGGGACGTCGATACCAAACTTCACTTGTCCGATTTTTTGAGCGAGCACAAATTTGACCTCGCTGCCGCTGACTTTTTTGTCGAGCTTCATCGCGGCGAACACCTTGGCCAACTGCGGCTTGGACAAACGCACCGAGGTCGGCAGGCCGGCCTGGGCGAATAGCCTTTCGATGCGATCGACTTCCGCCTGGGTAAGCCCCAGTACGTCGCGCGAGATTTTCGCCGCCGCAACTTGGCCGATCGAGATTGCTTCGCCGTGCAGATATTTTCCATAACGCGAGACGGCCTCGAGCGCGTGGCCGATGGTATGACCATAGTTCAGAATAGCGCGCAGCCCGCCCTCGCGCTCGTCCTGCGCGACGACTTTGGCCTTGATTTGGCAACTCTGGGCGACGATGTGCGCCGTGCCCTTGGCGTCGAGCCGCAGCAGCCCCGACAGCGTGCGCTCGAGCCGGCGGAACAGAGCCGCGTCGTCAATGATCCCGTACTTGATCACCTCGGAAAGCCCTGCTCGCAGCTGGCGCTTGGGTAACGTCTTGAGTGTGCCGAGGTCACACAGCACAAGGAGCGGCTGGTAAAACGCTCCGACCAGGTTTTTGCCAGCCTTCAGGTTCACACCGACCTTGCCGCCGACCGAGCTGTCCACTTGGGCCAGCAACGTCGTCGGGACCTGCACGAAGCCGATGCCGCGCAGATAGCTCGCCGCGAGAAAGCCGGCCATGTCGCCCACCACGCCGCCGCCAAGCGCGACGATGAATGAGCTGCGCTCGAGCCGGTGCTTGGCCAGTTGGTCGTAGCAGGCTTGGATTGTTCGCAGGCTCTTGGCTGTCTCGCCGGCGGGCACCCGGAGTTCCACTGGGGCAAACCCGGCCTGTCGCAGCGAAGTCAGTGCCGTCTTGGCGTAGAGCGGTCCCACTGTGCGATCGGTCACCACCGCGCAGCGTTCCCCCAGCTTGAGCCGGCGACACTCGCCACCCAGCCGGGGCAGCAGGCCGTTGCCAATCTTGATGGGGTAACTGCGATTCCCGAGGGGGACTTTGACCGTTCGCATACGCAGGAAGATACGGACGAGAGGCCACGAGCCAAAGCCCAAAACGTTCAGTCGGCGAAAATGAGGCGTCCACGGCCCACCGGCTCGGCGACGCCGTCGAGTCGCAGCGAGAGGTCGGGGAGGATGTCCGTGACCCTGCCGCCGGCGATGAGCTTGGCGTCGTCGCACTCGCCGGCGGTCTCTTCCCAAATCTCCACTTCGCGCCCGATAACGCCGTTGTGTCTTACATAATCGGTGTGCAACGCGCCCGGCCCGTGCTCGAGCAACTGCGCGTGCCGCCTGGCCAGGCTCTCGAGCAGCCCGGCCAGCATCGCTGGGAGGGTGATGAGGATGTCCGGCGCCAACTCGCGCAGGCTGCCGGGCGGCTGGACGAACTTGCCGCTGGGGAACTTCGGCGTGGTGGCGACGTTGACGCCGATGCCCAGCACGGCGTGCTCAATGCACTCGCCCTTGGTCACGGTCGAGGTGATCACGCCGGAAACCTTGCGGCCGCCAAGTAGCACGTCGTTGATCCACTTGATTCGTGGCGCCTGGCCAAGCGCGTCGAATTGGCCAAGCGCATCGACCACCGCCAACGTCGGCAGCATGCTCAGGCCAAGGCCGAGTTCGCGTGCGGAGCGGTTGGGCGAGAACAACACCGTTAGGTGCAGATTGCCCTCGAGGGCGCGCCACGGCCGGCCCCGGTTGCCGTGGAAGTTGTCGCCGGTCACGGCAAGGCAGGCAAACGGCGTGGGCGGCACGGCACCGGTTTGGAGCAGTTCGCGTAGGCCATCCACCTGCGAGATGGCCGAGTGGCCAACAGCCATGATTTGCCGCCACGGAGCAGGGGCGGATCGGCGGACAATCTCCGCTTGGCCAAGCCCGCCAACAGCCTGCCAATCGCGCCGGGTGCTGTCGCCGAGTTGCGCGAAAGGGGCGGCTTCCCAGCCCGCTTGGCCACCGGTTTCGGCGAAGCCTCGCAGCGCCTCCGGGCAATCTGTGATGATGAGCGATCCGGACGTATCCATCCGCGCCGAGGGTGGCCTTGGCCAGGCGCGGGCAAAAGGAAAATCAGGCTGGAGCAATCGGGGCGCTTGCCCTACAGTCAGCCCATGCAGCGTTGGACGTGTTCCTTGCTCCTGGCCGCGGTGGTTTTTCTGTCCTGGCCAAACAGCTCACCCGCACCGATCATTTTCCGGCCTGGCGAAGGCTGGTCGTACGAGAGCCTCAGCGGCGGCGGCGGTTGGCGTCGCGCCAATGCCAAGGATCAACTCGCGGTGTCGAGGGATGCCTTCGCAGCGGAGGACTGGAAAATCGCCTTCAAGGCTGCCCGTCGCACGGTGGCCGACTGGCCGTTGTCAGACCACGCGGCGGAGGCCCAATTGCTTTTGGCCCAATCATACGAAAAACGAGGTGACGATAAGAAGGCATTTGCCGAGTACCAAATCCTTCTGCAGCTCTATCCCCAAAATATCGATTTTGAGTATGTTCAGGCGCGGCAGTTTGCGATAGCCACGCGGTATCTGGACGGCCAACGTTTCAAGCTTTGGGGCCGTATTCCGTTTTACAAGTCAATGAAAAAGGCGGCAGCCATGTTCCAAGACATCGTGAGTAGTGGGCCGTTCAGTTCCGTGGCGCCCAAGGCGCAGATGAATATCGGCCAAGCTTGGGTCAACGAGGCAGGCGGCTTTCAATTCTCAGAAAGTGAAAAGCACAAAAACTATCGATTGGCGGTACTTGCTTTCGAGAAGGCAGCCGACCGATACCACGACCGTCCCGACATCGCTGCCAGTGGGTTGTTCGCCGCCGGTTCCGCCTACCAACAACAGTCGCTCGATGCGGAATACGACCAGGGCGTGACCCTCAAGGCCATCGACGCCTTCTCGGATTTCATCGCACTTTACCCCAATGATGAACGGGTGCCTCAGGCCCGCGAAAAAATTAAAACCATGAAGGTCGAGCAGGCTCTCGGCAACATGAAGATTGCCGGCTATTACGAAAAACTGGGGAAGTTAGCTGGCGCAAAAAACTATTACAACGAGGTGAAGGAGCTTGCCCCCGGCACGGAGAATGCCGCTATCGCACTGCAGAAGATCGACGAATTGCAGCGGCAGATCGATGCGGAAAAGGTATCGAGCTCACAACCGTAATGATCAGCCCGCCAGCCAGTCGCGCAGCCTTTTTTTTGGCCGCTGCTGTGATGGCCTCCGGCTGCGCCAGCTACCGGCTTGGTCCGGTGAACCCCGCGATCTCAGCCGGTCAGGCCATCGAGATCGGCCTGTTCCAGAATGCTACGCCGCAGCCCGGCCTCACCGAGTCGGTCAACGCCTCCATCCGCCGCGAGTTGCAGCGCGACGGCACCTTCGAACTGACCACCGGCGGCGATGGCGACGTCCTGCTTACCGGTAACATCACCGCGTACCGCCGGTCTGCCGTGAGCTTTCAGCCGCGCGACATCCTCAGCGTGCGCGACTTTGAGGTGGAACTCGTCACCCGCATCCTTGCTACTGAGAAGGCCACTGGCAAGGTGCTGATCGATCACGAGTTGATAGGCCGCACTACCGTCCGCCTGGGCGGCGACCTTGCGAGTGCCGAGCGACAGGCACTGCCGCTACTCGCCAACGATCTGGCCCAGAAAACCGTTGCACTTCTCGCCGAGGGCGAGTGGTAAACCTCCGTCTGGCAAGCTGGTTCTCCTGTCCTCCCACGAATGTATGAGTTACTTAAAACCAGCCCGCGCAGCAAGGCGCGTCTTGGCCGGTTGACGACCGCGCGCGGCGTGATCGACACGCCCGTGTTCATGCCGGTAGGAACGCAGGCCAGCGTCAAGGCGCTCGACCTGCGGGAACTGAACGAGATCGGCACGGAGATCCTGCTTGGTAACACGTATCACCTGTTCCTCCGCCCGGGATTGGACATCATCCGCAAGGCTGGCGGACTGCACCGGTTCATGAACTGGGACAAGCCGATCCTCACCGACAGCGGCGGGTTTCAGGTTTACAGTTTGGCCAAGATTCGCAAGGTGCGAGACGACGGCGTCGAGTTTCGCTCGCACCTCAGCGGCGAGATGCTCTTCCTTGGTCCAAGAGAATCGATGGCCATCCAGCGCGAACTCGGCTCCGATATCGCGATGTTGTTCGACGAATGCCCGCCGCACGGCGCTTCCGCTGCCGACTTGGAAGCTGCCGTCAAACGCACGCTCGACTGGGCCGCCATCTGCGCCGAGCAACCCCGCGCCGAGGGCCAGCTGTACTTCGGCATCGTGCAGGGAGCCAATGCCCCCGAGCTCCGCAAGCGTTGTGCGGAGGAACTGGTTGCGATGGATTTCGACGGGTACGCGATCGGTGGCGTCAGCGTCGGCGAACCGGAGCCCGAAATGATGCATGCTGTCGAGCTCACCGAGCCACACCTGCCGGCCGACAAGGCCCGCTACGCGATGGGTTTGGGTACCCCGGCGCAGTTGATCGAGCTTGTTGCACGCGGCGTGGACATGTTCGACTGTGTGCTGCCGACCCGTGTTGCTCGGAACGGTACCGCCTACACTTCGAGCGGTGCGATCAACCTCCGAGCCAGTCACCAAAAGGAGGAATTCAGCCCGATCGAGGAGGGTTGCGAATGTTTTGCCTGCAAGCACCACACACGTGCCTACCTGCGTCACCTACTCAAGGCCGGTGAAATTCTAGGACTACGAATGCTCAGCGTGCACAACTCGCATTTTTTTATGGAGGTAATGCGCGACATTCGCCGCCACTTGGCCGAGGGCACATTCGATAGTTACCGCGAAGACTTCATCGGAAACTATCAACCCACCTCCAAGGTCCTCGAGGGCCGCGCCAACTCAAGGCTCCCGAAATAAGGCCTTTTTTTGGTTTTGTATGTTTTTTTTAATTTTTATAACACTTCATTTTTCTTCTATTAATGACTTTCGCGTGGGTTAGCCGTTCACAAAGATCGACCTCTTGAGGCGTTGGTTTTGAACATCATATGTGAGTGCGTGCTTTTGGCTGGTTTCGGAGTGTTGGCGAAGAAGTTTGAGGTGTTCCAAAGGTCGATCGAGGCATCCACAAAATAGATTGAGCTGTCCTATAAGTACTTTGGTCGTTGATCATAGTGGATTAGGAGTCCTTCAAAGTGCTTTGACCCGTGACCGAAGTTGTTTGTTCAGCGGCCTTAAGCCTTTTTGGTTACCAAAGATATTTTATTCCGAAGCTAGTTTTGTAGGGAATCGAATATGATTGGCTTGGCTAACCGGGGTTCGAGGGATTTTAATTTTTCAAAGGCAGCGGTGACGTGTTTATTAACGGTAGAGGCATATGGTTGAAGTTGGATGGCTACGGTCCAGCCCAGGTGTTTGCGGATGTTGAGTAAATTTTCGAGTTGTTCTGTGATGGGCTTTTCACCTTGAAAAGCTTGGCCAAGCGCTTCGTCAGCAAATTGAATTGATCCGTCATTGGTGATCCCGAGTTTCACGGTCACAAGGCCCGGTTTTTTGCAAAAAGGTTTCAGCTCTGCTGCGAGTTGTAATTCTTTCAGCAGTTTTTTGCCTTGTTCATTTAAATCTGATGCTTTTGGCGCTGTTGAGATGAATAGCATTTTAGCGCCGTTTATTTGCCTTCAGCTAAAAATTATTTGTTTAGCACAACGACCGGTATTCCGCTGGCTCCGCCACCT
>PVBE011754179.1_pt1 | contig 11576 bp, 11 predicted proteins | sample 1631181 | NCBI WGS metagenome assembly PVBE01 (sample SAMN08397723, study PRJNA350692) | Marine metagenome, whole genome shotgun sequencing project. | isolation source: water | place: Pacific Ocean | collected 2012-04 | reverse complement strand
GATATTGTGACGAAAACAAAATTAAAGTAGTTCCAAGAGGGGCTAGAACAGGATCTCGGCTCAAGAGTTCAGAGTTTAGAGTTTAGAGTTTAGAGTTTCTGAAACCGGCGTCCTCTGTTCCTTCCAGGCCGGGGCACAAATCGTGTCGCTGCCATCGCGGCTCAGCTCGTTCGTCACCAACCGAGCTGGCGCTCTCTTAACTCTCAACTCTCAACTCTCAACCGCGCGGCCTGACTCGGTGGTTGCTAAACAGCGCTGGTCGGTCCGAGGCAGGCAGCCTCGCTAGAGTTAGCGGGTCCTCGGCGCGTCGTAGGCCCGATCCGAATCCAGCAGCTCCACGTAGGGCCCGGTCCAGCCGTGCTCGAAGATGCGCGTGAGCTTGGCCACCTCCGTGGCGTGCTGGAAGACCACCTCCACATTGCGTGAAGCGGTGAAATAGTCGCCGCTCCAGTTGCTGGTGCCGACCCAGGCGGTGCGGCCGTCCACCACCATGTATTTGCTGTGGTCCACCCGGGCGTAGGGGATGAACCCGCCGCTGTGTGGGGGGATGGTGTTGAGCTTGATGGTGATGTTCGGCACCCGGGCCAGGTCCTGGGCTGACTTGATGTAGGCGCGCTTCTTGGTCCAGTGGGAGAGGTTCATGCGGATCTTGACGCCGCGCTTGGCCGCCCGCCGCAGAGCGTGGTCGATGAGGTGCCATCGCCCGCCGCCGTAGGTGGTCACCGAATAGTTGAGCAGCTGGATCACCACGCTCTTTTTGGCTCCGTCCAAAAGCTGCACCAGGCGCTTGCCGGAGTAGATGATGCCCCGGGGCTCCAGCGACGGCGGGCTGGCCACCAAATAGAGCAGCGCAGGGCGGGCGCCCGGGCGCGGGGCCCAGGTGGGCACGTCGGGCCGAGGGTCCAGGCCGTCCGGCAGGCCGTCGCGGTCGCGGTCGACCACGCGCTGGCCATAGGTGTCGCGGCCGTGCTTCATCTTCTGCCAGTCGGCCTCGAACACGCGCCAGAGGGTCAGGGCCAGCTCGGTCGAGCGCACGCGCACGCCGATCTCGTGGATGTGGGTCAGGGCCCGCCAGTCCATGTTCTGGCTGCCGACGAAGACCTCCCGCCGGTCCACGATGAAGTACTTGGCGTGGAGGATGCCCCCGGTGCTGCGGGACAGGTCGAAGATGGCCACCTCGATGTTCTTCTTTTGCTCCAGCCGCGCCAGGGTGTCCTTGCTGATGCGCAGAAACTTCTTCTCCGCCAGCACGCGCACCTTGACGCCCCGCGCCGCAGCCTGCTCCAGGGCCGCCAGCACCGGCGCCAGGGCCTGGCCCTCCTTGTGGGCGAAGTAGAACTGGGCCACGTCCAGGGTCCGCCGCGCGCGGCCGATCATCTCCAGCCAGACCCGCTGCGTGTCGCGTACGTCGGCCTGATCCCAGTTGGTCTCCACGGGCACGCTCTCCACCAGCTCCAGCTCCGGCGCCCCGGCCACGGGCAGGGCAGGGCGGGAGGCCGGCTGCGTCCCCGGCCCCGTCCTGGGCGGGGGCTTGTTGCAGGGGCAGCAGCCCGCCAGGGTCAGGGCCATCGCCGACAAGGTCAGGATCCGTCTTGGTCTGAGCATGTCGGGCAGCATATCATCAACTCCAGATCCCAACAGGCCGCGCGGCCACAAGACTGTGTCACAGAGGCCACAGCGCAGGCAGTCGCGGCCCTAACCTCCGAGAATCTGACCACCGGCCCACCCTGGCCCCGCAGTTGCAACGCAGACGCCCACGTAACTGCAAGGAGGTGTGGTCATGTCTCATCGTTTCGTCTCTCCGCAGCTGACGCTCACGCTCTGCTGCGTCGCCGGCTGCTGCGGCCCGTCTGTGCCTGCGGCCGGCTCCGTCAAGGTGCTGGCCCGCCGGCACCACGGCATGCCCGCGCTGCAGGTGGCGACCCACGAGACCTTCAGGGAGCACCAGACTCGCTACTGCTTCGACGGCAGCGTCTATGTACCCCTGGCGGCGCGGGTGCGCCAGCTCTACGACCACCGAAGAAAAATGCTGCGGCACGTGCTGCGAGACTCCCACTGGGAGCCGTGGCGGCCCCTGGCCGACAGCTCATGCAGACCGTTATAGGCCACCGGGCGCCAGCACTTGGCCGGGATCTTGACCCACTTGCCCGGCACCGAGCCGCCGTTTTTTTTGCCCACGTCCTCGCCAGTGTCCTTTTTGCCCTGGTCCTGCTTGCCGCCGTCTTTTTTCTGCGGGCCGTCCTGCACCGCCACACCGTCGGTCCCGGTGGTGCCGCTGTCGGGATCGTCCCGGCCGGTGATGCAAGCCGAGGTGGTGAGGAACAACAGGACCAAGGGCAACCTCAGGCTTCGTCGGTGCATGCTTCTCTGCTCCAGATAACTTTACATTTTGGTCCTGAAAATTCCATAATGCGACATGATCGAAAGGGGGAGCGGTTTGACCACAAGCCAAGGAAGGCTCCTGACCCTGAACTCGAATGGGGAAGAGCGACGACTGATCAAGGACCTGGAGGCAGCCCTGCTCGCGGTGGATCACGTGGCCGTCAAGGAGCTGTTGAGCCCCGGCGACGAGCCCGCGCTGGATCGCGTGGAGCAGCTGATGGTCCCCGCCCTGGAGCGCATCGGCAACAACTGGGAGCTGGGTAAGGCCTCCCTCTCCCAGGTGTACGTCAGCGGGCGCATGTGCGAGGAGGTGGTGGACACCTTGCTCCCCTCCCTGAACGACCAGCGAGGGGAGCGCCAGCGGGTGGCGCTCACTGTGCTGGAGGACTTTCACCTGCTCGGATTGCGCATCGTCTACTCGGTCCTGAGGGCCAGCGGCCGCGCGCCGCTGAGCTACGGGCGCATGGCCCTGGAGCCTTTGGTGGAGCGGATCAAGCAGGACGACATCCACCTGCTGCTGGTCTCGACGCTGATGCTGCCCGCCGCCCTGCGGGTCAAGGATCTCACCGCGCGGCTGCGGGACGAGGGGCTGCAGACCCGCGTTGCGGTGGGGGGAGCGCCATTTTGCTTCGACACCGAGCTGTGGCGGGAGGTGGGGGCCGACGCCATGGGCCGGTCCGCCACCGACGCCATCGGCATCGTGGACCGCCTCGCGCCGGTGCCATCATGAGCGGCGCGACCATGACCTCCGCCGAGCGCATCGGCACCACCCTGTCGCACCAGGAGCCGGACCGCGTCCCCTTCATGCTGCCGACCATTCTCCAGGGCGCCAGGGAGCTGGAGCTGTCCATCGAGGCGTACTTCTCCAGCGCGGAGCACGTGGTGGAGGGGCAGCTGCGCCTGCAGGAGAAGCTGGGCCACGACGCCCTGTTCGGCTTCATGTACGCGGCCCAGGAGATTGAGGCCTGGGGCGGGGAGACTGTCTTCATCGACAGCGGCCCGCCCAACGCCGGCGAGCCACCCCTGGAGCGGGCGCAGCTCGACGACCTCCAGCCGCCCGACCTCGAGGCCAGCCCCGCCCTGCAGCGGGTGCTGCGGATCACCGAGGGGCTGAGGGCCCGGGTGGGCGACGACGTGCCGATCCTCGGCGTTGCCATCTCACCCCTGTCGCTGCCCGTGCTGCAGCTCAGGACGAGGCCGTGCTGGCCGCGCTCAACGCGAACCGGGTCTACGAGCGCACCAACTGCTTTTACATGATCACCAGCGCAGGCCTCGTGGACCGGCAAATGGAGGCCGGCGGCTACATCCTGACCCCGGGCTGGATCGAGCGCTGGCCCGAACACCTGAAGGAGTGGGGCTTCGACCGCGACACGGCCAGGGCTTTCTTCGGTGAGAGCGCCAGCCGCCTGGTGCTGCTGGACACTGGCGTGCTGGCCGACGCTCCGCGGATGCTGGGCGAGCTGGCCGCGTACCTGGACCTGCCCACCGAGGTGTTGCCGGTGGGGCTGGATCACTTCCGCCTGGAGCTGACGAAGATCGTCCTCGAGTGGCAGGCCGAGCGGGCGCTGCACGACGCCACCAGCACCCGCGAGCAGGCCCAGCGCAAGCTGGCCGACCACGCCATGGCCTTCGACCTGTTGCTGAACCTGACCCGCACCATGGGCCAGGACGAGGCGGTCCAGGGCATCCTCGAGCTGTTCACCATGCTCTTCGCCGCGCAGACCGTGACCTACGCCCAGGTGGCGGACGGCCAACCCGGGGACATCAGCACCACGGGGGCCGGGCCGGCGGACGCCGCGCGGGTGCGCCGCTACCTCGAGCTGCTGGGCGACGCCTCGGCCTTCGCCGAGACCGACGGCGGCTTCTGCGTGCGGGTGACCTACCACGGCGAGACCATCGGCGTGCTCGGCGTGGAGCAGATGGCCTTCCCGCAGCACCGCAGGGAGTACCTCAACCTGACCATGGCCATCGTCAGCCTCTGCGGCATGGCCATGGCCAACGCGGCCAACGAGACGCGGCGCCGGCAGGCCGAGGCGGCGCTGGTGGCCAAGTCCATCGAGCTGGAGCGGTCCAACGAAGACCTGACGCAGTTCGCGCACATGGCATCCCACGACCTGCAGGCTCCGCTGCGCACGGTGACCAGCTTCCTGCAGCTGCTGGAGCGGCGTCACGGCGAGCGCCTGGACAAGGACGCCCACGAGTACATCGACTTCGCCCTCGACGGCGCCAACCAGATGAAGCTGCTGATCACCGGCCTGCTGGAGTACGCGCGCGTCGGCACGCGGATCAACCCGCTGGTGAAGGTGGAGCTGCGCCAGGCCCTGGACACCGCGCTGGCCCAGCTTTCCACGTCGGTGAGCGAGGCCGGCGCGCGGGTCATCGTCGAGTCGTTACCGCAGGTGCGGGGCGATCGGATCCAGCTCGTCCAGCTGCTGCAGAACCTGGTGGGCAACGCGGTCAAATACCGCGGCGCGGCGCCGCCCAGGGTCCACGTCGGGGCCCGGCGGGTGGAGACGGGATGGCAGATCTCGGTGCGTGACAACGGCATCGGCCTGGAGATGAAGTACGCCGAGGAGGTGTTCACGGTCTTCAGGCGTCTGCACGCCCAGGACGAGATCGAGGGCACCGGCATCGGCCTGGCCACCTGCAAGCGCATCGTGGCTCGCCACGGCGGCCGGATCTGGGTGGAGTCGGCTCCAGGTAAGGGCTCCACCTTCAGCTTCACCCTGCCGCCGGCGACAGGGGAGGACGGTTCATAGTATCATCGGTTGATGAGAACCGCCAAACTGACCGCCGCCGCCTGCCTGTTCATGGCGCTGTGTGCCGCGCCCGCCCGCGCCCAGTGCCCCAAGATCACCATCTCGGTGGACAACGACATCCCGGGATCGGGCTACTCCGAGGTCAAACCGAAGAACTGGTTGAGCAACTCGGTGGGCTCCTGCCACAAGAACTACCGCTACCTGAGCCACACCGTCGGCGACGGCACGCGCAAGGGCAAGGCCATCTGGAAGCCGAAGATCACGGTCACCGGCTGGTACGAGGTCAAGACCAGCTACCGCGCCACCAGCAACCGCACCACCGACGCCGACTACTACCTGCACGACGACAACGGTGGAAAAAAGAAGGTGGTGATCAACCAGAAACACAGCGGCGACTGCACCAAGAAGGTGCTCGGCACCATCTACTGCAAAAAGGGCGGCAGCTGCCGGCTGGTGCTCGACGGTGACGACGGCCAGTCCGACGCCGCGGACATCACCACCTTCCTCCTGACCAAGTGCTCGGGCACGCCGCCCAAAAACCCCTGCTCCGGCATCTCGGCCAAGAGCGCCTACGAGGTGTGCAACTGGACCGCCACCACCTGCGCCGGCACCTACAACAACAGCGACGGCTGCAAGAAGTACTGCGCCGCCGCGGGCATGATCTGCGTCGCCCGCTTCGGCGGGGAGCCGGGCTGCAAAAAGGAACCGGCCAACAAGATCGCCTGCAACGCCGTCAACACCCACAAGTCCGACTGGTGCGAGTGCAAGGGGCTGGTCAAGCCCGACGCCGGGCCGCCGCCGGACAGCAAGCCGCCCAAGAAAGACACGCAGCCGCCCAGCAAGGACAGCAAGCCGCCCAAGAAGGACACGCAGCCGCCCAAGAAGGACGGCAAGCCGCCCAAGAAGGATGGCAAGCCGCCCAAAACGGACGGCGAGCCGGCCAAGCCCGACACCAAGGCCGCGGCAGACGGGCCGGCTGGCCAGGACAGCAGCGCCGACGGCACGGTGGACGGACGGATCTCCGCCTCCAGCTGTGACTGCGAGGTGGGCGACCGGCACTCGGCGCCCTGGGCCTTGCTGCTGCTGGCGGGGCTGGCGCTGCGGTGGCGCCGCCGCCGGTAGATCCCCGGCTCAGATCGCCTTCACCAGATATCGCGTGGGCGCCGAGTCGCCGAAGACCAGGTCCACGAAGCCGAAGGAGCGGTAAAGCCCCAGGGCCGGGGCGTTGTCCTCCTGAACCTCCAGGGACAGCTTGCAGCAGCCGCGCTGGCGGGCCTGGCGTTCCACCTCCTGCAGCAGGGCCCGGCCGATGCCCTGACCGCGGCGGCCAGGGACCACTGCCAGGTCGTGGACGTTGAGCAGCGGGCGCGCCCTGAACGTGCTGATGGTGACAAAACAGATCGCCAGCCCCACGGGCTGCCGTCCGTTTAGGGCCAGCAGCACCAGAGCGGCGGGGTGCTCCCGCAGCATCGGCACCAGCCGCCCGCGCGCCCCGGCGGTCAGCGGTGTGCCGCCGCCGATGGGGTCCGAGGCGTAGGAGTCGAGCACGTCCACCACCGCCGCGGCGTGGTCCGCGTCCTCCAGGTCTGCCAGACATACCCTCAGGTCCATGGCGCGCAGTATTGCCTCTTTCCTCGCCGGGCTCAAGACGTGCGCAATCGCACACGCCGTGCGAAGAGGCACAGACGCGCCGCGTCGATGGCGTAGCCCGCGCGCGTAACCCCGTAATACTCCACCACCTGCGCCGCCCACCCTCCCCGGCACGGCCCTTGCTGTGGTGCCGCGCGACCGCACCGCGCTGTTGTTGGTGGCTGTGCGGCGGAGGACCCATGAGGAACCTGATCGCATCACGCAAGGACGCCCACCTCGACCTGTGCCTGCGCCGGCCCGTGGACAGCGGCGGCGTGGCCACCGGCCTGGGCGGCTACACCCTGGAGTACCTGGCCCTGCCGGAGATCGACCTCGACGAGGTGGACCTGAGCACCGAGGCGTTGGGCCGGCCCCTGCGGGCGCCGTTGATCATCGGCGCCATGACCGGCGGCACCGACCGGGCGCGGCGGATCAACGGTCGCCTGGCCCGGGCCGCGGCCCGCACCGGCATCGCCCTGGCCCTGGGCTCACAGCGGGCCATGATCGCGCGCCCCGAGCTCACCGGCAGCTACTCCGTGCGCGACGCGGCGCCGGACCTGCCGCTGCTTCTGGGCAACCTCGGCGCCATCCAGCTCAACATGGGCGTCACGCCGGACCAGGTGTCCGGAGCCCTGGAGGCCGTGGGCGCCGACGCGGTGTTCTTGCACCTCAACCCGCTGCAGGAGGCGATCCAGCCCGAGGGCGACACGCGCTTCTCCGGGTTGAGGCAGCGCCTGGGCCAGGCCATCCCGCGCATCGGCTACCCCTGCCTGGTCAAGGAGGTGGGCGCCGGCATCTCGGCGCGCACCGCCGGGCAGCTGGCGCGGCTGCCCATCGCCGGCGTGGAGACCGCGGGGGTCGGCGGCACGTCCTGGGCGCGGGTGGAGAGCTACCGCGCGCCGGCCGGCAGCGTGGCCTCCGAGGTGGGCCAGCGGCTGGCCGGCTTCGGCGTGCCCACCGCCGACTCCATCGTGCACTGCCGCCGGGCCATGGGGCCGCGGCTGGTGGTGGCGTCGGGGGGGATCCGCACCGGCATGGACCTGGCCGTGGCCCTGGCCCTGGGCGCTGACCTGGCGGCCCTGGCCCGCCCGCTGCTGGAGGCGGCGGTGGAGTCCGAGGAGGCTCTGGTGCGGGCCATCGAGTCGCTGATCTTCGAGCTCCGCGTCATCTGCTTCTGCACCGGCGCCCGTGACCTGCAGCAGCTGCGGCAGACCCGCGTGCTGCGCGCCGGGCTCGCCGTCCAACACACCCCCGAGTCAATGGAGTAGACCATGACCATCATCACCGATCCCCATCACTCCGAACAACAGGACGCCCCTCCCGCCGAACCAACCGGGCCCGCCCGGGAGCCCGCGGGCAGCCAGCTTTCGGGCTTCTACAGACTGCCCCTGGCCCGGCGCCGGGAGCGGATCCTGGAGAACACCGCGCTCACCGACCGCGACCTGCTCGTGCTGGCCGGCGATGAGGGCCTCAGCGCCGAGCAGGCGGACCACATGGTGGAGAACGTGCTCGGCGTGCTCGGCATGCCGTTTGGCGTCTGCGTCAACCTGCGCGTGGACGGCCAGGACCGGCTGGTGCCCATGGCCATCGAGGAGCCCTCGGTGGTGGCCGCGGCCAGCCACGCGGCCAAGCTGATGCGCGCCGGCGGCGGCGTGACCACCGCGGTGTCGGCAGCCGAGATGATCGGCCAGATCCAGCTGCTGGACGTGCCCGACGCGGCCGCGGCCCGGGCCGCAATCCTCGCCGCCAGGGAAGAGCTGCTGCGCCGCGCCAACACCCGGGACGCTTGCCTGGTGAGCCACGGCGGCGGCGCCGTGGACGTGGAGGTTCGCGAGCTTGGCGCCCGGCCCGGCGACCCGGTGGGCGCCATGCTGGTGGTGCACCTGGTGGTGGACGTCAAGGACGCCATGGGCGCCAACACGGTCAACACCATGTGCGAGCACCTGGCGCCGCGGGTGGAGCAGCTCAGCGGCGGACGGGCGCGGCTGCGCATCGTCAGCAACCTGGCCGACCGGCGCACGGTGGAGGCCTTCGGCGCCGTGCCGCTCTCCGCGCTGGAGGGCAAGGGCTGCCGCGACGCCATGACCCTGGCCCGGGGCATCGAGGAGGCCTCGGTCTTCGCCGAGCGCGACCCCTACCGCGCGGCGACCCACAACAAGGGGATCATGAACGGCGTGGACGCGGTGCTGCTGGCCCTGGGCCAGGACTGGCGCGCGGTGGAGGCCGGGGCGCACGCCTTCGCCGCCCGGGACGGCCAGTACACGTCGCTCTCCCGCTGGCGCGTGCACGACGGCGCCCTGCGGGGCTGGATGAAGCTGCCGATGCCGGTGGGCACCGTGGGCGGTGTCACCGGCGTGCATCCGACCTGCGAGGTGGCCACGCGGCTGGCGGGCATCCGCTCCGCCGCTGACCTGGCCGCGCTCACCGCCGCCGTGGGCCTGGCCCAGAACCTGGGCGCCATGCGGGCCCTGGCCGCCGAGGGGATCCAGGCCGGGCACATGCGGGTGCACGCCCGCAACCTGGCCGTGGCCGCCGGCGCCGTGGGCCAGGAGGTGGACCGCGTGGCCGCCACCATCGGCCGCCCGGGCCGCGGCCCGGTAAACCTGGAGGCCGCCCGCGAGACGCTGCAGCGCAGCCGCCACGCCAGGGCCGAGGCCGGCCAGGCGACCCACATGCGCCAGCGCTTCGACGAGCTGCGGCGGAGCCACATGGACGCCATTCAGCGGCAGATGGACCGGGTGCTGGCTGACGCGGTGGGGGCCGACTCCACCCTCGCGCGCATGTGCCAGTACCACATGGGCACCGGCGGCAAGCGCCTGCGGGCGCTGCTGCCCCTGCTGGTGGCCGAGGCCCTGGGCGCCGACGCCGAGCGGCTGGTGCCCTTCGGCGCGGCCTGCGAGATGCTGCACAACGCCACCCTGGTGCACGACGACCTGCAGGACGGCGACGCCGTACGCCGGGGCGAAGAGACCGTCTGGCACCGCTACGGCGTGCCCCAGGCGATCAACCTCGGCGACGCCATGTTCTACTACACCCTGCTGCTCGTCGACCGGCTGGACGCGCCCCTGGCCCGGCGGCAGGCCGCGGCGCGGCGCGTGCTGCAGCAGACCCTGCGCGTCATCGACGGCCAGGAGCGGGAGTTCGCGCTCAAGGCGGCCGACGTCACCATGCGCGACTACTTCACCATGGTGGAGGGCAAGACGTCGGGGCTCTTCGCCCTGCCGATGGCCGGCGCCGCGGCGCTGAGCGGCGCGCCGCGAGAGGTGGTCGACGGCCTGCAAGAGGCGGCCCGCCACATGGGCGTGCTGTTCCAGATCCAGGACGACGTGCTCGACCTGTACGGCGACAAGGGGCGGGCCACTCGGGGCGCCGACATCCAGGAGGGCAAGCGCAGCGTGCTGGTGGTGCACGCCCTGGAGCACGCGCCGCCGCAGCGAGCCCGCTGGCTACGCCAGGTGCTGGACCGCGACCGCGAGGAAACAGGCGCCGACGAGGTGACCGCGGCCATCGACCTGCTGCGCGACGTCGGCTCGCTGGACTTCGCCCTGGACGAGATCGCGACCCGCCGGGCCCAGGCCTCGAGCGTCATGGGCCGCCTGGATCACCCCCTGCTGGCGTCGCTGGTGGAGGCCACCTGCGCCCTGTTCTGTGAGCCCATCGCGCCCGTGATGGTCGCCGAAGGGAGGCGCTCATGAGACGCCCCGCCATCTCCGCCGACCACGCCTTCTGCCGGCGCCAGCTACCCCGGGTCTCCCGCACCTTCGCGCTGTCCATCGAGGCGTTGCCCGAGACCTTGCGCGAGGCCGTGCGCGTCTCCTACCTGCTCTGCCGGGTGGTGGACTCCATCGAGGACGCCACCGGCCTGCTGCCGTCCCGGCGGGCCGAGCTGTTCGACACCTTCGACCACCTGCTGGCCGACGACGCCACCGCCACCTCCTCCCTCGAGGTGCTCTGGCGGGGTTTTTCGCCTCGGGTGGAGGACTACGAGGACGCGCTCTGCCTGCGCGCGGGGGCAGTGTTCCGCGTCTTCGCCGCGCTGCCCCTCCATCAGCGGCAGGCCATCCGCCCCCACATACAGGAGATGTCCGCCGGCATGCGCGAGTACGTCCAGCGGGGCGAGGCCGCCGGCCGCCTGCGGATCCACGACATGGACGACCTCGAGCGCTACTGCCACTTCGTCGCCGGCACCGTGGGGGGGCTGCTGACCAGCCTCTTTCGCCAGCACGTGCCCCTGCGAGATCCCGCGATCCTGCGGGCCATCGAGGACCGCGCCGAGAGCTTCGGCCTCGGCCTGCAGCTGGTCAACATCGTCAAGGACGTGGCCGAGGACGCCACCCGCGGCATCTGCTTTATGCCCGCGAGCCTGGCTGAAGAGCACGGCGTCTCCATCGACAACCTCCTCGATCCGGCCCATCGCCCGGGCGCCCTGGCCGTGGTGCAGGACGTCTGCGCCCGCGCCCGCCGCCACCTGCGCGCCGCCGAGGAGTACACCGCGCTGTGGCCCGTACCCGCGGGCGAGCCGGTGCGCCTGTTCTGCATCGTGCCCCTGGTGCTGGCCCTGGCCACGCTCTCCGAGGTGGAAAACGGCCACGACACGCTGACCCCGGGCGCCACGCCCAAGGTGAGCAAGCTCACCGTGCTCAAGGTGCTGGCCGACGCGCGGCGGGCCATGAGCGGCAACGACGCGCTGGACCGCATGCTGGGCGAGTACCACCCGACCGTGGGGCGGAGATCAACGGCGACGGCCCCGTCGCTGCACACCACGCATTAGCGCGCCCTCCACTGAGGTTGATCAACCTTTTTCTC
>PVBE010711983.1_pt1 | contig 11576 bp, 11 predicted proteins | sample 1631181 | NCBI WGS metagenome assembly PVBE01 (sample SAMN08397723, study PRJNA350692) | Marine metagenome, whole genome shotgun sequencing project. | isolation source: water | place: Pacific Ocean | collected 2012-04 | reverse complement strand
CGCAGCACCGGCAGGTAGCTCGTAAGGAAGACGTCTGAGGACTCGGCGATCTTGAGGAGCGCCTCACGACCCGCCTCGCTTTTCAGATCGAGGGTGATGCTGCGCTTGCCACGGTTCGGAATCTCGTTGAAGGGGTTGGGCCCGGCGGTCTCGAAGTTGAGCAGGTTCTTGAGCCCGCGCTGGGGATCGCCCGTCGGCGGCTCGACCTTGATCACGTCGGCGCCGAGATCCGCCAGGATCGCGCCCGCGGCGGGCACGAAGGTCCAGGCCGCCACCTCGAGCACGCGGATTCCTTCGAAGGGCTTCGTCATCGGGGTCCTCCCTGCTGGCATGATCCGAACGAGGCGGATCCGACGGCCGCACGCTCACAGCGTCGATCAGAACGAGTAATACAATCTAACTGTATCCTGAGAACCTTCAAGGTGACATCGAGATCCACGGAGTCAGGATTCCCGAAGGCGCGCGGGTCGCGCTCGTCACGGGTGCGGCCTGCCGCGATGATCGCGAGTTCGACGACCCCGACCGCTTCGACATCGATCGCCGCCCCAAACGCGATCTCTACTTCGGTTTCGGGCCGCACGTCTGTATCGGACGAGCGCTGGCGCGCCTCGAGGCGCAGGTGATGCTCGAGGAAGTGCGCGATCGGTTTCCGAACTACGAGGTCGACGAAGGGGGCCTGACGCGTACCCTCCAGGCGCACGTGCGCGGCTTCAAGACGGTCCCGATCCGCGTCTAGCCCGATCGCGGCGTCTCGGATCCGCAGTGTGAGTCGAGGAGCGTGGTCGACCCTGTGCCGAGCCGGCGACTGATCACCCTGACCAGAACGAGCCCCAGACGAGGGGACAGCCGGCAGGCATGCCTCGGACAGGCCTAATCGTGCGACCTGCGCCTCACACCGCCGGACCGCCTACGCAGCGACCATTCTGCCCCGATTCATCTAACCAGGTCGTACGATTCTTCGCTAGACTTCGCGTATTCGAAGGACGGACTTCAAAGGTTTTCGAGAGGTGAAATGGCAAGGCGACTCACCGCCAGGCAAGACCGGACAAGCGAAGACGCGAGGCCCCGCGGCCGCGTCCGGGTTCCCAAGACCGCAGAGCTGGTGGCAGCCCAGATCCGGCGACAGATCATCCGGGGCGAGGTTCGGGAAGGCGAGGCCCTGTCCACCGAGAGCGAATTGATGGCCGAGTTCGGCGTCTCTCGCCCGACCCTGCGAGAGGCATTCCGGATCCTCGAGTCGGAATTGCTGATCTCGGTGACGCGCGGATCGCGCGGGGGGGCGCGAGTCCACGCACCCGATATCCAGGCCGCGGCCAACTACGCGGGGCTCTTCCTGCAGCACCGACAGGCCACCCTCGAAGACGTCCAGACCGCCCGGACGATCATCGAGCCGCCCGCAGCTCGGATGCTCGCGGAGCGCCGCGACACCGCCGCCTGCGAGGCCCTTCGCGAGCTGATCGAGCGGGAGAAGACCGCCGTGGGGGACGGCTCCACCTTTGCCGAGCTCTCGACCCAGTTTCACGAGCTGTTAATGAAGCGGGCAGGCAACCAGACCCTGGCGCTCGTCGTCGGCATGCTCCACGACATCATTGAGAGACACGCCGAGTGGTCGATGCACGAGGCCGTGAACGTGAAGTCGCTCAAGAGATCGATCCGTTCCCAGGAGAAGCTCGTCAAGCTGATCGAGGCAGGCGACGCAGACGCCGCCGAAGCGCACTGGCGCAACCACGTCCGCGCCGCGGCGAAATCGATTCTCGGCAAGCCCGGCCGGAAATCCGTCGTCGACCTCTTCGACTAGCCGCCCCCAGCCGCGAAACGAAGACGAACCACTGAAGCCCCCCGATCGACCTCACTCACGGCGCGCAATTCGAAACTCTTCGTTCAGAAGTCCGTGCGTTCCTCGACGAGAGCTGGCCTTCGCCGGGCGACGACGCTCAGCTGCCACGCGATGAGTAGACGGCCTGCTATCGCCGCCTCGCTACACAGCCGCGGCTATCTCTCGTTCATGCGCTGCCGCCTGCTGCGGCCGCCTCGAAGCGACGACGGTATTCCTTGCGTGACGTCGTCGACGTATCGACATCGGCGGCACGAGCCCGGAGCGCACCGACCGTGGCATCTTCGCGAGCTGTGTGCTCGAAGGGATCCCAGTTGAAGAACCTGGCGACGTTCTTCCACGTGATGAGGTCGATCTCCTCGTCGCTGCAACCGGCCTGCGACAGCTCGCCCAAGAGCATTTCGGGCGATTCGGGCCAGGTGGAATCGGAATGCGGGTAGTCGCACTCCCAGGCAATCGACTCCACGCCGATCCGGTCTCGCAGACGCAGCGCGCTGGGGTCGGTGATGAAGCAGGCCATGAAGTGGTCGCGGAACGCTTCGGTAGGCGTCTTGCCTTTGGGGAGCTTGTCCAGATGAGTCCAAGCCTGGTTGGTCATGTGACGATCGAGACGGTCGAGCAGGAAGGGAATCCAGCCGATCCCGCCCTCGCTCAGCGCGAACTTCATCGACGGGAATCGTCGAAGTGCCCCACTCAGCATGATATCTGTGCAAGTGATCGCCATCACCTGCGGCGCGAGCGTGATCAGGTCGTCGATGATCGCGGTCGGCGGACGTTTCACCAGACCGAAGCCGCCGCCGATATGCAGGCAGGCAACCATGTCGTGGTCGCACAGCGCGGCGAATACCGGATCCCAGTGCCCGGTGCTGAAGTCGGGCAGATCGAGCCCGTAGGGGGTCTCGGGCAGAGAAACGGCACGGCACCCCTTGGCGGCGACCCGGTTGATCTCGGCGACGGTGGCATCGATGTCGAAGAAGGGCACGATGGCCTGTGGGATGAAGCGCCCGGGATAGCTCCCGACCCATTCGTCGAGCTGGTAGTCGTTGTAGGCGGAGACGGTCGCGTTGGTCAGATCGCGTTCCGGCATACGTGCGAGGTGAGTGCCGGAAAAGCCGGGGAAGGTCGGGAAGTTGAGCCCGGCGAGTACGCCGTTCGCGTCCATGTCGCGCACTCGGGCGTGGAGCTCGTAGGTCCCCGGCCGCATCTCGGAGAGGTTGCACGGGTCGATGTTCCACTCCTCTTTCGGCCACGAACACACGGCGCCCAGGCCGGGCACCCCGATCGACTCGCCTTGGAATACCCATCGATCCACACCCACACCGAACCCCTTCCGACCGAGGTCGACCACCGGGCCGGCCCCTTCGACATCGTTGACGAGCTTGGGCGCCTTGTCGCGCCAGCGTGCCGGAATGTGGCGTTCGAAGAGGTCCGGAGGCTCGATGATGTGATCGTCGATACTGAGCAGGATTACGTCGTCGCGTTGCATGATGACTGGAACCTCCGATTGGTTTCGCCCGGGCCGGTTCGGACTCGGCGTCTCGCCTTGATCACTGAGTCGGGAATCCCGCCCGCTGCGAAAAATGACTGGCGAAGGCATTCTAGAATAAATCAATACGTCTAACTACGTCAACTATGTATGTGAGCAAGGAAGGCCGATTGGCCCGGCTATGGAGCAGATCAGACCCGAATTGGGAGGGTCTGACGCGAATCGCTACCGGGAGCGATGGTGAAACGCCGCGGCCGGGCCTCCAAAGATCGGACCGACCCGGGTCGAGGAAGGGCGAACGGACAGAGCAAGCCGCTGAAGCGCACCAAACGCTCCGCCGAGGTTCCGGCGCGCCGGAAGACCTCACTGTGCCGCGCGCTCGTCGGGGTCTGGCGAAGGCGTCAGCCCGCATGGGTGACCCACGCGGCTCTGTGACGGGTTCGCATTCGTTGATGGTGGTGGACGGGTGAAGGACATATGGACGACCATCAGAAATAAGTTAACTTATTACAACGATTGAATCCCCCGGCGCTTTATCAATCCGTGGCCAGGCCCGGGCACGTCAGAGAGGACAGAGCGATGACCGCAAACGATCGCGAAGCGCGCAACCGCGCCGCAACCGAAGCCCGCGAGTTTAACCCCTATCCGCAGGAGTTCCTCGAGCGAGAGAACGAGGTCTACGACACGCTCCGCGAGCAACTCCCCATCGCCCGCAGCGAGACCATGAGCAACCCTTCGCTCGGCCCCGGTACGGGGGGCTGGGTGCTCACTCGCTATGAGGACGCCTCCGAGGTGCTCCGCGATCCGGAGGTGTTCTCGAGCCAGACCGAGAACTATCCCGTGCGCCCCTGGATTCCCCAGGCCATCGATCCCCCGATGCTGACCAGCTATCGGCGCATCTTCAATCCGTGGTTCACCGCGACCGCGATGGCGAAGCTCGAGCCGCATCTCCAGAAGTACGCGGAAGAACTCGTGGACAAGATGCTCGAGAAGGAGGCCTTCGATTTCATCACCGAGTTCGCCGACCCCTTCCCCACCGTGATCTTCTGCGAACTCATGGGTTTTCCACTCGATGACTACGAGCAGCTCATGGACTGGAAGAACATCATCATGCATTCGGACGACGGGCACCCGCGTGGCCATGCCTTGGCGTGCGAGGCGGCCGCCGAGTTCGGCTTCGAGGTCGATGCGGGCCAAGGGCTACCCGAGGAAGCTTCCAAGACGGTGCGTCAGCGCACGGCCCAGAAGGTCTATGCCTACTTCATCGACCTGCTCGAAGAGCGACGAGCGAACCCCAAGGACGACCTCGTGACGCGAATGCTCGAGGCCCGGTACGACGGCGAACGCCCGCTCACCCAGGAGGAGCTCGAGGACACCCTCTTCCTGTTCTACATGGGCGGTCTCGACACCGTCGCGTCCACACTCGGGCTGATCGTGCAGACCTTCGCGCAGAACGAGCCCAAACGACGCGAGTTCATAGAGCTGATGGAAGACCCGATGAGGCTCAACATGGCCACCGAAGAGTTGGTCCGCGTGCACTCGATCGTGCTGCTCCCACGACGCGTGACGCGGGAGTTCTCTCTCCATGGCGTGCTTTTCCGCGACCAGGACCCGGTCCTGGTCCCGACCCAGGCGGCGAACATGGATCCCGAACAGTTTCCGAACCCCCACGAGATCGACTTCGCGCGCTTTCCGAACAGGCACATGGGCTTCGGACTCGGGCCGCATCGCTGTCTGGGGATCCACCTGGCGCGGCGTGAGCTCCGCATCGCGCTCCAAGTCCTCCACCGCAGGCTTCCCGACTACCGTCTCGACCCCGACGCCAAGGCGATCGGCTTCGGTGGCATGAAGGGACTCGCCTCACTTCCGCTCGTGAAGGCCTAGGGAAAATAGCTGCATGAAGGTTCGAATCGACTCAGACGCCTGCCAGGGCCACGGTCAGTGTGTACTCCTGTGCCCGGACGTCTTCACGGCTGACGAACAAGGCTTCGGCGTCGTCGAGCACGAGGAGGTCCCTGCCAACGCCGAGAATGGCGTCGAGCGGGCCGAGGGCAGCTGTCCGGAGCGCGCGATCCAGATCACGCGTTAGGCAACGCAGGCCGTCCGTCAGCGTTGCTGCGCCGAGCATGAAACCGGCCACCCGAGAGCTGGCTCCCTGGGTGTTCGAGGGCAGCTCGCCGTCACGAGCGAAACGGGCGACGCCCCACGAGCCCCGTTCGTCGAGCGGTGCGGGCTGGATCAGTCCGCCTCTGTGCGCAACCTGTCTCGCAACTCGAATTTCTTGATCTTTCCCGCGGCGGTGCGAGGGAAATCATCGACAGTCTCGACACGCTCGGGCGTCTTCTGCTTGGCGACGCCGACCTCTACGAAATGCTTCTGTACGTCCGCGAGTGTGAACGGCGCGTCGTCACGTACGATCACGAAGGCACATACCCGCTCACCGAAGCGCTCGCTCGGCTCCGCTACGACCGCCACCTCGCGCACGGAAGGATGACGTGCCAGCACGTCCTCCACCTCCTTCGAGGCGATGTTCTCCCCGCCCCGGATGATCACATCCTTCTTCCGATCGGTGATTGTGAGAAAGCCGTCTGCGTCGACGACGCCGATATCACCGGTCAGGAACCAGCCGCCCGGAAGGAACGAAGTCGAGTTGAGGCGCTCGTCGCTGTAGCCGACGAAGAGCTCGGGGCCGCGACTCGCGACCTCGCCGGCCTCACCCGGGGCGATATCGCGTCCTTCGTCGTCGACGATCCGGATCTCGTTGTGCGGCAGCAGTGACCCGTCGGTAAAGGCGCGCTTCTCGAGCGGATCGGAAGGCTGACTCGACGTAATCGTCGGATGCTCGCTCGAGCCGTAGCACCGGTAGGTCGGCAGACCCGCCCCGTCGGCCCGCTCGACGAGTGCGGGCGTCACGGCCGCCGCCCCCGTCATGTATCCCTCCATCGAGCTGAGATCCGACCCGTCCTTCTCGGCCGCGTCGAGCAGCGTCGACAGGAAGAAGGGCGCGCCCGAGGTCGAGGTCAGCGCGTGCTCCTCGATGAGGCGCGCAGCCGCCACTGGATCCCAGGAATCCATGAGAACCGTGCGACCACCCAGGACGTAGAGCCGCGTGATCCCGAGCACACCGGCGATATGTCCCGCTGGAAAGGCAGCGAGATTGGCGGGCTGCAGCGAAGAATCGAGCGTGTGGCGTGATGCCCGGGTCTCGGCGAGAAGCGTATTGTGCGTATGCTGCACGCCCTTCGGCAGCGCGGTCGTCCCCGACGTGTAGATGAGCAGGCAGACGTCATCCGCATCGACGCCGGGCAGCTCAAAGTCCGTCGTGGACCGAGCCTCGAGCTCACTCCAAGAAAGGGCCCCTTCGTAGCGAGCGTCGCCCAACGTGATCACGTGCTCGAGATTCGGTAGGCGGCTGCGGTCGAGCTGGTCGAGGCGCTCGAAGTAGTCGATGTGGCGCCAGCGGGCGGGACACAGGAAGGCCTTCGCAGCCGACTGCTCGAGGATGAACCCGACCTCGGCCGGGCCGTAAATGTGGATCACGGGAACGACCACAACCCCGAGGATCATCGCGGCCTGGAAAGCGATCGCTCCTTCGAGCCAGTTGGGGACCTGGATCGCGACGACGTCTCCCGAACGCAGTCCCATCTCGTGGAGCGCACCGGCGAGGGCGTGGCCCCGTCGGTACATCTCCTGCAGGCTGGCCTCGGCCGGGTGGGAGTCGGAATGGAAGACCATCCGCACGTCGCGATGCAACGCCGCCCCCTCGCGCATCGCGTCGGCAAGGGTCGTGCGTCCGTAGACGCCCTGCTCGTGGTAGCGCCTCGTCAGCGTCTCCCGATCGGCTCGCCAGTCCATGTTGGCTCCCATGCTTCGAGTGCTCTTCGACCGCCGTCGTGCGGGCCATCGCGCTTGATTGTCGTGCGGGGAAGTAAAAAGATAGATGATATACCTGATTCTGGGCTACGCTGAACGGGTCATGGTACAGCCCGTCAGACATTGCGAGCGGGTCGGGCGGGCCCTCCCGAGAGACTGGCCCCCGCTCGACCAGCTCGGTTTTTGGAACATCGCCCAGCTGGAACCCGATCGCCTGGCGCTCGTGCTGCCGGATGGCTCGACTCGCACTTTCGACGAGCTGCTGCGCGAGGCGAACCGCCTGGCACACGGCTTCCGCAACCTGGGCCTCCGTCCTGGGGATTGCTTCGCGGCGCTCCTCCCAAACGGCGCAGACTACTACGCAATCCACCTCGCTGCGGCACAGAGCGGCCTCTACTTCTGCCCACTGAACCATCATCTCGCGGGCCCCGAGATCGCCTACATCCTCGAGGATAGCGAGTCGAGGCTGCTGATCGCCCACGAACGCTTCGCCGAGCCTGCGCTCCACGCCGTCCGGGAATCCTCGGCCCTCTCGCCGAGCCAATGCCTCGCGATCGGATCGATCGAGAGCTTTCCCAGCCTCACGCAGCTCATACAGGGTCGCCCCGAGACGCCGCCGGATCTCCGGCCCGCCGGTCTCACCATGCTCTACACGTCGGGCACCACCGGCAAGCCGAAGGGTGTGCGTCGCCCGCTGCCAGATGGCGACCCGAGCGAGATCGCCGCCAAGAGTACCGTTTTCGCGCGCGCCTTTGCGATCCGGCCCATGGACGGATCCCATCTCGTGGTCGGTCCGCTGTGCCACGCGGGTCCCTCCGTCTTCAGCTGGGGATCGCTTCACGTCGGCCACGCGCAGATTCTGACGGATCGCTTTGATCCCGAGGACACGTTGCGCCTGATCGAGGCCCATCGCGTCACCAATACCCACCTCGTGGCAACGATGTTCCACCGCCTCCTCGCGCTCCCGCTCGGGGTTCGGTCCCGCTATGACGTGTCCTCCCTTCGGACGGTCGCGCACTCCGCCGCGCCAACCCCGGTCGAGGTCAAGAAGCAGATGATGGAATGGTGGGGTCCGATCATTTGGGAGACCTATGGGGGGACGGAAGGCGCCGCAACGATCGCCAAGCCCCATCATTGGTTGGCGAAGCCATGCACCGTCGGGAGAGCCGTGCGCGGCGTGAAGCTGATGGTCCTCGACGAAGAGGGCGAGCCCTGCTCGGCGGGCGTCCCGGGAGCCATCTACTTCGAGCGCGAAGGGCCTCGCTTCGAATACTGGAAGGACGAGGCGAAGACGCGCTCGACCTATCGAGGCAACGCGATCACCCTGGGCGACATCGGCTACCTCGACGAGGACGGCTTCCTCTTTCTGACCGGCCGGCAGAGCGAGACGATCATCTCCGGGGGGGTCAACATCTACCCCGCCGAGGTCGAGAGTACGCTGCTCGCCCATTCCGCCGTCGCCGACCTCGCCGTCCTCGGCATCCCGGACGAGGAGTGGGGTGAGCGCGTCATCGCCGTCGTGCAGCCCAGAGTCGGAAACGATCTGGAAGGACTCGACGAGACGCTCATCCAATTTTGTCGAGATCGGATCGCCCACTACAAATGTCCCCGGGAGATCCATTTCCGAGCTGAGCTGCCACGCGAAGAGAACGGCAAGCTCTATCGCCGCCGACTCCGAAACGAATTCTGGCAGGATTCCGGCCGCTCGATCTGATCCTCGGCTCTGGCTCTCGAGAACCCCCCTCACCAGTGGAGACAAGACACGTGCCCTACGATCCCACGCCCTATCTCAACCCTTCGAAATGCGCTCTCATCCTCTTCGAATGCCAGGAAGCCGTGATCGGCCCCGAGACGCACCTGAAAGGTCTCCGTGAGGATGTGGTCAAGCGCGACATGATCTCCCACATCTCCTTTCTTCTGGAGGCCGCGCGCGAGACCGGAGTCCTGGTCACCTATTGCAACATGGCCTTCCGTCCGGACGGACTCGGCGCACCCAATTCGCCGCGCGCCGACAACCTGCCGAAGGGTCCGCCTGGCCCCGCTACGGTCAGTCCCGTCGTCGATCCGTTGACGCCTCTTCCAGAAGAGCTGGTCCTCGAACGCATCCACGGCATGTCGACCTTCTACGGCACGCCGATCGAGCCCGTGCTGCGTGACCGTGGCGTGACGACGATCATTCCCACCGGCGTGAGCCTCAACATCGGGATCATCGCGACCACGGTCGAGGCTCTGAACCGGGGATTCAGAATCGTCCTCGCGCGGGACTGCGCAGCCGGGGATCCGTCGTCGTATGCGGAGGATGTCTACCGGAACACGCTAAACAATCTCGCCTACCTGTCGACTAGCGAGGACATCGCCAGGATCTGGAGATCGGCGTAGCCGATTCTGCGCGTTTCGGTCCGTCATGCACGGCGATCTGAACCCATACGCGTCGATACCGCGGCCAGGTCGGAGCGAATCGCGTCGCGCTAGGTCAAATGGTCGAACGCGGTCATGCCGGCTCCTTCCGGGCCACCCCCGTCGGATATTCGCAGAACAACTCGATCTTCGAATGTCTTACGACGAAAAGGTTGTGGTAGCGATTCCCGTAGGGCTGCCCATTCGAGTCTGTGCCGCGAGAGGAAAGTTCGACAGCCACACGATCCGCCTCGGCGGTCATGGTTTCGACGCAAAACTCGATCTCGGGGAAGGCCGCGAAGAAGGCCTCCAAGGCCGCGCGCGAGGCGGGCTGCTCACCGCCAAAGGGCCCTTCGACCACGACGTCGAGCTGGGCTCCAGGCGCGTAGAAGGCGAAGGTCGCCTCGAGGTCGCGAGAGTTCATCGTGGCGTAGAAGTCTCGGATCAGCTGCTTGTTCGCATCGAGCCTGGCCCTTGACACATCACCCCCTCGCGATCTGAATCAGCCCGACTCAGTCTCGAAGATCGCGCACATGCGGCCAGACCTCTCGTTCGAAGAGTCGCAGACCCCGCCAGGCGAGCGCCGGATCGAGTCCCCCGAGAAGCGGGGTCAGGATGAAGGTCCGCTCGCGGCCGAGGGCCTGAATCATCTCGACGGCCTGCTCCGGCTGCAGGACCTGGTAGGCGCCGCTTGCACGCAGATCCGCGGCTTCGACGCCCGCAGCGAAGGGGCCCGCCGCTCGCCCGTAGGCCTCGATGGTCCAGTCGGCGTAGGAGCCCACGACGTGAGCGGCGTGGGGCGCGATCTTCTCCCAGTCCGCCTCGGGGTCGCGGCTGACGTGGGTGTAGATCGGACCGAGCGCCTTGAAATTCTCGCCCGGATCCGGCTTTCCGAACTCGATGCAAGCCTTGCGGTACACCTGCCAGTTCTCACCGCCGGCGGGTAGAATCCGTCCGCAATGCGAGCCGCACGCCGTGCCACCGCGCGATGAGTACCGCCTAGCAAGAGTCGGGGCGGCGGATCGGGCACCGGGGTGACTGTGATGCTGCGACCTTCGTAGTCGAAGGTCTCCCCGGACCACGCCCTGCGCAGGAACTCGAAGGCGTTCATGTAGAGGGCCTTACGATCCTCGCGGCGCTTGCCGAACATCTGGAACTCGTAGGGCCGATAGCCCGCACCGATCACGACCTCGAGTCGTCCGCCACAAATGTACTGCAGCACCGCGAGATCTTCGGCCAGCTTCAGCGGCTCGTAGAGAGGCGCGAGCAGAACGTTGGGTCGGATCGTGATGCGCTGGGTGCGACCGGCGATGGCGGCCGCCATCGGAATCGGGGACGGCAGATAGCCGTCCTCAGAGGCGTGATGCTCGCCGAGACCGACGACGTCGAACCCCAGCTCGTCCGCCCAGCCACACTGGTCCAGCGCCGCGGCATAGAGATCCTTCGCGGGGGCGCCAAAGGCCGGTGCACGCATGTCGTAGCTGATCACGAATTCCATCGATTGTCTCCTCGTGCGCCGGATCGTCGAGCTGCCCGTGCTGCGTCGTATTCTCGAGAGATTTCCTTCGGGTCCCCTCGCTGCGGACGATATCGCAGGCCGGCGGCGGTCTCCGAGTTCGTCGCAGAGGGAGCGGAGCTCTCCAACGCGCCCTCCCAACCCGGCTGCCGGGGCTGTGTTGGCGGATCACACGGCTTCGAAACGCCCGTAGGAGCCTCGATAGAACAGCAGCGGCTCGCCGTCGTTCACGCGCACGGATTCGATCTCGCCGACGCAGAGCACATGATCTCCGGCGTCATGGATGGCCACTGGATCCATGGATCCATGGATCCATAGATCCCCGGATCCATGGATCCGGGGATCCAAGTATATGCCGCCGAACCGCCAGCAAGTCGGCAGCTCCAATATGACGCGCCATGCGTGGTCTTCATCGTGGGTTCTCCTCCTGAACCAGAGTTGCCAACCCACCGGCAGTACTGGCCTGGGGT
>PVBE012308747.1_pt1 | contig 11577 bp, 10 predicted proteins | sample 1631181 | NCBI WGS metagenome assembly PVBE01 (sample SAMN08397723, study PRJNA350692) | Marine metagenome, whole genome shotgun sequencing project. | isolation source: water | place: Pacific Ocean | collected 2012-04 | reverse complement strand
CTCGGCGAAAAATTGAATTACGCCTATGACGTCAAATTCGACGATCTCGAACTGCACTGGATCGATGGCCACGGCAATACGGGCTTGGCGCTGGTCGGCGTGCGCATCGCCTATTACAGCCTGCAGGACATTGCCTCGGTTCCCGAAATCATCGTCGGCCTGAGCCCAGCCGGCATCATTGGCGGCGACATGAAGCCCAAGGCGATTACGGTGGTGGCGCCCAAGATTCGTTGGATCAAGACCGCCGGCGGCGCCATCAAATTCGATATCGGCGCCGACAAGCCGGGCGATTCGGGCAAAATTCTCGAGGATTTCCTGGTTACCCTAGCGGCGGCGCCCGAACCGCAGGAAGGCGAGAAAAAGATTCTGCCCGAGATGCGCATCATCGACGCCGAAATCACCATCGGCAACGAGGTCGATAATTCCAGCCTGCTCGTTTCGGATGCCGACATTCTCATAGCGCCGCACGCCAAGGGCGTCAGAAGCACCTTCGAGCTGGCGTTGAATTTCACCGACCTCGCGCTCGACGGTCTCGCCGCCCTGTTGCCGGGCCCGGTGCCCGGCCCGATCATGAGCTAACCGGTTTCGGGCTCGATACGGCTCGATATGGACAAGTTCTTTGCCGTCGACGCGGCCGAATTCGATCTCAGCGGGAAGGCGCTCAGCCTGGCCGGCCATGCGCGCCTCGAAGCCAGTCTGGTGTCGCTGGAAGCGCATGGCAGCTTGGCGAAATCATCCCTGCAAGCGCTCAGCGAAAGCTGGCCCGCCGGTCTTGGCCGTGAATTCGATATCTGGCTGGAGAATGGCGGCGCCGGCGAAGGCGACGTCGCCGTGGCGCTACAAGGCTCGATCCATCGCTTCGATCAAAGCCTGCAGCTCTCCGGCACGATCGGCTCGCCGCGGACGCCATTCATCGTGTCGGGGCTTACCGACAGTCCGATCGTCGAAATTCCGGCCGAGGGGAAAAGCGCTAGCGCGCGGTCAAGCCAACATTGATGAACGGCGCATCCAGCGTCCATCCGAGAATGATCATCAGGACGAGAAACACCGGCAACGCCTTTCAGAAATGTGAGATGGCGCCGCATATTCGCACGGTCTTGCCCAACCCCGTTGCGTCGGCCTAGGCTTCGCTCCCGCCACCAATGGCAGGGCTGGCATGATCGGCTCGGCCAAAACCGTTTAGGAACCGGCATGCGAGATCACGAGGTCGCGTTTGACAGCTCGGCGACACCGCCGGTACCGAGGTTTCCGCCCCTGTTCAACGCCGTCGTGCCGTTTGTCGAGCGCCATGCGCATGAAGGGCGGGCGGACAGGATCGCTGTCAGCTCATCGGCCGGCGACGTGACCTATCGGGCGCTCGGCGAAAATGTGAACCGCTGCGCCAACCTGCTGAACCGCCTCGGCATCGCCAGGGGCGAGCGCCTCGTCATGATCGTCAAGGACAGCGCCAAATTTTTCTATCTGTTCTGGGGCGCGATCAAATGCGGTGTCATTCCGGTGCCGGCAAACACCCTGTGGCGCGGCCGTGGCTACCAGTATATTTTCGAGGATTCCGCTTGCCGGGCCGTCGTCTATTCTGCGGAATTTTCTGGCGAGGTTGAAGCGGCGCTCGAAGCATCCAGCCACAAACCGGCGCACGCCCTTGTCGTCGAGGGGCCGGGCGGCGGCCTGAGAGAATTGCTGGCCGGGGAATCGCCGGTGTTGGATGCCGTTTGCCCGACCAGCGCGTCCGACGACTGCTTTTGGGTTTACTCGTCCGGCTCGACCGGCTCTCCCAAGGGCGTGGTGCATCATCACGCGGCAATGGTCGCAATCAGCCATTATTTCGGCGCCGGGACCCTGGGCATCAAGGAGGATGATATTTGTTTCTCGGCGGCCAAACTGTTTTTCTCCTATGGCCTCGGAAATGGGCTGATTTTTCCGCTATGGTGCGGCGCTCGCTCGGTATTGCTGGATGGCCGGCCGACCGCACAAACGGTCTTCGCGGCGATTGAGAAATTTCGGCCGACGATTTTTTTCGGCGTGCCGACACTCTTCGCCATTCTGCTTCAGGAGATGGAGAAAACCGCGCCCGATATTTCGTCGCTGCGTCTTTGCGTCTCGGCCGGCGAGGCGTTGCCGGCGAAGCTATTTCAGCGCTGGCAAGAGCGCACCGGCCTGACGATTCTCGACGGCATCGGCAGCACCGAACTTCTCAATACGTTCATTTCAAACACGCCGGAAAATTTCAAGCCGGGCACCAGCGGCCGGCCGGTGCCCGGCTTTGAAGCCAAGATCGTGAATGAGGATCACAGGGAAGTTTCAGCCGGTGAGACCGGCCTACTGATGGTCAGGGGCATTTCCCAGCTCAAGCATTATTGGAACAAACCGAAAAAGACCGCCGATACCGTTATCAACGGCTGGGTGCGGACGGGCGACCGCTACTATCAGGACGAGGATGGATTTTTTGTTCCCTGCGGGCGCCAGGACGACATGCTTAAGGTCGGTGGGATCTGGTGCTCTCCGATAGAAATCGAAAGACGCCTGTCCGAGCATCCGGCGGTTTCGGAAGCAGCCGTGGGCGGGCGCGCCGACGCTGACGATCTCATCAAGCCCGAGGCTTTCATCGTCTTGAACAAAGGCAACGCCGCCAGCCAGGGCCTCGCCGAGGAGCTGCTGCAATTTTGCAAGAGCGGGCTGGCGCGCTACAAATATCCGCGCTGGTTCAACTTCGTCGAACAATTGCCGCGAACGCCGACGGGCAAGTTACAGCGCTTCCGGCTCGCTGAGATGCGCGGGGTAAAAAATTGACGACCCCCATCAACCTCACCGTCAACGGGCGCCGGCGCCAGGATATGGTGCCCGACAATATGCTGCTGGTCGATTATTTGCGCGAAACCATCGGCCTGACCGGAACCAAGATCGGCTGTGACGGCGGTGAATGCGGCGCCTGCACGGTGCTCGTCGCGGGTGAAGCGCGCCACGCCTGCCTGACGCTGGCGGTCGGTTGCGACGGTCTCGATGTTGAAACCGTCGAAGGCCTCACGACGAGCGGCCGCCTGTCGGCCATACAGCGCGGCTTTCATGAAAAGCTCGGGGCGCAGTGCGGGTTTTGCACGCCGGGAATGATCATGGCCGCGGAAGGGTTGCTCAGACGCAACGCGTCGCCCAGCGAGCAGGATATCCGCGCCGCCATGGCGTCCAATATCTGCCGCTGCACCGGCTATGTGAAAATTATCGAGTCCGTCCAGTTCGCCGCGAAAGCGCTTTCCACCAAGGCGTTGTCTAAATGAGTTTGCGCGACGCACCTGCGGTCTCGATTGGCCGTCCGCAAGCCCTCGTCGACGGCCCCGAAAAAGTCACCGGCCGGGCAAGATACGCCGCCGATTACCGCAGCTCGGACGCCCTTGTCGGCGCCATATTTCGCAGCCCCGTCGCGCATGCGCGCATCATCCGCGTGGACGTGTCCAAGGCCCTGAAACTGCCCGGCGTCGAAGCCGTGGTGACCGGCGAGGATTGCGACCAGACCTTCGGCGTTCTGCCCATCGCCATGAACGAATATCCGCTGGCGCGCGAGCGTGTGCGCTATCGCGGCGAACCGGTTGCCGCCGTCGCCGCTATCGATACCGAAACAGCGCGGCGCGCGCTCGACCTGATCCGCTTCGAATATGAAGAGCTGCCGGGGTACTTCACCGCCGAGGCGGCGCGTGCGCCCGAAGCGCTGGCGCTGCACGAGGACAAACCCGGCAATATCGAGCGCCACGCCGAATTTGAACTGGGCAACACCGAGAGCGGCTTCAAAGAGGCCGATCTGGTGCGCGAAGAGAGTTTCCATTGCGCCGAAGTATGCCAGGTTCAAAGCGAGCCGCATGCGACCTACGCCGAATATGACGGCGAGCGCGATCGGTTGACGGCATGGCCGAGCACCCAGGTCCCCTTCTACGTACACTTGATGCTGGCGCGCACGCTCAAAATGGATCAGTCGCGCATCCGCGTCGTCAAGCCGCATATCGGCGGCGGCTTCGGCTGCCGCACGGAAACGCTGAATGTCGAGTTGATCTGCTGCCTGCTGGCGCGCCAGGCGAAGGCAGCGGTGAGCCTGGTGATGAGCCGCGAGGAGACCTTCATCACCCATCGCGGCCGGCCCGAGACCATGATCACCATGAAACTGGGGATGAAGCGCGACGGCAGGATCACCGCCGTCGAGTGCGCCGTGGTGCAGCGCGGCGGCGCCTATAGCGGATATGGCATCGTCACGGTGCTCTATAGCGGCTCCCTGTTGTTCGCGATCTACGATATTGAGAGCATTAAGTATGACGGCTACCGCGTGCTGACCAACACGCCGCCGCCGGGCGCCTTTCGCGGCCACGGCACGGTGAATGTCCGCTTCGCGTTCGAGAGTCTGCTGGATGGCATGGCCGAGGAACTGGCGCTCGATCCGTTCCAGGTCCGGCGCGCCAATTATCTGCAGGCGCCGACCTATTCGGCCAACGATCTGATGATCAACAGCTATGGCCTGCCGGAATGCATCGACTGGGTCGAGAAGGCGAGCAGCTGGCGCACACGCAAGGGCAAACTCGGGCCCAATCGCGGCCTCGGCATGGCCTGTTCGCATTACATCAGCGGCGCCTCCAAGCCGGTCAACTGGACCGGCGAGCCGCACGCGACGGTCAATCTCAAACTCGATTTCGACGGCTCCATCACCCTGCTGACCGGCGCCGCGGAGATCGGCCAGGGCTCCTCGACCGTGCTTGTGCAATGCGTCGCCGAGGTGCTCGGCATCGATATGTCGCGTGTGCGCATCGTCGCCGGCGACAGCGCCGTGACGCCGAAGGACAACGGCTCCTACTCGTCGCGGGTGACCTATATAGTCGGCAACGCGGCGATCGAGGCGGCGCGGAATTTGCGCGAACTGCTGATCGAAGCCGCCGCAAAGCGGCTCGAAATTCCCGTCGAGGAAGTCGAATGTCTGGGCGAGGTGTATCGCGCCGGCAGTCAGGACCAGGGGCTGGAATTCAACGAGGTCGTGCTCGAGGCGCTTAAACGTTCGGGCACGATTACCGTCAAAGGCAATTTCTCGACGATACCAGAATCGCATGGCGGCAGGAAATACCGCGGCGCCGCGATCGGCGGCACCATGGCGTTCAGCTATGCGGCCCAGGTCGTCGAGGTCAGCATCGATCCCGACACCGCCGAGATCACCGTCGAAAAGGTCTGGGTCGCGCATGATTGCGGGCGGGCGCTCAATCCGCTCGCCGTCGAAGGCCAGGTGCAGGGCTCGGTATGGATGGGCATGGGCCAGGCGATGAGCGAGGAGACGCGTTACCATGCCGGGCTCGGCACCGCCGCCAACATGCTCGACTACCGCGTGCCGACCATCGTCGAATCGCCGCCCATCGAGGTCAAGATCGTCGAATGCGCCGACCCGCACGGCCCATTCGGCGCCAAGGAAGCGGGAGAAGGCTCGCTTTCGGGCTTTCTGCCGGCGTTCACCAATGCCGTCGCCGATGCCGTCGGCGTGCGCGCCCGGGAATTGCCGGTCACGCCCGAGCGCCTGTTGAAGGCGTTGGTGAAAGAGCGGCGGGCGCGGGCGTAATGGAATATCTGCCCAATTTTCAATTATACCGGCCGCTGAGCGTCGAACAGGCGGCAAGCCTCTATGCCGAGAATGACGGCGTGCGGTATCTCGCCGGCGGCAGCGATATGATCGTAAACATACGCCGCGGCATCGAAACGCCGGCCGCGCTGATCGATCTCAGCCAAATCCCCGAGCTCGGCGATATCCGCGAGGATAACGGAGGCATGCGCATCGGCGCCGCCGTCACGCTGCAACAATTGGCGGCGCATGCGGCGATGGCGCGCGATTATCCCGCCGTCGCCGAGGCGGCGGGCGCCGTCGCCGGGCCGACCCACCGGGCCTATGGCACCGTCGGCGGCAATCTCTGCCTCGACACGCGCTGCATTTTCTATAACCAGAGCGAATGGTGGCGTTCGAGCAACGCCTATTGCCTCAAGCATCGCGGCGAAATATGCCACATCGCGCCGGGTGGTCAGACTTGTTTCGCGGCCTATAGCGGCGATCTGGCGCCGGCGCTGCTGGTTCATGATGCGCGGATCGAGCTGATCGGCCCCGAGCGGCGGCGCGACATTCCCCTGGATGATTTTTTCCGCGATGACGGGATGGATCATCTGGCCATCGAAAAGAGCGAAATCCTGGCTTCGGTGATGCTTCCCAAGGCTTCCGCCGGCGCCCCCTCGGCTTACGCGAAATCGCGCATCCGCGGCGCCATCGATTTTCCCGTGGCCGGCCTCGCGGCGCTGCTAACGCTGCGCGGCGGAACGATTGAGAAACTTCACATCGCCCTCACGGCCGTCAATCCGAGGCCGCTTCTGCTCGCCGGAACAGACGCCTTTATCGGCGCAGAGGTCAGCGACGGCATGCTCGATGAACTCGCCGAGCTGGCCTCCACCCAGGCCAAGCCGATGACCACGACGACCGTTTCTCCCTGGTATCGCCGCCGCGTCATCGGCGCGCTGGCGCGCCGCCTCGTGGCGCGCCTGGCACAATCCCAATAAGGCATTCCTGACCGGCCTATTGACTTACAAAATCTATGGTTAATGATATGGACCGAGAGCCACGCTAAAACCAATTTCCAGCGACACAACGCTGCGAGGCTGTGATGGCAATAAGATACACAAGGGAAGAAGTCGTTGGCCGTCTTCGCAAGGAAATCGATGCGGGACGGCCACTGTTCATGCCCAACACCGGAATGGGGCTCTCCGCCAAATTTCTGGAGAAAGGCGGCGCCGACCTTATCTGCATTTCGAGTACCAGCAGGTGGCGCCTGAAAGGGCAAGGCTCGTTGGCGGGCTTCCTGCCTTACAGCGACTGCAACGAACTTGTACTCGAGGTCGCCGAGGAAGTTCTGCCGGTTGTGAAAGAAACGCCGGTGCTCACCCTTTCCGGCCCGCACAACCAATTGTTGGTGCATCGCGCGCATCTCGGCAAATTGTGGGACATGGGTGTTTCCGGCGTCAGCCCGATGCCGTGCCGGATTTTCGGACCGGAGTTCTCGGGACAGATGGAACATATAGGGATGGGGTTTGGCCGCGAGTTGGAATTTATCGAGACCGCGCACGAGATGAACATGTTTACCTTTGCCTATGCCTTCACCTGCGAAGAGGCCGAGATGTTGACCCGGGCGGGCGCCGACGCCATCTGCTCTCATTTGGGAGCGACCAAGGGCGGTGAGATTGGCGCGGCGACGCAAATGAACCTGGAGAGTGCCGCCAGCTTAAGCCAGGAGATATTCGACGCCGCCAGGTCAGTGAATGAGGATGTCGTTCTGTTTTCCCATGGCGGCCCGCTGGAGACGCCTGAAGACGCCCGCTATGTCTCGCAACATACCGATGCACACGGATTCATGGGCGGTTCGGCGGCGGAACGAATGCCCATTGAAAAGGCCATTCTTGCCGCCACACAGGCTTACAAGGGCGCCGCGTAGGCAAGGGGATTGCCATGGCCAGCGGGAAAAAGGCCAACATCATTTGCCTCGGCATTCTCGATACCAAGGGCGATGAAACCAAGTTTCTCGCCGGCGAGATCGCTAGACAAGGCGCCAATGCCAAGGTGATGGACATCAGCCTCGGCGCCGAGGCGCTTTGGGCCGATATTCCGTTGCGCAAAGTTCTGGCAGCCGATCAGGTCGCCATGGAGGACGTCTTCAAGGCGTCGCGGACGGAGGCGATCGATTTGGTCGGTAGGGCCGGGGCCAAGAAGATCCTTGAGCTGCACCGCGATGATCAGGTCGATGGCGTGATCGCCTGGGCCGGCTCGGTCGGAACCTCCGTGGCGACGCGCATCATGCGTGCCCTGCCGATCGGGTTCCCCAAGATCATGATGTGTACCCTTGCCGCCGGCGATGTCAGCAGCTGGCTCGGAAACAAGGATATTTACATCGTCAATCCGATATCCGAGATCGGCGTCAACCGGGTCACCAATCAGATCGTAAATAACGCGGCATCGGCGATCGTCGCGATGGCGGCGGCGAAGACCTCGCAGCCGAAACAGCAGCGCCCCCTGGTGGCGCTGACGTCCTACGGAACGACCACGCCGACGGTAATGAAATGCGCTAAATTCATGGAACAGCGCGGCTGGGACACCATCGTCATCCATCAAGTCGGCACCGGCGCCACCATGGAGGATTTGATTCGCTCCGGTCAAATCACGGCCGTGTACGACATTACCACCGGCGAGTTGAGCAACAGCATGTTCGGCAGTATTTACGCCATCGCCAAGGATTGGGAGGGTCAACGCCTGACGGCGGCGAGTGACATGGGTATCCCCCAGATCGTCTGTCCCGGCGGCCTGGCCCAATGCGCCTGGGGACCCATCAAGACCATGCCGCAGGCGATATTGGATGAATTCAAAGCAGGCTCGCGGCGGTCATACCAGAATTCGGGTGAGCCTTACTGCCATAATGAAGCGGTGTCGGTGATTACGCCTACTCTGGAGGAAACCAAGACCCTGGCCCTCGAAGTCGTTAGCAAGCTGAATCATGCGAAGGGCCCGACCATGCTCGTTCTGCCGATGCGGGGATGGAGCGCCTACGACCAGTCGGCCGATCTGGCCACTATCGAAAGAGGTTGGGCCAAGGAGAAGGGAGCCGGTCCGGTGTGGTGGCCGGACCCCGACAATCCGAGATGGTCGATCCGCGCAACCACCATGTGGTCGGTCTTCAGCGACAATATCGACCGCTCCAATTCGAATCTGGACTTGATCAAATGCGACATGCACCTGCTGGATGACGCGTTCGCGGAATTTCTCAATGGATGCATGAGCGACATGTTGGACAAGAAATGGCGCAAGGGGTTGTATCGGGAGGCGCCGGGACTCCTCGCCGATTGATCGCTTCGAGACGCCGCCGCGACCCCTTACTCGATGCCGCGCTGCTCGATATCGGGAACGACGTTCTTGATATCCATCGGCAAGTCTTTTCCGATCACTTCCTGCATTTCGAAGATATTGCCGTCCGGATCGCGGCCGTAAGTCGCCTTGACGATGCCGCCGATTTCAACCGGATCCGAGTGGAACTCGATCCCGGCCGCACTTAACCTCGCTTGCTCATCCTCGATATCGACGACATCGAAACAGATATGGGTGAGGCCGGCATCGCAGGCGGGCGGGCGCGGGGCGCCGTCCTTGCCGGGCGGATTGGTATACTGGAAAATCTCGACGAAGGTATTGCCGGCGCGCAGCAGCGCCGTTTTCACCGCGCTGTCTTTGAGGCCGACGACCTGATCCGCCGCATCGTTGCCGGCTTCCCAGTCAAAGCTGGTGGCGAATGGCAAGCCGATCAGATCGCGATAGAAATGTACCATCGCATCAAAATTATTGGTCGAGATCGAAGTGTGGTGAACGCCGCGTATCATGATAATCCTTCTTTCGTGTAACGATGCCTAACCTGCACACTGGCGAGTATAGCAAGAATAAACCCACTGAGTGGAAGGGCATTTTCGCAGAGCCGGCGCGGCCGGATTTACGCCGCCGTTGACAGCGCCTGGGATTCGAGATGTTCTCGGTGTTGGAGGTGTGGAAGGAGCTGGCGCTTCTCTGGGAGAATGTTCATGACCCTCGAAGTTAAAGTTCTCGATTTGGGCGATATCGAACTGGAAACGAGTTTCCTGGTTCTCGCTCGAAACCCGGGCGAGATAGCCCACGTCCCGACCTTCGGCTACCTCATACTCGGCGGCGAGGCTCCGGTCCTTGTCGATACCGGATACCGGGTGCCGAAGATCATGGAGCGGCTCGGCATGGTCGGCATCCAGACCGAGGAACAGCTGCTTGAAAACCAGCTCAAGCAGCACGGCCTCAAATATGGCGACGTGAAATACATCCTGCACACCCATCTTCATATAGATCATGCCGGCAAGGACGATCAGTTTCCCGACAACACCACCGTCGTAATCAATCGGCGTGAGCTGGAGTTCTCCGTATCGGGCATCATGGGCGAGCAATATCCGGCCGAAGATGTCAAGCATCTGGTCGACCGCTTGCACTCGCATCACGCGCTACGGCTGCTCGATCTGGAATTGTCCGGCCCCGAAGAGATCATGCCGGGCGTCACCTGCGAGGCCGCCGGCGCGCACACCGATGGGTCGATGAATATTCTCATCGAGACTTCGGAGGGCACGGTCTGCGTCTGCGGTGACGTCATCTATGACATCAACGATCAACTCGTGAACCCGCTTTATCAGGTTCTCGCAAGCGAGCCGGCGACCACCGGCAACCACGGATGCACAAAGCGCGGCGAGAAGGCGAGCATCAAGAAGATGCTCAATTCCAGCCGCTTCCTGGCGCCGATCCATGATCGCCCGGCGCTGATAGAGGGCGGACAGGTGGTCGGCCGGGCGCACGATTCGATGCCCGGCCCAATCGTCGAAAAACTCGAGCCGCGAAACTGGTTCCCGGTTTAGGACCCGGCTATGCGCCGGCGAAAGGTATCAGTTCCTGCTCGATGCGCTTCAGATGGGTGATCGATTGCTCGACGTATGAATCCTTGAATTCCTCCGCCCTGCCCTCTTTCACCCAGCCGAACGGATCGGCCGTCGCCGGCAGCAGTTCCATGGTCAGGTATCCGTCGAAGCCGATATCCAAAAGCGTCTGCAGGACCGGCTTGAAATCGCTGTGTCCGGTACCGGGCGCGGCGCGGTTGGAATCGGCGATATGGGTGTGGGTCAGATGTTTTCTCGCCCGCGCGTATGCATCGCTTATGCTGGCCTCCTCGATAGCCATGTGGAACATGTCGCCATGCACGCCGGCATTAGGCAGATCGAGCTCGGCCAGGAGTTCGAGCGCCTGATCGAGTCTGTTGATGACGTAGGTCTCGTAGCGGTTCCACGGCTCGATGGCGATTCCGGCGCCGACCGAGTTGGCATATTCGCCGACCGTTTGCAGGTTTTCGACCGCCCATCCGCGTTCCTGGTCGGGCGGCGCCAGCGGATGCATCTTGTTCCAGACCGAGGGCGCCGCGATCATGATCGGCGCGCCCACCGCGGCCGCCATATCGGCGATCTCCCTGCAGTAATCGACACCTTTCCGACGGCGCTCGGCATCGGGATGGCTGAGGTCGCGCTCGGTCGTGAACATCGAACAGATCGAGCTGACCTTGATGCCGAACTCCTCGCATACCCGCCTGACCTCGGCGAAGTCATACCAATCCGGCTCGCCGACGAGTTCGATGGCGTCGTAGCCAAATCTCGACAACCTCTTGACCTGGGTGGTGAAATCCTCGCCGGTAAAGACGATGGCGTTATAGGAATATTTGAAATGGCTCATGATGCTGGCCTCCGGGCTGGGGGCGACGGCCGTTTGCGATGGCAAGCCACCGCGTTGACCGGCCCGACTTAATTGCTCCACCTTTCACAATAGAGTCCGATCTCCACGCCGGCCCTGCCCTGGCGACTGGAGCGTAGCGTAAGCCCGCGCGGAAAGCCGGGCAAGACAGTTTCGGAAGCGATTGGCACCAACTCGTCGAAAAGACTATTTTGCGACAAAGTTTCTTGGCGGGGGGGAGATGCATGTTGCACGATCGGTAT
>PVBE012296096.1_pt1 | contig 11578 bp, 11 predicted proteins | sample 1631181 | NCBI WGS metagenome assembly PVBE01 (sample SAMN08397723, study PRJNA350692) | Marine metagenome, whole genome shotgun sequencing project. | isolation source: water | place: Pacific Ocean | collected 2012-04 | reverse complement strand
TCCTAATGGCAAATTCTGATATCTTTATACGAACCCTTTGCCTGATATTCGCTTTCTCATTTTTTAAGGTAGTGTCCGGTAAGGAAGGGATAATATTAGGTTCAGCAAATATTATCCTCCTCGAATTTATTATGATAAGTGCCTACGGGATTGATGGATTCTCTTTTGCCGCTGAATCTGTCGTTGGAAAATATTTTGGTGCTGGTGATGCGGGGAATTTCAGAAAAGCAATTAAAGTATCTTTCCAGTGGGGTTTCGGCATAAGCATTATGCTGGTGTTACTTTTCTACTTCTTTGGCAGGGAGATACTTCAGATACTAACAGATAACCAGGAGGTAATTAATGCAGCAATGCCTTTTATGGGATGGTTAATTATTGCTCCTATCATTCATGCAGTACCATTTATCTGGGATGGAGTATATATTGGAGTCACCGCGTCAAAGGCGATGAGAAACACTATGCTTCTATCCACATTTCTCTTTTTCCTGCCGACGTACTATATTTTCCACGGCGTAATGGGAAACCACGCGCTATGGCTGGCCTTAACCCTTCTTATGCTCGTCAGGGGTATATCTCAAACAGTTCTGGCGAAACATGTTGTCTTTAACAGATTGAAATAGCTCACCGCAACATCCTTGTAGTCGCAGGCTTAAGCCTGCGTTTTTATCTGCACTGATCTGCGTAAATCTGTGTCCAATAATCAGATCAAACCCATCTCTTTGACGGTATCCCTTTCTGTCTGCAATTCCTTCAATGTTGCGGAGAACTTCTCCTTACCAAACTCTCCGTGCGCAATACCCTCAACAACTTTTACTTCACCATTCTCCACGTGACAGGGAAAAGAGAAGATCAGCTCTTTATCGACCCCATATTCACCATTTGAAGCAAGGCACATAGAGAACGTTTCTCCCTCCGCCGTATCGTTAATCAATCTATTAACACCTGATACACACGCATTAGCTGCTGATGCTGCTGATGACAATCCCCTGGTCTTAATAATAGCTGCTCCACGCTGTTGTACCGTTTTGATAAAGTCTTCCTGTAACCACGCTTTATCTGTAATTACTTCATTAGCAGGTTTATCGCCTATCTTTGCATTGTAAAAGTCCGGATATTGAGTCGCAGAATGATTTCCCCAGATGGTAAGGTTCTTCACTTCTGTTGTATCTGCCCCCGCCTTTTGAGCCAGTTGAGTAATTGCCCTCTTTTCGTCGAGAGCCGTCATGGCAAAGAATCTCTCATTGGGGATATCTTTGGCAGCATTCATGGCAATGAGGCAGTTAGTGTTACAGGGATTACCGACTACAAACACGCGAACATCTTTTGCGGCATTATCATTGATAGATTTGCCCTGACCGGTAAAAATCCCCCCATTAATCTTCAGCAGATCAGATCTTTCCATTCCAGCTTTTCTCGGTACAGAACCGACTAAGATGGCCCAGTTAACATCGTTAAAAGCCACATCCATATCACTGGTACATGTGATTTTTTTAAGTAAAGGGAAAGCACAATCATCCAGTTCCATTGCAACACCCTCAAGTGCAGGAAGTGCAGGTTCAAGCTCTAAAAGCTGAAGTTCAACTTCACACTCCGATCCAAACATCTGACCTGATGCAATCCTGAAAAGTAATGCATAGCCGATCTGCCCTGCCGCACCTGTTACGGCAACCTTTACCCTATTATGTGCCATCTATATCTCTCCTTGAAAGAAATGAATTTGAAATGTTGTATGTAATTATAAAGCATCAATTCTACTCTTTGAACTGAACATATAAAGATAAATCTCTAAATGACATTGTTCATTCAACGTGAATTTAGTATCATGGAAGCATGAATAACACAAACAAAAGTTCGTCCAATAGCGGCACGTATTTCAGACTGCTATGTTATTTAATTCCCTACTGGCGCAGGACTGTAATTATTCTGGTTCTTTCAGCAATCAGTGCGTGTATTGCGGTTCTTCCAATACAGATTCTTGGAATTGTTATAGACGAAATCAAGATAGCAGAACGATTCATGCACCCCACCGAAACCAGCCAACAAAACGGTGATTTTGATACTGACAGCCTGACAGACGAGCACACAAGCCCTATCCCCCTGTCAAAACCGCTGTTAACAGCTTCCGACTATGTTCATGACCGCTGGTTTGAGGACAATAATTCTACTGTTTTTATGCTTATATTTCTCGGCGCCAGTTTTCTTGTTATGCATTCAGTTGGCAGCGGAATTACTATGACCCATGGCTATATTACTACTGAGCTGGGCCAAAGGCTTGTATATGATTTACGCAATCAGCTCTACGGCCACATCCAGCGATTTCCATTAAACTATTTCGAAAACAATAAAACCGGTGATATTATGAGCCGCCTTATGAACGATGTCAATTCACTGGAACAGGCGATTGCCGGCCCGGTAATCACCTTTATAACGGACATGTTTAAATTCGCATGGATTATCTATTTCTGCATGAAACTCGATTGGCAGCTTACGTCAATCGTACTGTTTGTCTGTCCGTTTATCTCTCTCTGTACCTATAATTTCGGGAAAAGGATACGCAAAATCTTCCGCTCCCTCAGACAGAAAACTGGCGACCTTAACGCATTGATCCAGGACAATATCTCCGGTATCCGCGTCATTGCCAGTTTTGCAAAAGAGCCAGAGGAGTTAGAACGGTTCAAACAGAAAAACTATGAAAACTACTTTCTGCATGTCAAGATACTAAGGCTGGTTCATACATTGAGACCTATCGTAGATCTGATCACTGAGGTGGGAGCCGTAGTGGTGATCTGTTTTGGTGGTTATAAGGTGCTGCAGGGTCAGCTCTCTGCCGGTACTTTCGTCATATTTTTCCCATACCTACAGAGGATGTATGGCCCCATTACCGGTGTAACACGGTTCTATAATCAGATACAACGTGCTATTGCATCCACTGAACGTGTCTTCGAAGTGTTGGATACACCCGCTGAATTAAAGGACTCGCTCAATTCAGTTGATTTACCAAAGGTACGTGGTACGGTAGAATTCAAGAACGTTCACTTTAAGTACAATCAAGACCCGGAAGTACTAAGTGAGATTAATATTAAGGCGTTACCTGGACAGATGATCGCCTTTGTAGGGCCCAGCGGAAGCGGCAAGACAACACTCACAAACCTGATACCTAGATTTTACGATCCGAGTAAGGGAGATATTATTATTGACGATCACAACATAAAGGACGTTAAACTTCAGTCTCTCAGAAAGCAGATGGCCATAGTGCTTCAAGAAACTTTTCTTTTTAATGATACGGTTAAAGTTAATATCGCTTATGCCCGCTCTGACGCATCTGACGAAGAGATTGAGGCTGCTGCAAAGGCAGCTAATGCACACGAATTTATTGCCGAACTGGCAAATGGCTATGACTCCCTGATCGGCGAACGTGGAGTAAAACTTTCAGGAGGACAGAAGCAACGTATAGCCATTGCACGTGCCATCCTTGCCAATCCACGTATACTAATTATGGATGAAGCTACCTCTTCCGTTGACACCGAGACCGAACAGCTTATTCAAAATGCCATCTATCGTCTGGTCAAAGATCGTACTACATTTGTAATAGCACACAGGCTATCAACAATCTTGCACGCTGACCTGATTGTAGTTTTAGAAAACGGAAGAATTGTTGAAACCGGACACCACAAGGAACTTCTAGCTAAAGGAGGGCTGTACAAAAAACTTTTTGAAATGCAATTTAATGCGGATGAAATGCGAAGCCCTAAACCGGACGTAATTGAACCGGAGGAGGCGGAACCCGTGGCAACAGGGGAAGAGCAGTTTACAGAACTCGACGAACCTGCACAAGAACAGAAGTGGCCGTGAAGAAACTCATAGGACACTGATTTTTCACAGATAAAGACGGATAAAGAATGAGTACTTATTCACCGCGAAGACACTCCCAGGACAAAAGGCGCCGAGGACAATGCAAAGTACAAAGGAGATCAAAAGTAATGAAAGAAGAAAATTGGAGCCTTAGTGGCTTTGTGGCTACTTTGAAATCTATGAAAAACAAACTAACATGGTGTATTTCAGTTTTCCTTCTGGTAATCACCTTATTGGGCTGCGGGCAGAATAAACAGACACCTGTGAATGTATCTAATGACGCTATCGTAGAAAGCATTGACAGGGTTGCAGCAGCAGAGTTCAAGAAGTTAGTTGAAGAACACAAAGACGATATTATTAAAATCCTGGAAGAAAACAGTATTCTGCCAACCAACCTGTCAAATCCGTACAAACATATAAACTGGCATCTGTATAAATCTGTGGATCTGTATATTAAGAATGGAATGGGCACTGCTAAAATAATTTTGTCCGGATGGGAAAGATCACAGGAAAACAAATACCAAAATCCATTTGTCCTCTGGTTTGAAAGGAAAAACAGGAGATGGTATATGATAGTCAAAGGTGGGCGTTTAACAACAGCAGTCTCAAGCAGTGATGAAGCTAATAACTTGTCACCGGAGATCCACAATGCATTTACAACGCTGTTCCCATATATTGAGTATGAAGACTGGCGGAAGTGGAAAGACCCCGTTCGTAAAAAACTCGCCTTGATAAGGCTAAAATCAGTCTTACCGCAAAACAAATAAACAATTAGAGAGATAACTGTGGGCAGAAAAAAACTTTGGAGATTAGCAGAACTTGATGATTTTGACAATCTCATACAATTTACAGATCAGCCTGAACAGGAAGACTTTCGACTTCGCGGAATCTGGGCGAAAGATCATTTCAAGAACACCAATCCAATAACTCTGGAGTTGGCATGCGGCAAGGGTGATTATACTGTTGCACTTGCAGAGAAACATCCTGATAAAAATTTTATCGGTATTGATATGAAAGGCCCACGTCTGTGGTCAGGGTGTGTTGCCGCGCAGGAGCGCGGCCTTACTAACGTAGCTTTCCTCCGTATAGAGATCTTGAATCTTGCTCACTATTTTGCAGAAGGAGAGATCAATGAAATATGGATAACCTTCCCTGATCCTTTTCTGAAGAATGGCAGTTATAATAAAAGGCTAACTGCTACCCGTTATCTGGAAGCCTATAAACAGGTGACAAAGGCGGAAGCGACAATACACCTAAAAACAGACTCAACCCCCCTATTCGAATTCAGCCTCAGATCGTTAAGAGACTATAGATGTACAGTTGAAGAGAAGATCGATGACATCCATGACGATGAAGAACGACATGAAGACATATACATTAAAACGAATTATGAGAGAAAGCATCTTGCTGATAATCGAATAATCAAATACATTCGATTTTCACTTACAGAATAAGTCAGGCAGGATTGCGGGTTACTAATGACGAATGGCCAACTAAGGGAAGGTCAACCCTCTCTCTTTTGCCATAGATTTCACCCACAAAGCAAACATCTCATTCATATGAGAAGTAGCTGATCCGAAACGCGCTGTTCCAAGTTCCTCCAGTAATGAAGCAACTGCCTGAAATGTACATATGTTCTCTTCCTTCGGTTGCTTCCTCAGGTAGTATTTTGAAGGTGGTACTGTTCTTAATCCAATTTTCTTTATCTCCATAGACCCCAACTTGTAGAGCCACCTCCCTGCACTGCTCCAATTTGTATCCAGAACAATAATATTCAGTGGCTTTTCTTTCTCTTTGACAATCTCCTGCCCATCGCTGAAGGGTGTTACCGGAAAGAAAATGACCGGAGTATATTCACTTCTAGACACTTCATATTCAACTTTATCCTCCCACCCCTTTTGTCCTATATAAATAAGGGAGTTATTTTCCAGCATTAATCTCAGCAGTCTTCCGGTGTTAGAGTGGATATGCTCCTCTCGTTTATTTGTCAGCAAGGTCAATCTATGCTCTGTCCAGAAAGGGGTAATATCATTACAAATACACTCTTGAACTATTAACCGACACTGCAAACATCTTTCCTGTCTTGATTTGCTCATGATCTTAACATAAATAAAAACTATTATCACCGCAGAGCCACAAAGAGGGCAAAGTTTTATACACACCTGTCAACTGCCAATTGCCTACTGTCTACACTGTTCTTAATTCCCTGTGGCTTCGTGTAAGGTTATTTATTATAATCCTAAGCATGGTATTGCTCAATGGAGAATTTACTGAATGGCTGTAACAAAAAGACGAGGTAAAAAAAGTACGGTATTCAGAACATTCGTAAAATTTATTATTTTATCTTAGATAGTTACGAAAGTTACGAGTTGAAGAAATAAAATAGATCTTTTAAGGCTTGAGGACATGGACAACATAATAACAGATGATCACTTAATTAATCAGCGTACTATCTGGGCTGCAAACCGTTTCTGGATGGAAACAGAGAATATGAAAGGTAAAAGGTACGGTGGAAAGAGTCAATCATCACTGATATCTATTAATGTTTATGCTAAGGGCATTCAGGGCACTCCTTAAGCTGGTTGGCAAATACAAGGGAGGATTTAATAATGCGGAAAATATCGTACTACGTGAACTCGAACTGAAATTTCCTGATCTTCCCTCTAAGTTTGAATCTTTTACAATCCTGCATCTTTCCGATCTACATTTTGGCTGCATACCGGAAATCGAGGACATTGTTCTAAAACTGCTTAACAACTGTGAGGTAGATATATGTGTCATCACAGGAGATTACCTGGAAGGAATTCATGTCCCGATAAACAGTACTATCGATAGCCTTAGAAAGATAACAGAAGGTATCAATACTCGTCATGGATTTCTCGGAATACTTGGTAATCATGTCACATGCCATATGGTAACACCAATGGAAGATCTTGGAATCAGGATGTTAATAAACGAAGATTACAGACTGCACAAAGGCAGTGATTGTATACAGTTTATAGGAACGGATGATGTTCACTACTATTATACTGACCAGGCCATGCACACTCTGGAGAAATCAGGATCTGATACCTCTATTGCACTCGTACACTCACCTGAAATATATGATCTTACAGAGAAGATGGGAATCAATCTCTATCTGTGCGGACACACACATGGTGGACAGGTTTGTATGCCGGGAGGAACTCCTATAATCACAAATCTGAATCGTGGGAAAGATTTCTATAGCGGTCACTGGCAATACCGTAATATGCAGGGAGTTACAAGCTGCGGTGTCGGAACATCTGGTATCCCTGTCCGATTCAACATGCAGGGAGAACTGTTGCTATTGGAACTACACCGCGGTTAAAGCAAAAGTTTAAAGTGAACTAAAGTTTGAAATGCCTAAAGTTATGGTGGTCAAAGGATTATATTTAGCTTTGATATTTGTTTGTTTTTTGCAGTTTGTATTTTGTAATTTATAGAGTTGTTTTACTTTGTGCCCTTTTGCGTCTCCTTGTCCTCGGCGCCTTTTGTCCGGGGAGCGGTGAACAGTCTCTTTCCTGTAGCCACAAAAAAGCCCCAGATACCTTTTAATGGATATCGGGGGCTTGCACGTTATCTTTATAATATAATAGTATTTTACATCTATTCTATATTAATTGATCTATACAACTCTCTTTCGATAAATTATACGGCAAAAAATATACTAGTATGCTTAATAATATTTTTATGACTTGACAACATTTGCTGCTTTAAGGCCCTTTTCGCCCTGTTCAGTTTCGAACTCTACCTGATCCCCTTCTGAAAGGCTTTTGAAGCCGTCAGCCTGGATTGCGGAATGGTGAACAAAGACATCTTCTCCGTTTTCCGGTGTAATAAAACCGAAACCCTTTGAGTCGTTAAACCACTTAACTGTTCCTTTTTCCATAATAAAAATCACCCCCTTAAAATATTTAAAAGGCTATAAAAATAAAAAAAGCCACAAGATTGGAAACCTTGTAGCCTTCATATATGCATATACAAATTAACAACAGTACAACCAACTTGACTGAATGTTATCACACATTAATCATTAAGGCAAGAAGAAATAATATTTTAATTTTCATAGAAAATAGTTACTCGGAGATCAAGAAATTGCGATATTTAGTGTAGGGCTTGGGCGTGTGGCTTTTTCTACTTTTTCAGAATCCGGATGATAGTAACCACCCAGATCTACTTCATGTCCCTGCGCATCATTCAACTCTTTTATAATCTGTTCTTCTCCTGAGTTCAGTGCTTCTGCAAGCGGAATAAAGTATTCCCGGAGTTCAGGATTTTCTTCCTGCTCTGCCAGTGCCTGTGCCCAGTATAGCGTGAGGTAAAACTGGCTTCCCCTGTTATCCAACTCACCCACCCTGCTGGATGGTGACTGGTTTTTGTCCAGAAGTTTAGCTGTCGCCTGATCCAGTGCTTTTGCGACAATACCCGCTTTAACATTTTTGTGTGTGGCACTGAGGTGCTCCAGTGACGCAGCAATAGCTGCAAACTCACCAAGAGAATCCCACCGCAGATGCCCCTCCTCAACAAACTGCTGAACGTGTTTGGGTGCAGAGCCCCCCGCACCTGTTTCAAACAGACCGCCACCGTTCAATAGACCAACGATTGAGAGCATTTTGGCACTGGTGTTAAGTTCGAGAATGGGGAATAGATCAGTCAAATAATCTCTCAACACATTTCCAGTGACTGAGATCGTATCCATGCCCTCTTTCACACGCCGCAGTGTGTAGCGTATAGCCTCAACCGGTGACATAATTTGGATATTCAGATCACCGTCCGGATCAAGATCGCCAAGGTAACGATCCACCTTTTTAATAAGCTGCGCATCATGCGCCCTGTCTTTATCTAACCAGAAAACTGTAGGTGAGCCGGTTGCTTTAACTCTTTCAACCGCAAGTTCAACCCAGTTTTTGATCGGTGCATCCTTGGTCTGACACATGCGCCAAATATCACCCTCTTGTACACTATGTTCGTGCAGTGCTTCACCAGCCGCATCAACAATCCTGATAGTCCCGTTTCCTGGTACTTTAAAGGTTTGATCATGCGAACCATACTCCTCGGCTTTTCCCGCCATAAGACCAACATTGGCAACACTGCCCATTGTCGCAGGATCAAACGTACCGTTTGTAATGCAAAATTGTACTGTTTCATCATAGATACCGGCATAGCTGGTATCGGGAATAACAGCTTTGACATCGTGTGCTTTTCCATCCGGCCCCCACGTTTTTCCACCATCACGAATGATAGGCGGAAGAGAAGCGTCAACAATCACATTACTCGGAACATGCAGATTCGTTATACCCTTATCTGAATTTACCATGTAAAGATCAGCCTGTTCATCGAGGCATGTCTGTATATCGGTTTCTATATCTTTTCTATGTTTTACCGGCAAACTCTCGATCTTGGAATACACGTCACCCAGACCGTTGTCGGGATTTACACCCAATTCCTTAAAAGCAGCTGCATGTTTATCAAAGAGATCTGCAAAGAACACTTCAACTGCTTGGCCAAATATAATCGGATCAGAGACCTTCATCATCGTAGCTTTCAGGTGTAGAGAGAACAGAACTCCCTGTCCCTTCGCATCTGCAATCTGTTCAGCAAGGAACGCACGCAATGCCTTCCTGCTCATGAATGTCGCATCAACAACTTCTTCGTCCTGTAAGGATAATTTGTCTTTCAGGACCGTAACCTGCCCATCTTCACCAACGAACTCAATCCTGGCCTCACCCACAGACTGACCTGAGAGAGTGACTGATTTTTCATTGGAGAAGAAATCTCCAGTGTTCATGTGAACTATGTGAGTTTTTGAATCAGTTTTCCATTCACCCATTTTGTGTGGATGTTTTTTGGCGTACTCTTTCACTGCCGCCGGTGGTCTGCGGTCTGAATTGCCATCCCTCAAAACGGGATTAACCGCACTCCCCAAGACACTCTTATATCTTGCCTGGACATCATTTCCTGCTTCAGTCTGGGGTGATTCTGGATAATCAGGTATGTTATACCCTTGTTCCTGCAGTTCACTGATAGCAGCTTTGAGCTGCGGTATTGATGCGCTGATATTTGGCAATTTGATTACATTGGCAGATGGTTCCTTAACAAGTTTACTAAGTTCAGCCAAAGCATCTGATTGTTTCTGTTCATTGGTCAGATCGTCAGGGAAATTAGCAATAATGCGTCCGGACAGTGAGATATCTTTGGTACCTACTGTGACTCCTGCGGCTTTTGCAAAATACTTTACAATAGGTAGAAAGGAAGCAGTAGCCAGTGCAGGTGCTTCATCAGTAATGGTATAAATAATATCCGGTTGCGATTCTTGTTCTAACATATTTTTAATTTCCCAAGATACATAAGAAAATAACTATTACTGAAATACCAGTCTCTTAAAAACTTCTTTCACCTTCACTGCCAACTCTTCTCTGGGATATGAAGATGTGCTGATAATCCGGGACATGTAACGATTACCATCTAATCCGTCTTCACCCAATTCTAACTTTTCAACAGTACCATCTTTCGGGGTAACATGAAACGCCCATAACTGTCTTATCTCATTTACTCTGTAGTTAAAGACAACAAAATATACTGATTCGTCCACGTCTATCGCTTCCCAACCCACAGGAGTGAATTCCGGCTCTTTTTCCCATAACGTGATTGCTTCCTGCGCATTCATTTTAAGGCCGGTGGCTTCCTCATCAACGACAATACACGTCTTTGCCAACTCTATGGTAGTCTCTTCCACAATTTCCCTTGTACATGCAGAGAGACTTAAAACCCCAACCATTATCATAATATAAAACAGATATTTTTTATTCATAGGCCAACCATCCTTCTCAGTCTTTCAGTAAATGTATTATCCGGTACCATGTTCTCCTTTGATAGTACATCCAATAAATCAATAAGCGGTTTCATTGTATCAGGCATAACCAGGTCCGGGTTTAGTTCGGAAAGAGGAAAGGTAATAAATGAACGCTTGCAGATATCGGGGTCAGGTATCGTGAGACCGCTTTCTTGTATTACCATATCGTCATAAAGCAACAGATCCAGATCTATTGTTCTTGACGCATATTTATCAGACTCCCTGTTGCGATGTAGCTCCTTTTCTATCCTTCTCAGGACACCAAACTTTAGTTCCTCTGGAGATATGGAAGTACTTATCTGCCATACACCGTTCAAATAATTGTTCTGATCCTCTCTTAAAAGCGGAGCAGTTTTGTAAAAAGATGAGATCCCCGTTATATCCACGTGCCTACTTAAACGTATCAGAGCGTTAGCAATATTACTCTCCGGCTCTATATTACTACCAACACCTATGTACGCCCCAACTACGTTATTGTCCATAGCTTTCTCTTGTACGGACAATTTCAACAGCTACAGAACGAGTACATCTTAACGCACCGGGTTTATCAACTGTGACATCTACTTTTTGTACTTTTGAATCATCAAGACAGATTTTAGCAATCTCTTCAGCAAGTTTTTCAATCAACAAAAATTCCGAATTCTCTACCAGAGAAAGAATAGCTTTTTTAACTTTTTTATAATCAACCGAATCCTCCAGAGCATCTGTCTGCCCTGCTTTTCTGGTATCGGCAAACAGGATAACATTGATAACAACGTCCTGCTTCTCTATCCGTTCATCCTGATTAACACCGATTATACCGCGTATCGAGAGATCCCGGATGTAAATCTTATCGTTAAATGCAGAAATTTC
>PVBE012157841.1_pt1 | contig 11579 bp, 13 predicted proteins | sample 1631181 | NCBI WGS metagenome assembly PVBE01 (sample SAMN08397723, study PRJNA350692) | Marine metagenome, whole genome shotgun sequencing project. | isolation source: water | place: Pacific Ocean | collected 2012-04 | reverse complement strand
GTCCGCTCCTACTATAAGCGGAAACAGAAAACCCGGCTCAAATCCGAGTTCTTCAACAGCCTCGGCTAGAAGCAGACAATCACTGGAGTAGCCGAGGCTTCCTTAAGGGCTTTCGGCATCCATCCCCTTTCACCGCCCGGCAAATGGCCTATCCCACCCGCCACTGCCACTCGGCAAAGGGCAACCGACCCGTGCAAAGCAATCGATCCTGGTCGCTTCCGGCGAGGCGGCGTTGATCTGACGCACGCAGATCAGCAACTAGTGTTTTGAACGAGCCGTAGATAGCGTGCGCGCCGCCGTGTAGCATCGCGACCGGGAAGTCGCTTGCGAGCATGCAACGGTCCGTCCCAAACGCGTCTCCCGCGTAACCGGCAGTATGCGGGCCGAACAGATCTGAAGGGCCCCTAGGTCGCCCTTCTTGGCCACGTCGATACACCGCCGTGTGACTGGAGATGGTGATGTACGAAAACCCTACCCTCGCCGTTGTCGGCGCCGGCGCCATGGGTAGCTTGTTTGGCGGTTTGCTCGCCGAGGGCGGGCTCGACGTGACCCTGGTCGACGTGTGGGAGGAGCATGTCGACAACATCAACCGCGAGGGCTTGAAGATCGTAGGTTATGGCGGTGACCGCTTTGTCCCGGTCAAGGCGACGACACAGCCTGAGGCCCTGGCCCCGGTTGACACGGTGTTCGTGCAGTGCAAGGCAGGTCACACCAGGGATGCGATCGCAGGTGCAGCCAATCTCATCGGCGAGCACACGGTCGTCATCTCCTTCCAGAACGGCCCCGAGAATGAAGAAGTGCTGGCCGAGCTGATCGGCGAGGAGAAGGTGCTCGGCGGGCTGACCGCGCAAGGCGCCAGCATGGACGGGCCGGGCGTCGTGCGGAACTATGCCGACCTGCCATCACACATCGGCGAAATGCGCGGCGGCTTGAGCGACCGTGTCACAGGTCTTTCACGGGTATTCACCGAGCACGGCCTGCAGACGGAGCCGAGCCCCGATATTCGTCTCGATATTTGGAAGAAGTTGATGGCGAACGTCGGTTTGGATCCCACATCGGGGATCACGAACTTGCCGATCGGGCAGGTTATGGCGGTACCCGCAATGCGCGAAACGATTTTTGCCGCCATTGACGAAGCCGCGGCAGTGGGCCGGAAGGTTGGTGTCGATATCGATATCAATGAGGCCCGCGAAGTCCTTTTGCAAATCACCGGAAAGGGCGGCACGGGTGAGAACAAGTCGTCACTGTGCACTGATATTCTAAGTTGCCGTCAGACGGAGATCGACTTCATCAACGGTGCGATCGTCCGGCTGGGGGCGGAGCATGGCGTGCCGACCCCGGTCAACGAGACATTGGTCGCGGCGGTGAAGGCTCTGGAAAGCCACTATCTGGCCTGATGCCGCGAACGCCGTCGTTTGCGGAAGGGCGCCGCCTGGGCCGAACAGGGACGCCGCCCCGGCGCGCCTTGCGGGGGTACGCGGGGCCGGGTACGCTTTCCGATTCTCGGCGATTGGCGCGGAAGGATGGTAACTATGGACACCACGGCGGCGATCGCCACGGGCGCGCAGGCGAAGCTCTTGGAGCATGGCTATGTGGTCCTTGAGGAGCTGATCAGCGCCGACCAGGCGACGCGGCTGCGGGTCGGTCTCGAAGCGCTGATGGCGCGAGAGCGTGCCGAGCCTTTCGAGCCCGGCGACGGCCCGGCGTACGCGGGAGAGCACGAGCATGCCACGCGCTATGCCCAAGACTGGCGGCCGAGCGCGGCCGAGCAAGAGCGTCTGCGGCGGCGCCTGCGCCACACGCGGGCGGAGAACTTCGACACGCCCTGGCCGGTCGACATCACCGAGGTCTGCGGCTGCTTTCGTCACTTCCCGGCGCTCTACGACGACGACGAGCGCTCGCAGCGCGTCTTCAACCTGATCAACAAGCTGCCGGAGTTCGCGGTGCTGATCGAGCACCCGGTAATGCTCGCGCTGATGTCGGCGCTGCTGGGCTGCGACTGCATCCTCCTCGACGTCAGCGCCAACAGCGTCGGGCCCGATACCGATGGCGGTGGCCTGCACATCGATTCGCCGATCACCTACATGGTCGAGCCGCTGCCCGACCTGACGCTCAGTATCCAAACCGTGTGGATGCTGACGGACTTCACGATCGAGAATGGCGCCAGCCGTTTGGTGCCCGGCACGCATCGCTCTCAACGCAAGCCGGACCGGCCGCAGCGGGATGACGAGGTTGTGCTGACCGGCCCGGCCGGCTCCGTCGCCGTCTGGCTCTCGCAGACCTGGCATCGACATGGGCCCAACGCCAGCGGTTCGGCGCGTCCGGGCGTCATTGGCCAATACGGCCGGTCGTGGGTGAAGCCGTTCGTTGACCTACGCTCGCCGCTGACGGCGGAGACGGCTCCACTGTTCTCGCCGCGCCTGCGCTACATGATGGGTTGCGGTTCCAACGCGCCGGTACGCGGCTGAGCCGGCGCGTCGCCGAAGCGGCCGATTTGACCACCGCTGACTGCGCGCCCAGGGCGGTTCGCGTAGTGGGGGGCTATGAACTGGGCTTGTGTTCTTCCTCGCGGCGCTCGCGCTGGCGCTCGATTCTTTCGTCGATCAGCGCCTCCTGCACCTCTTCCAGAAGCCGCACGATTTCGTGCTGCTCGTTCTGCCGTGCGTGGGTGATCGCGTCCAAGATCTTGTCGGCAAGACGTCGTTTCGGTGCATCTTCATTCATCGCTCGACCTCAAATGCGGCGTTTCGCCAGAGCATGGGCTGGGAAACTAGCACCCCCGGGGCTTGGCCGGCTTTAGTCGTTCGCCGGGCGGCGGCGCTCGCTGATGATCTCGGGGCCGCGAAACCAAACGCCGCGGCTGGTCATCGCCGGGTCCAGGGTGGTCCGCGATCGCTCGATCAGCGGTGCGTTGCGGTGGACCTCGAAGGCGGCCGGATCGGCGTAGACCTCGTACCAGAGATAGCGGTTGGGGTTGGTGGTATCGACGTAGACGTCGAAGGCGAGGCAGCCCTCTTCCCCGGCCAGGGTGTCCGCCGCGTGCTCGGCCAAACCGCGGTCGAACGCTTGGCGCTGCGCCGGGTCGATCTCGGCCATCACGTAGAATGCGATCTCGCTCACGATTCCCTCCCTCGCCCGGTTCGAATTTCGCCGATCCTGCCCGGCACCGCGATTGTGTATCATGCGTCCGGGTCAGGAGAAAGGACGAGTCATGGCCGATTCCGCCGATGGATCGCAACAATTCGCCGGACGCGTCGCGGTGGTCACCGCGGCAACCCAAGGAGTGGGGGAGAGCGCCGCGCGCCTTCTCGCAGAGCGCGGCGCAGCGGGGATCGCACTCTGCGGCCGCCGCCAAGCCGAGGGCGAGGCGGTGGCGGCGGCGATCGAAGCGGAAACCGGGTGCCCGGCGCTGTTCGTGCGGGCCGACGTGGCATCGCTCGATGACTGCGCCAATCTGATCGACCGGGCGGCGGAGCGCTTCGGGCGCATTGATTCACTGATCAACTGCGCCGCCACCGCCGAGCGTGGCACGGTGGACAATACCACGCCGGAGCTGTGGGATGGCGCGTTCGCCGTCAACGTGCGGGCGCCCTTCTTCCTGCTGCAGAGCGCGGTCAAGGTGATGCGCAAGAACGACATCGCCGACAGCGTGCGCGGCACCGTGGTCAACGTGATCAGCCTCTCGAGCTACGGCGGCCAGCCCTACCTCACGCCCTACGCCGCCTCGAAGGGCGCGCTGGTGGCGCTGACCAGGAACACCGCCCACGCGCTCCGCGGTGAGCGCATCCGCGTCAACGGCCTCAACATGGGCTGGACCAACACTCCACGCGAGCACGAGACGCAGCGAATCTGGCACGACCATCCGCCGGGATGGCTGGACGAGGCGGCCAAGGAGCAGCCCTTCGGCAGGCTCAACGAGTGCCAAGACATCGCCCGCGCCATCGCCTTTCTGGCGACGCCGGAATCGGGGATCATGACCGGATCCATCGTCGATTTCGACCAGCTGGTGGTCGGCGCCTTTGACTAGCGGCTTGGGGGTGCGGCGGCGTTGGGCTAGAATGCGGGGGCTCCCCACTGGCCAAGCGGGAGGCGAACACAGACGTAGTTTTTTGGGACGGTCGGCGCTCCTCGGGTGCGGGAGCGGGTATTGCCGGACCCGGTGGGCGCCATAGTCGGGGGATCAGCTATGAACGTTGCATCAATCCTGAGAACCAAGGGCGCGGACGTCGCGACGGCCACGCCGGGTACCAAGGTTTCCGAGATCGCCCAGCGCATGAAGGACAAGCGCATCGGCGCGCTGGTCGTCGCCGAGGACGGAGGGCCGGTCCTCGGCATCATCTCGGAACGCGACATCGTCAACGTATTCGCCGAGCGCGGGCGCGATCTGTCCGAGGCAACCGCAGGGGCTTCATTGGCCGCTACGATCCCGCGGGCGGCGCGATCGCGAGATTCGCGATGCCCGATCGGGCGGCTCGCGATCCCCACACGCTGGCCTTCGACGGCAATGGCGCACTGTGGTTCACGGTTCAGGGTGGCAACTTCGTCGGCCGGCTGAACCCGGCGCTCGGTTCCGTCGACCTGGTCGCCGTGCCGAGCCGCGGCGCCCGCCCCTACGGGATCGCCATCGCGCCCGATGGCACGCCGTGGGTCGCATTGTTCGGCACCCCCAAGCTGGCCTCGATCGATCCGCAGACGCTGGCCCTGCGCGAGCATCCGCTACCCCGCCCAGAGGCCCGCCCGCGGCGCATCGGCGTCACCTCGGACGGACGCGTGTGGTATGTCGATCATCGCGCCGGATTTGTCGGGGCGCTGACCCCCGCGACCGGCGCGATCGCCGAGTGGCAGCTGCCGGCGGGTGCGCGGGCTCGCCCCTATGGGATGGCGGTGGACGACCGCGATCGGGTGTGGATCGTCGAGACCGGGCCGAGTCCCAATACGCTGGTCGGCTTCGATCCGGCGACGGCGCGGTTCTTCAGCGAGACGCCGATCCCCTCGGGCGCGGGCTCGGTCCGGCACATGGTCTTTGACCCGGCCACCGGAGCGCTCTGGTTCGGGACCGACGCCGGCACCCTCGGCCGTGCCCGCATCGACTGAGGCGGCGGCGCCTTAGAGCTCGCCGCGGGCCATCGCCTCGGCGATGTGCTCGGCTTGGCGGATTGCCAGGGTGACGATGGTCAGCGTCGGGTGGGAAAGGTTGGACGAGGCGAACTGGCTGCCGTCGGAGACGAAGAGGTTGGCAACGTCGTGGCTACGCCCCCACGAATCGACCACGCCCTCGCCCGGCTTGTCGCTCATGCGGCAGGTGCCGAGGTTCTGCGAGGCGGGGTGCGGGGGCGTCTCGGTGGTGGAGGTGGCACCGGCGGCGCGCAGAATCTCGGTCGCGCACTTGAGGCCGTAGTTCATCTTGGCCACGTCGTTGGCGTGATCGTCGATGTGGAGCACCGGAATCGGCAGCCCGTAGCGGTCGCGCGCATCGGCATGGAGAGAAACGCCGTTGCCCGCCATTGGCATGTCGGCGCCGTTGATCGAGACCCCGACGGTGCGGGCGTAGCCCTCGATCGTGCCGGCGTAGTCGGCGCCCCAGCCGGCGGGATCGAGCGCCGCCGCGTAGCCCGCCAAGCCGGCGCCAAACGGCATGAAGATGACGCCGCCGGCAAAGCCACGGGCCGGGTCGTGGTGAGCCTCGTCGGACAACAGCCCCGCCACCTGGACGCCGCGGTGCATGTGAATCGGCCGCTCGAAGGTGCCGTAGACGTAGCTTTCGGCGATGTGAGAGTAGTTGCACCCGACCTCGCCGGAGGAATTAGCCAGACCGTCGGGAAAGGCGGCCGATTCCGAGTTGAGCAACAGGCGCGGCGTCTCGATCGAGTTGCCGGCCACGCACACCGCGCGCGCTTTTTGGAGGTGCTGGGCGCCGGTCTGGTCGGCGTAGAGCACCCCCGAGACCGCGCCTCGCGCATCGTGCTCGATGCGTAGCGCCATACAGCCGGCGCGCACCTCGCAGCGCCCGGTGGCTTCGGCCTTGGGGATATCGGCGTAGAGCGTCGACCACTTGGCGCCCGAGGCGCAGCCCTGGGCGCAAAAGCCGATCTGGTCGCACGCGTTGCGCCCGTCGAAGGGCACCGAGTTGATGGCCACGTGGGTCATCCCGAAGTCGCGGTACCCCATTCGCTTGGCGCCCAGCGCGAACACCTTGTAGCCGTTGCTCGGGGGCAGGAAGGGGCGCCCGCCACGCCCCGAGACCCCCATGTTCTCCTCGGCGCGGGCGTAGTAGGGGAGGAGGTCGTCGAGGGCAAGCGGCCAGTCGATCAGGCTGGCGCCGTCGATGGCGCCGTAGGTGGTGCGGGGGCGGAACTCCTCGGCGCGGAAGCGAATCGTCTGGGCCTGCCAGTGAACGGTGCTGCCGCCGACGGTCTTGCATACGTGGGTGGGGCGGTCGGACCAGGTGCGGGCAAGCTCCGAATCGCCGGTGATGATGCGGCGGTCCTGCCACGTGAACATGGCATCGGCGGCGGCTTCGTCGTTCACGAAATCGGCGAGCTTGAAGCGCGGCCCGGCCTCAAGGACGACGACGTCGACGCCCTTTTGGCAAAGCTCGTTGGCCAGTGTCCCGCCGCCCGCGCCCGAGCCGACGATGACCACCACGCCGTCGTTGTCGTGCTCGAAGGTGACAGACGCGAGCTCGTCTTCGGCGGGCTCGGTCAACTCGGTCACGGCCTCTCCGCCGGCGCGGCGAGCCGCGCGACCTCGGTCTCGAGGTTGCGCTTGAGGCCGAGGGCGATGACGACCTCGGCGATCAGGAAGATGGGCGCGACGAATACCTGGAAGAAGTTGTCGAGGATCGCCGGCCGGCGGCCCTCGAAGGCGTGCCCGATGAGCTGTAGCGTCCAGCCGCCGGCGAAGCAGGCGGCGAAGAGGCCGATGCTGAGGCCCAGCGACGCCAGGGCGAGTTGATCGGCGGCGTAGGTGATGGGGACGAAGATCGCCACGGCAATGAGGCCGAGCATGAGGTCGCGGCTCAGGTAATAGGCGAGCACGACCAGCGCGAAGGCCCAGGCCAGCGAGGCATCGGCGCCGCCCACGTCGAAGCGGACCAGGCCCAGGGGGATCAGGATCGAGAACGCGATCAGCGGCACGCCCACGTAGTGGGTAGCCCGGTTCCTGGGGTCGCGGTGATAGCGCCCATAGAACGCCATATGCTCGGCCAGCGGTTTCATGGCAATTCATCCTCGCGCAAGTAGGGCCGCGGGGCAACGGCGAGGCTGGGACAGCGCGGGTGGAATTGGGTAAGCTTGGGCGCGCCATCTGTGGCTGCGGATCGGAGGGTCGCGCCGTGGCATCGAAGTTCTCGAAGTTTCTGGGCGGTCTGGTGGGCGCGGGCGGCGGCGAGGCCGCCGGCTCGGCCGGGCCCGCGGTCGAGTACGAGGGCTTCGCAATCCGTCCCGATCCCAAGCGCGAGGGCTCGCAGTGGCGTATGGGCGGGGTGATCAGCAAGGAATTCGAAGGTGTCATGAAGGAGCACGCGTTCATCCGCGCCGATACCTTCGGCGCCAAGGACGACGCCGATAGCTTCTCCATCGTCAAAGCCAAGCAGATCATCGACGAGCAGGGATACAACCTGTTTCAGGACGACTAGGCGTGGCTGACGCCGGTGCCAAAAGCGAGGGGCCGGGAAGCGATTTCATCCGCGAGCTGATCCGCGAGGAGCGGCGTGCCGGCCGGACCAAGCCCGTCGTCACCCGCTTCCCGCCCGAGCCCAACGGGTACCTCCATATCGGGCACGCCAAGTCGATGTGCCTCAACTTCGGCGTCGCCGAGGAGTTCGGCGGCCGTTGCCACCTGCGCTTTGACGACACCAACCCGACCAAGGAGGAGCACGCCTTCATCGAGTCGATCCAGAATGACGTCCGCTGGTTGGGCTACGACTGGGGCGAGCACCTGCACTTCGCCTCGGATTATTTCGAGACGCTTTTCGCCTGGGCCGAGCACCTGATCGAGGCGGGCAAGGCGTATGTCGACGACCTCAGCCAAGAGGAGACCCGGGCCCATCGTGGCACGCTGACCGAGCCCGGACGCGACAGTCCGTGGCGCGAGCGCCCGGCGGCCGAAAGCCTCGACTTATTCCGCCGCATGCGCGCCGGCGAGTTCGTCGACGGCGCCCGGGTGCTGCGGGCGCGTATCGACATGGCCGCCGGCAACATCAACCTCCGCGACCCGGTGCTCTACCGCATCCTGCACGCGCCGCATCCGCGCGCCGGCAGCGAATGGTGCATCTACCCGACCTACGACTTCGCCCACGGCCAATCGGACGCGATCGAGGGGGTGACGCACTCGCTCTGCACGCTGGAGTTCGAGGACCACCGCCCGCTCTACGACTGGCTGATCGACAACCTGCCGGCGCCGAGCCGGCCACGTCAGTACGAGTTCTCGCGCCTCAACCTGACCCACACCGTGCTGTCGAAGCGCAAGCTCACCGAGCTGGTCGAGAGCGGACACGTAGCCGGTTGGGACGATCCTCGGATGCCGACGCTTTCGGGTCTGCGCCGCCGCGGCGTACCGGCGGCGGCGATCCGCGACTTCGCCGGCCGCATCGGCGTCACCAAGTCCGACAGCCTGGTCGAGGTCGCCTACCTCGAGCACTGCACGCGCGAGCTCTTGAACAAGACGGCGCCGCGCCGTATGGCGGTGCTGGACCCGCTCAAGGTGGTGATCGAGAACTACGCCGAGGGCGAGGCCGAAGAGCTGGACGCGGTCAACAATCCCGAGGACGAATCGGCGGGCACGCGAACGGTGCCGTTCTCGCGCGAGCTTTACATCGAGCGTGACGACTTTATGGAGGAGCCGGCGAAGAAATTCTACCGCCTGGCGCCGGGACGGGAAGTACGACTCCGCTACGCCTACTTCCTCACCTGCCGCGAGGTGGTGAAGGGGCAGGGTGGGGAAGTGGTGGAACTCCGATGCACCTACGACCCGGCGAGCCGCGGCGGCAAATCGCCCGATGGCCGCAAGGTCAAGGCGACGCTGCACTGGGTCTCGGCGGCGCACGCCGTACCCGCCGAGGTCCGCCTCTACGATTACCTGTTCGCCGAGCCCGACCCCGACCTCGACGCCAGCCTCAACCCGGATTCGCTCGCGGTGCTCGGCGATTGCCGGCTGGAGCCGGCGCTATCGGAGGCCCAGGTGGGTGCGCCGGTGCAGTTCGAGCGGCTTGGCTACTTCTGCCGCGACCCCGATTCGACGGCCGAACGCCCCGTCTTCAACCGCACCCTCGCGCTACGCGACACCTGGGCCCGGCTACAGGCCAAGGGCGGCGGCTGAACAGCATCCACTGCGCCCAGCCCCAGGGTGCCGCCGGGAACGCCGGTGCCAAGTCCCTAGGCGATCGCCACGATGACTTCCGGCTCGACCGTCGCCCACGCGAGGTCAGCCTCGCCGCCGTCTTCCCAGGTAAGCACCGCGAAGGTGCCCGGCGAATCGAGCACGGTCAGCGGGTGATGCCAGACGCCAACCTCGTAGTTGATGCCCAGAGTGCCATCGGTAATGAAGGCCTCGATTCGTTCGCGGTCCGGGGCGCCATCCACGGTCGGGGGACAGACCACGACCAGGTAACGGACAACCTGCAAGGGAATCAAGGCCTGCGATGACATGGGGTGGCGTTCGAGTTTGGTGACGCTCAAGGGCGGCACGGTGGGCTCGGGCCGAACCGTGCAGAGGTTGGGCGTGGCACCCTCGCGAGCGTTGTAGAGACGCGCCGCGTGGTCGTGCCGCAGGCCGCGCCGGGGCGATTCCAGGACTTGGCCGAACGGTGCGAAGGCCGCCGCCGCAAGCGGTTGCGCGGTTCGCTTCATGGATTTCCGAACCCAGCCGTTGTTGGAGCCACGCCACATCCTTGGACGAAACTCGCCGAGTCGTTAACCGTTGACCGCACCCGACGCGAAGGTTGGGGCAACGTGCATCCCGCCCCCGGCCGGCCCCTCACTCTTCCTGCCGCCGCGCTGTGCGGAACATCCGTTTCCTACGCAGCTGATCGAAGGCGACGGCGAGAAGGATGATGCAGCCGACGATCACCAGCTGAAGCACCGGATTGATCCGCAGGAGGATCAGCCCATAGGCGAGCACGCTGAGTACCAGCGCGCCCAAGACCGTGCCGCCGATCGAACCGATGGCACCGAAAATGCTGGTACCCCCGATGATGACGGCGGATATGACCTGGAGCTCCATCCCTTGACCCAGGCTCGGTTGGCCAGAACCCAGCCGCGCCGACATCAACATGCCGGCGAAGCCGGCAGAGGTGCCGCTCAGGACGTAGACGATCAGTGAGACGCGGCGCACGTTGATGCCCATGTTCTGGGCCGCCTCGCGGTTGCCGCCGACGGCGCGGATCGAGGCACCGAACACGGAATACTCCAACAACACGTGGGCGAAGAGGCCGACGACGACAGCGTAGAACACGAGATAGGGTATGCCGAGAAGCGCGCCTTGGCCGATGACGTTGAACTCGCCGGGAAGGGGCGCGACGGGAAGGGAATTCGTCAGGAAGACCACGATCCCGCGTGCGATGTAGAGCATACCGAGCGTGGCGATGAAGGAGGGGATGTTGACGTAGTTGATCAACACCCCGTTTATGAAACCGGCCAAGCTGCCCGCCCCGACCCCCAGCAGGATAGAGAGCGGGACCGAAACACCGTTGTCCAGGAGCGACGCGGTGGCCATGGCGCCGACTAGGAAGACCGAGCCGATCGACAGGTCGAGGCCGCCGGAAACCAGGACCAGCGTCGTGAAACACCCGATGATGAAGATGAACGTGGTGTTGCGTAGGATGTTGATCAGGTTGACGGTGCTCGCGACCTGGGGCGCCTCGGTCCAGACGAAGACCCCGAACAAGACGATCAGCACGATCAGCGCGAACTGCGGGCTGGTCACCAGGCGGCGGAGGAAGGAAACCTCCACCGTACTGGCGCGCGAGACCGCGGTGACCTCGGCATTTCCGTGGGACGCTCGGGTACCGGTAACCACGGCTACGCGGCCCCGGCCGTTTGTCCCGCAGCCGCGGCTTCATCGCCGGCGATGGCGCCGGTGATCAGGCCGACGATCTCCTCGCGGTCGGTCTGCCCGATGTCCCGCACCCCCTGGACCCGGCCGAGGCGCAAGACCTCGATCCTATCGGCGATGTGGAACACGACCTCGAGGTCGTGGCTGATCAGGACCACGGTCTTACCACGGGCCCGCAACTCGTCGATGATCGTCAACACCTGCTCGGTCTCGCGTACCCCCAGCGCCGCCGTCGGCTCGTCCATCAGGATCACGTTGCCTTCCTGCAGCACCGCGCGAGCGACCGCCACGCCCTGGCGCTGGCCGCCCGAAAGGATGCCGACGGGGACGCGGACCGAGGGCAGCAGGATCCCGAGCTCCTGGAGAATGTCGGCGGCGCGCTCGATCATCTTGCGCCGGTCGACGAACACGTACGCGCGCCTGGGTGGTCGGCCGAGGTACATGTTGGTGGCGATGTCGAGCGCAGCATTGTCACAGCAATGCAATCAAGACGTGCAGAGAAGCAAGTTAGGGGCAACAAGCAGTTG
>PVBE010429899.1_pt1 | contig 11579 bp, 7 predicted proteins | sample 1631181 | NCBI WGS metagenome assembly PVBE01 (sample SAMN08397723, study PRJNA350692) | Marine metagenome, whole genome shotgun sequencing project. | isolation source: water | place: Pacific Ocean | collected 2012-04 | reverse complement strand
CTTGCCTCGGTCGGTATCGCCGGATCGGCGGGTGGGGTCTGGTTGAAAAAGGCGATGGAAAAAGCGTACGAACGGGAATTCGAAGTGTGCGAGCGCCAGCAGGCGCTCCTGGCCGATCAGGAACAAAAGGCAAACGAGCAATGTCGCGAACTTGAAAAAAGCCTTTCTCTCGCAAACGGTCCCTACTCGGTCCAGTTACACCAGGCAAAGAACGAGGCGGCAACACTTGCGCAAGAGCTCGAGAGGGAACAAAAACACCAGATACAAATGCAGGGAGCAGCCGATGCCGAAGCGGCCGCGAGTGAGGCAAAGGCCGGCTACCAGATTGCGATCCGGCAATGGCATCGCGCGTTGCACGAAGTGGGGCTTCCCGCTAATCTTTCACCCGCGAAAGTGCGCCAGCTTGCAAAGCAGAGTCAATCGCTTCTTGCCCGTGGCCAGGAGGGCGCGCTGTTGCAGGCCGATGCAGATCGGCGACGTAACGAACTTGCTGCTATTAAAGATCGGGTGGATGAGCTCTTGTCGCTCGCGGGTCTTTCGCAGCAGGGCGGCAGCTTGTTAGAGAAAGTCGACGCCCTTCTCGCCGCTGCAGCGGAGCAGAAGCAGCTGCTCGCCAAACGGAACGCGATGCGGCGCAAAGGGCGCAAACTATCTCGCCGGTATTTCGAGGCGAATCGTGAATTGGCGCAGCTTCACAGGCAGCGACGCGATCTTCTCTCAAGCCTCGGGATCGACTCTGCACTCGATCCGCAGAAGTTGGCTGACCGCTATGCCGTCTCGCAGCGGCTCGAGCAGGAGGCGGCCGGTTTGGATGCTGCAATCGACACCGCAGTTGCTGGCGTCTGCGATCGGAAACAGCTCGATGAAGAGCTTGCAGCCGCCTCGGCAGAACAGATAGAAAAGCGGCGAGAGCGTTGTGCAGCGAAGCTTGAGAAGGTGAACGCAAAGCTCACCGACGCGTACGAACAGCGAGGTCGACTTGGGGAACAGTTGTTGTCGCTCGGGAACGATCGTCGCCACGGCATCCTTAAACTGGAATTGGCCTCTGTTGAAAAGAAGTTGACCGATGCGATTGTCCGTTGGAAAGATCTTGCAGTCACAACCTGCCTGCTCGAATCGATTCGCCGCTGCTACGAGCAACAGCGACAGCCTGCGGCGCTTCAGGAGGCGTCGTTGTATATGGAGCGATTGACGGACGGTCGTTATGCCCACATCTGGACCCGGCTCGATGAAGAATCGCTTTGCGTCGATGATGACCAAGGCCGCCCGTGGCCGGTCGATCGACTCAGCAGCGGGACGCGCGAACAATTGTTTCTTGCCCTGCGACTTTCGCTCGTAACCCAATACGCGCAGCGCGGTATCCGCTTGCCGCTGGTGCTTGACGATGTGCTGGTTCATTTTGACGCGCAGCGGGCGAAGGCGGCATCCCGGGTGTTGCGGGACTTTGCCGATCTGGGTCACCAGATTTTTGTCTTTACCTGCCACGAGCACATTGTGAAGATGTTTAAGGCAATCAAGGCGGAGGTACGCGAGTTGCCCGATTGCCGACAGTCGCAAAAGGTGAAGGATCAAGTTGTAGAAGATCCGCTCACGGTCTCTGCCGATGCTTCAAGCCGGCAAGCTGTGGCCGACGAATTTCCCGAAGCGGAACCGTCGTCTCCCGAATCGGAACCGTCGCCGGAGGAATCGGACGCCGATTCCAAAAATCAGGCGGCCTGATCGGCCGCTCGAGATCAGGTTCCACAGTGAGGCGTTGCTCGGATCTATTTCCTGCTCGCGGGTCGTCCGGTATCGATCTTTTCACCGTCGATTTTCACGCCGCCTCTTTGGTAGTTTTTCGGAACCGATTACGGAGTTCCCAGGTAATCCAGCCCAGATAGAGATTGCCGCCCAGAGAGGCAAACAGTGCAAAGAGCGTAAAGGTGAGCGGTAGCCAGGGTGTTGGCCGATCGCCACTGGTGGAGGACGACCCCGCGGCGGCAGATCTGGCAGGCGATGCTGTGACAGGCGGCGCGGAAGGGCCTTCAGCACCTGTTGCGCCAGGTGTCTCCACTTCCGTGCTCGATGTACCGTCGGTCGAGGCGGGGGAGCGATTGCCTGAAAAAGTCTCCTCTGAAGGTTCTGTTGTCGGTTCGGAGAGCGAGGTGGCCGGAACCACAGGTAGAGCGTCTTGTGGGCCAAGATTTTCTTGAGGGATCGTTATCACCGGCAGCGCGGAGGCCTTCGACGGCAATGTTGCGCCCCGCTCGAGAGCGAGTGGCATCTCCGGCGGAGTCGCGATTTGGGGAGGTGGGGGTAGCGGAATCTGTAGCGGCGCGTCCTCCGGTGGTGGTGGAAGTGCGTTTAACCTTGCCTCGGAAGGCGGCCTGACTGGAACGCTGTCTCCATACCGGTAGCCGCGCGGGTCGGATTTGTTGGGGGCCGGCTCACTTGGTGGTGGTGGGAGATTTTTATATCTGGGGCCGGTGTTGGGCCGGTCCGCAAGGCGGTCCGGGTGGATCGGTACGGTTGGGATGGTTGTCCCGCTGGATGCTACCGGGGAAGGACCATTTTCCTCAGCGGCAATCCAGTGGGCTGCATCATCGCCTCGATCGCGCGTGCTCTGCTCCGGTGAAACGACGATCGATTCACCGAGATTTTTCTTTGTGACTGGATGCGTGCTGCTGGGTGCTTGCGGTCTAACAACCGCAATGGGGGGAGGTGGTGCCGATTCGCCTTGCAATTTCCGTGGAAGCGGATTATTGCCGACAACGATGCGGAACCGCCGCACACTTCGAAGCTGTGGACGGACACCGACTTCGATGATGTCGCCCGTTTTGAGTGTCCGGGCTTGCTCGGGATCGATTTGGATGATGTATTCCAGATCGCCATTCTCGGCCGGACGCCAACCTACATCGACACCGACCATTGCTACTGCCAGAAAGCATATTGTATGCATGGACAAATCCCTCCGTGCTGCTTGTCCTGTTCACCACTTCTGCCGCCTATGATACCGTTGGCGAAGGCTGAGCGTAAAGGCTGTTTTGACTGCTGCCATACAGTCTCTTAGCGACGATACCCGCTAGCGGCAACATAAACAGCAGTGGGAACGGTTAGGAAGGACCGAGGTAATGGCTGGGAATAATTTTGTTAGCCATAACACCTAATGAGAAATAGATCTGCATCAGGTCGTCTACCTGCATGTCGACCTCCTTTACCTTTTCGACCGGTACAAATACGATGCCGCCCGACATCGGGACCGGCGAGGTCGGGATATAGATTGCATGGCAATCGTGGCCGGTGAATTGAAACACCTGAGATGATGCGAGCAGCGCAAGAAAGCCGCCCCCGTTTTCTTCGCTGAAAGAACAATACACCACGCTCATCGATTTCATCTGCTCGTCGTCGTTGTTCTGGAGCATGCCGATCACTTGCGATATCGGTTTATAAATGACACTGACAAGTGGAATGCGTTCGATGAGTTGGTTGAATTTCTTTTGCATCCGATGCCTCGCCAGCGCTTTGATCGCAACTCCTGTCAGCCAGATCACAATCAATACAATCGCCCAGCCGAGTAGCGTTGCAATCCAGATCCGCGTTTCATTGGGCAGTAGGTGGACTCCCACATACTCGAGGATATTGCCGAAGAGGCTATTCGGACCGAGAAGTTGGACGACCCAACTGGCGGCCCAGCCCATGATGGCCAGTGTGATCATAATGGGCAGCAGAACAAAGAAGCCGGTCATGAAGGTCGAGACAATACCCTGTCGCCAGATCCAGGAGGTAATGCGTTTCATCGTGATTCTCCCATGACATCAATATGGCTGTACAGCAGTGATGCTATCACTCTCCGCCCGTGCTGGCGAGATCCCCATACGTTCCTTCTCTGAATCACACCGGTCTGTTCGCCTTGTGCCTCAGCGACGCACGCGACACAATAGCGAGCATTCCATCGGTCTTTGGGAGAGAACCCCAGGTGATGACAAATTTGTGGAGTCGGTCCAAACAGTTTAAGCGACTGATCAGTCTGGTTGTGATTGTGGTCGTTTCCTGGGGTATTTACCGAACGGTCGACCATGCGTGGGCACAACTCTCTGCAAGCGGCACCAGTGGATTTGAGTGGAAGCTCCACCCTCTCTGGCTTGTTGTTTCGGGCCTGCTCTATTTGCTCGGTGTGCTTCCGATGGCGATCTTCTGGTATCTCTCCCTGCGAGCATTGGGCCAACATCCCAAGTGGGGAGAAACGTTCCGCGCTTTCTACATTGGCGGGCTGGGAAAATACGTTCCGGGCAAAGTGTTGGTCGTTGTATTGCGAACGAGTCTTTTGCGCAGCGAGCGGGTCAGCGCGACGGTGGCTGCCGTCAGCGTTTTTCTCGAAACATTGACCATGATGGCGGTCGGCGCCTTTCTCTCCATCTTGATGATGGTCTTCTGGATGTGGGACCATCTGAGCAGCCACCCCTATCTGTTTCCTTTGGCCGTCGCCTTACTCATTGTGTCCGCCTTGCCGACACTCCCACCAATCTGCCGTTATCTGGTCGGCCGACTGGGAGTCGAAAAACTGGACCGGGAAATTAAAACGCAATTGGAGGGACTCAGATTTTCACTCATCCTTTCCGGATGGTGCTTGGTTACGGTCGGTTGGGTCTTGCTCGCGCTGAGCCTCTGGGCGGTCCTTGAGGCCATCAATATTCCTGGAACGGACGTACTTGCACATCTGCCCTATTTTCTCGCCGCCGTTGGCATGGCGATCGTGGTTGGCTTTTTGTCGATGATCCCGGGTGGCGCCGGTGTTCGTGAGTACTTGCTCTCGATCTTGCTCGGAACATTCTATTTCGAAGCGGTTTTGCACATTCCATTGCCGCAGGCTACCGCACTTGCTGCCGCAGTCGTGTTGCGGCTGGTATGGCTCATCGCCGAACTGATCTTGGCGGGCGTTTTTTTGCCTTTTGGCCGCAGGCAGAGAATCGCCGTTACCAAGGCCCCGGAGAACAACATGCCGACAGAGCCGGTGAATTGAAACAAGCTTCTCAGCGAGATAGAATGGTACACGCTTGGGTCGTGTTCCCTCCCGCACATGGTTCCGGTTCTCCTTTTGATGGATGCACTCGCCGTGATTTCAATAGTTATTCCTGCCTTTAACGAATGCGAAAGCCTCGAGGTTCTTTATACAGAACTCGATGCTACCGCGGCGGCAAGTGCGCTCGAGTTGGATATTATTTTTGTCGATGACGGATCGACCGATGGTAGCTGGGAGGTTATCGAGCGGATCGCTGCAGCAGACCGTCGCGTTCGCGGCATCCGGTTCCGTTGCAATTTCGGCAAAGCGGCCGCACTGGACGCCGGATTTCGCGCGGCCCGGGGAAACCTTGTGATGACGCTCGACGCGGACCTTCAAGACGATCCGGGTGAGATTCCGCGTTTTCTGGCAAAAATCGATGAAGGCTTTGATGTGGTCAGTGGCTGGAAACAGATTCGTTACGATCCCTGGCACAAGGTGTATCCCTCGCGAGTCTTTAACTGGCTGGTTCGTCGCATGACAGGTGTCAAGTTGCACGACATCAATTGTGGGATGAAGTGCTATCGCCAGGAAGTTCTCCGAGAGGTCCATCTCTATGGAGAGATGCACCGATTTGTGCCAGTGCTTGCCGCAGCAAGGGGATTTCGCATTGGGGAGAGTGTCGTTGCGCATCGTCCGCGCAAGTATGGACAGACAAAATACGGGATCAAACGTTTTTTCAAAGGTTTTCTCGATCTGTTCACGGTCGTCTTCCTGACGAGCTACAGCCAGCGACCGCAGCATTTGTTGGGAGGAGTGGGCCTTGCGGCGTTTGGACTCGGTGCCCTTGGCATGTGTTACCTCTCGGTGATGTGGATTGCGTCCCGAATGCTCGCGTCGATTCCTGAACTGCATGTCAGCCAGACTGCGCTCCTCTATTATTCGTTGGGTGGCATGTTGCTCGGCGGGCAGATGCTTTCCTTGGGCCTGTTGGCTGAAATGATAGCCGCCCAGACGGGGCGGGGTACCGACAACTATTCGATTCTGGAAGAGACGGGCGGTAGCCCGGACGGCGGGCCGGGCGAGGCTGCCCTGGTCGAACATTCCTCCGTTTCGGACCACAATGCGCGCTCAGGCGATGTATGACTGACGCCGACCAAAAGCGCGATCACGTTGCGGCATCGGGCGCCATGGAATCTCCCGAATCTCGTGCGGCGAGCATTCGTTGGGCCGCGTATGCGCTGTTGATCACCTTGGCCGCGGGCAATGTGACCGGACGCATTCTCTCGGTTACCAATGCAAATATAGAAGTGGTTGAAAAAATACGCATCCATCAGGCAATCGACCGCCAGCGGGACCGCCTCGAAGCATCCGGTTTGAAGGGAGATGTGCTGCAGGAAAAACTGGCACGGTATGAACGAACGGTCCGCGGTCAACTGAAACTTCGCCGTCCGTTTCTGAGTGCCAACGATCGAAGCCGATGGTGTACGATTCGCGCATTGGTCGATGATGGAACCTACGCGATCGATCATATTATTTCCGATCCGCAAGAGTATCCGCGTTGGGGTACGATCGATATGGTAAAGCACGATCGCAGCGGAGGACCTCATCTATACTCCAGCAAACCAACTCTGTTGCCGACGTTGCTCGCCGGCGAGTATTGGCTGCTGCAAACGTGTACCGGATGGACGCTTTCGCAACAGCCTTTCGAGGTAGTTCGAACGATGTTGATCTGCACCAACGTGACGTCCTTGGTGTTAATGTTTGTGCTATTGGCGTGTTTGGTTGAAAAATATGGCAAATCGGACTGGGGGCGGATGCTGGTGATGGCGACTGCCACATTGGGGACTTTTCTGACAACGTTTGCTGTGACGTTGAACAATCACCTGATTGCCGCTGCGTGTGTGACCGTCGCCCTCTTTGCTGCTGCGGGAATCTTCTATGGGGGGCGTCGCGCGTGGTGGTGGTTTGCCCTGGCTGGATTTTTTGCAGCCCTTGCAGCCGCGATAGAACTTCCTGTGGTCATACTGCTGGTTTTTTTGGGGCTGGCCCTGCTTTGGAAAGTGCCCCGACCGACACTCGCTTTTGGTCTTCCCGCTGTCGCTCTCGTCGTGGTGGCCGCGGCGGGGACCAATTATCTTGCCCACCGCACCGTATTGCCCCCGTATGCATATCGTACGACCGGAGAGAATTGGCAAACCGGCAACTGGTACAGCTATAGCTTCGGGGTAGGCAATGTTTCCAAAGAGAGTTATTGGAAGACGGGGGCTACAAATCTACAGGCCCGTTCGGTCATTGATCGGGGTGAGCCCTCGACAGCCCGATATGCCTTCCACTGTCTGATCGGGCATCATGGCATCTTTTCGCTGACTCCAATTTGGGTGCTCAGCGTGGCGGGGGTGCTGGCGATGGTGACGAGTCGCTCGGCACCTTCTCAGCGGGCTGCGGGGTGGTTGATTGGGTTCGTTTCAGTCCTATGTTTTCTCCTTTATTTGTTCCAGCCTCAGGAGATGAGAAATTATGGGGGTATGACCGCCGGACCACGCTGGTTTTTCTGGCTGATTCCGCTTTGGCTTTTCGCGATGGTTCCTGCAGGCGACTGGACGGCAGGCAATCGCAAGCGGCAGATACTGGCCACCGTCCTGCTCGCGATAGGTGCCCTTTCGGCAAGCTATCCCACCTGGAACCCGTGGACACATCCCTGGCTGGCCCGACTGCTCGATCACCTCGGTTGGGTCCAGATTTAGCATCTTTCTGCGCTGGCATGCGGGCGGTTTTCAGTGGGCCAACGGCAATGCGGCCTCACAAAAATTCTGATAAGCGCAGCGGGCAATTTCGAGATCCCGCTCCCGTGGAGCGAGGATTCCTCGGAGTCGGCTGCGGAAGATCACTCCCTTTTCCAATATGCGGTCCACCGCCGAGTGCTTGAGGGACCAGAGCGGGGTATCCCGATGCCGCTGCAGGCGGGATGCAATGAAGTCGAGCGGATGGATCATTTCAATGTAACTGCAGGTGTCATTCTCTTCTCGAAAGACCACACAGCCGCTGTAAGATTCGGGCGTGAGTGCCACGGAAGCGAGTGTGGGATCTAAAGCATGGAAATCAGATGGCCCGTCGTTCCCGAGGCAAAGGATTTGTGTTCCGCTCACGAGGCTCTCGCAGTTGATCTGAACGTGGTTTTGAGGTTGGAGCGTCTGTGTGGAGAGAATCAGTTCCAGCCCCCAGATACATGCATCGCTCGCGAAAGTCACAGCTCGCCAGTCCGCTTGTAACGAAAAAGGCAAAGAACCCCTTTTGCCATACGTTGTCACCAAGTCGTCTCTCCGCACATAGGCGTCTGAATCGGCCGCCATGAGTGAGCTTTCCACCCGGTCACTCCAAATGGTGAAGAGCCTGTTCTCTTTGCGAAGCGATGCCGGCAGCAGCATGCCGCGTTCGGGTCTCTCGATATCGAACGAAGTTGCACCCTCGCGGTGCTGGAGGGTTGCTTGATGATCGGTCAGTTGCCAGGAAGGAGCGGTCATCGTTTCTGTTTGTGGTGAGCCCAGATCAAACGACGTCCCTTTAGGATCGATCCGGTTGGGGGACGGTTCATTTTAGAGAAATTCTAAAAATGCAAAACCGATTCCGATAGTAATGCCAATAAAAAAACCCCGCCGCTTTCACTAGAGTGAAGCGACGGGGCCGGAACAGAGAAGAGGCCGAAAATTTACTGCGTAAATAATAAAGAAATAATACCTAACAGAAAAAAGTAGTAACAGCCAAAACCTCTAACTTCAATCTTAACAACTCGCTTCTGTGTGTCTACAGTTTTACCAAAAAAACAAAAAAAACATTTTAAGACCTGATATTTCCGCATGAAACGAAATATCTTTTATCATTATTTTATATCGTCGCGGGGTCCTATTGGCCGAGCTATGTCGACTCATTAAGGTGTCGGCATGTGTCAACTCAACAAAATTGCCGATGTTTGTGAGCAGGCTGCCAGAGAGGGTGGCTCTGTTTTGCTCAGTTGGGCCGGCCGCGTTACGGTTCGTGAGAAAGGGCCGGCAGACTTGGTAACCGAGGCCGATCTGGCAGCCCAGGAGGCGGTTCGCCAGACCATCCACGAGGCTTTTCCTAGCCATCGGTTTGTTGGAGAAGAGGCCCCCTGCTCTGAAGATTTGTTCTCGACACTTTACGAGGAGGAATCGTATGTATGGATTGTCGATCCACTCGATGGAACCACCAACTTTGCGCACAATCTTCCTTTCTACGCCTGTTCGGTCGCCGCGGTTTGCAAGGGGGAAGTGCATGCGGCGGCCGTCTACAATCCGGTGGCAGACGAATGTTTCACGGCGGTTCTCGGTGGCGGGGCGAAACTCAACGGTTCAATCATCCACACCAGTTGCGTGAAAAACATTTCCGAGGCGCTGGTTGCTGCCAGTTTTCCTCCTCGCATGCAGCGAGAGGCCCCGGAACTGATAAATCTTCTCCGCGTGTTTGAAGCGGCTCAAGCAGTTCGCCGAACCGGATCGGCCGCGCTGAACATGTGTTATGTTGCATCGGGACGACTGGATGCCTATTGGGCAACTGGGACGCATGCCTGGGATGTTGCCGCAGGAGCCCTCTTGGTTGGGGAGGCTGGGGGTACGATCACCGCAATCGATGGTGGTCCTTTCCAGTTGCTTCGTCCACAACCTGTGGTGACAGCTACCGAATCGCTCCAACGGGAACTCATCGCCTTGCTTTTTCGCGGAGAGAGGACCTGTTCGGCCGAATCGGAACTCTCCGATGGGGAATAGGTTTCCGCTCCCCCTGAGGGCATATTGGGCCTGTAGGACCTGAGGGGGGGTAGAATATCATCGAGTTTTCACCCCCCGCCGCTTTGGCAAAGGCGTGACCGGCACAACGGGACCCCCATTATTGTGGTGAGGAATCTGAATATTTGGTCTCTACGCCCTCGGACATTATAATGGGCAGATGGATGGAGATGGTCCGCATAAACCGTTCTGACGGCATAGAATGGTCTTTTATGTGGCCCATCTAGCGTCACCAACTGACGGCAGTGGCAAAGATCGTCATGTTCGATCGATGTCGCCCTATTCGATGTCCCGGTTCAGGGGCGGTAGGTCCGTGCAGTTGTCGATTCGGGATCGGTCTTTTCTTGCATTCGCAACAATAAGAGCGGCGGTAACCGTGAGATGGTCGGGGAAGAAAATGTGGCGGATTGCCCGCAAGCGCCTCAGGATATTTCCTCAGGTTGCCTATAGCCTTCTCGTGCTTTTTGTTTTCATGATCGGGTTGCCACCTGGCTCGATATGCTGCGGACAGGAACCTGCTCCAACAAGCCGCGATACAGATCGGTTTCCTCCGCTGCCGGCCAATGAAAACGAGTCAGCCAACCGCGATCTGGACCGCAATCCTATCCACGAAATCAAACCGGAAATTTATTACATTCCGGATGCACAAGGTCATTTGCGACCAGCTCTTCTTAATGAAATCACATTTGGCGATTTTAAAAAACTTCTAGGTGACCTTGCTGTCCGCCAGGCCTCTCCGCCGCAATATGTCCTCAGTTCCCTGGCGATCACCGCTACTGCAAAACAGGAAAATATTGAAGTTGCGGTAGATGTGGTTATTGAAAACCGGCACGACTCGGAGGAGACCTGGGTACGGGTGCCGCTGAAGATGGGAAGTTTGATTCTTCCGCTTCAGGATTCGGTTCGTTATGAGGGCGAGGGGAGCTCCTTTCTGCACTACGATGATCGGGCAGAAGGGTACGTCGTTTGGCTGCGGGGAGGTACCGGCAAGCAGCATCGATTGCAGCTAAGTGGGCTGGTCCCCATCGGGCAGCTTGGCGGTGAGCACCAAATCCGTCTCAATATCCCGCGAGCTACGAAATCGGATTTGTCTCTTTCCATTCCCGGAACCGATTACTCGGTTTTGGTTACCTCGGGTGGCCACCTCAGAGAGCCGAAGACGGTAGAAGGCCGGACCGAGGTGGTCGTGGATGGAGTTGCTGGTAATTTTCGCCTCCTTTGGCGACGACTGCTGATTCGCAACGCTCCGAGAATGCAGGCGTTTGATGTGGAAGGGCGCCAGGCGATTCAAATCGAAGGCGGACAGGTTCGTACGGACACTACGCTCACGGTGCAGAGTTTCGCAGGTCCCTTTGATCATTTTCGTATCCAACTTCCTCCCGGAGCAAGGCTTCTCTCGACAAATCAATCTGGTTATTCGTTACTGGAGACTTCTGCTGCGGGTGGGCTTGATGAATCGCAATGGGTGGATGTGAAACTTGACCGAATGACGAAGGGGCCCGTCGAAATTCATCTCGTTACCCAGCAGATCCGAGACCCAAACCGTCCTAATGACGCCATCCAATTGGCCGGGTTTGATGTGGAGGGTTCTCTTCGGCAATCGGGACAGATTACGGTTCGTGTCTCCGGTGATTGGCATATCCGCTGGCTGGAGGAATTTTCCGGGCGGTTTGATATTCGGCGGACCGATACATTGCCGGAGGCGGCACCGAATGCAGAGGTAGTAGCGCGTTTCGAATATTATCGGCAGCCCTACTCTTTGAGAGCACGGATCGAGCCACCAACCACGCAGATTGCCG
>PVBE010234524.1_pt1 | contig 11579 bp, 10 predicted proteins | sample 1631181 | NCBI WGS metagenome assembly PVBE01 (sample SAMN08397723, study PRJNA350692) | Marine metagenome, whole genome shotgun sequencing project. | isolation source: water | place: Pacific Ocean | collected 2012-04 | reverse complement strand
TGGCCAGGGGACCCGAGAGGCGTGCCAGCAGGGAGTCGACCTCGCGGCTGATGCTGACGGGCTTGTCGAGCTCGAAGCGCGCGATGCCCACCAAGGACGCATCGGCCGGGGAGAAGAGAGGAACCCAGAGGTAGTGTAGGCGTCCGGCGCCATCGGAGCTCGCACCCGGCGCTCGGTCCGGCAGGGGGTCGGCGTAGTACCGGATCTGGAAGTTGCGAGGTCCGAAGCGCTCGTGCCAGCGCGCCCGCGTGCCGATGGCAAGGAAGGACTCTTCGGGCTCTACCGGCTCGAGTGGCTGGACCACGTAGCTGTCGGCGCGCCTTAGGCGTACCGCCTGGGTGCGGTTGCCCTGAACCACCAGCTCGATTTCCCGAGCGGGCAGCACGACTCGGAGCCGCTCGAGCAAGGCGTCGAGCATGAGGGCCAGGCTCTGCTCGCGGTTCAGCTCGTGGAGCAGCTCGCGCAGCAGTCGGTTGCAGTGCTGCAGGGCGGAGGTGTCCGCATCGCCGACCAAGGCCAGCCCGCACTCGAGATCCTCGAGGTTGTCCAGCACGGGCTTGACCAGGTGCTCGGGCACCATGGGGCCGTGGTGGGGGGCGATGCTGCTGATGGCGATGTCCTCGAACTGACGCAGGGCATTTTGGAGGGCTTCCCTCGAGGGCATGCGGCGTTCGTGGAACAGGAACAGCCCGTCGAGAACGGAGGTGTCGTTGGCGATCAGGCCTGCCCCACCCTCCATGACACCGAACAGACCGCCGGTGAACAGCGTGCCCGTGGCGGTGTCGAAGGTGCAGAAGGACCCCGGGCCCGGTGCGAAGGGTGTGGACACGAACCGCAACACCCGACCACCGAGGTCGAGGTTCCACCCCTGCTCGTCGACGAACCAGCGCGGAATGGTGAGCCCGATTTGGTCCCAGGCGTCGCGCGAGGCTGAGTGCGTCACCAGCACCGCGTCGGGCCGGGTCACGAGCTTCTGTAGGTTTAGCAACGCGGTGACATCGGCCGGTGAGGGCTCGTGGCAGACCAGGTAGCGCACCTGGTCCAGTGGCACGATGCGTTCGATCTGTCGGACGAACTCGTCGTCACGCAGCAGGTTGCCGGGGTCGAAGAGCACGCTCTGATCACCCCGTTCCACCAGATAGCTGTGACAGGGCAGGCCCCCACCGAGGGAGAGCTTGCCCACCCAGCAGATGCCCCCGATGAGGGGTAGGACGTTGTCTACGCCCAGGGCGCGGGGAGGTCTGGCCAAAACAACACGCTACTGTTGGCGGCCCTGGACGGAATAGGCGGGGGAGACGTGATCGTCTTCGTCCGCCACCTGAAAGACCAGGGTGTAGCTCGAGGCGCTGGCACAGGCGACGCCGTTGTCGGACTCGCGGAAGCTGCCAAAACACTCGCCGCTTTCGTTGCAGACCAGGGCATAGGATGCCACCTCGCCGCCGGAGTCGTTCAGCACCTTGACGACGGACAGTTCGGCGTCGAACGACTTGAGGGTGTCGGCGCCCTGAGGATCGTCAGCGATGCAGTTGACCTCCCACTGGTAGAACTTCTCTCCGGTCTTGTGCTGGTAGCAGTAGCCGTCGGCTTCCTCGATCCAGGGTGCGTCCGGATCGGCGTCTCCGTCCCCGTCCGCGTCGGTATCCGTGTCGGTGTCGGTGTCGGTGTCGGTGTCGGTGTCGCCTTCGGGATCGTTGGTGTCGTCCTTGCCGATCTCACAGGCGGTGAGGCCCACGGCGAGGCAGAGCGCCAGGGGGGGGAAGAGCTTGGTTGACATGTGGACTCCTCGCTCGAGACGGTGGCAGTGGACAGCCTGTTCAGTGTAGTGCGGACACTGGTCGGGGACAACGGCGCGAGCCCGGATGGTTCGTCGGACCCACGGTCGAGTCGGTGCCGTCCTGCCTAGCCGACCATCGCTGCGATCGCCGGAGCCCGGATGCAGATCCGCTCAGGCCCAGGTCCGGAGGCGCGGCGCGCGAGCCCAGCCGTGATGAGCCGGGTGTCCAGCTCGGGCTCCAGACGCACGGGCTGTCCGGGAAGCAGCATGTCGAGTCGAGCGGCCAGGCGGTGATCCGAGACCAGGATGTCTACGACTCCACGGATCTCGTCGCCTATGTCTCCCACTGTGGAAAGAAGCGCCCACTCGTCATTACCCAGCTTTCGACGCAACCGTGCGTGGCGGCCGACGGCTTGGACCAGGGCGGGAACACCCCCCGTGAAGTCGGCGGCGCCCTTGACCCGAGGGGACAAACGGGGGCCCACCATCCGTCCGAGCACCTGAGTGGTCTCGGCCTGGCCGAAGTCGGCCAGCTCTACGGGGCGCCCCTCGAAGTCGCGCAGCGCGGGAGCATTGGAGGTCCCGCCCAGCAGGAGCATGCAGCGCCGGTCGCCCGGACGGGCGGATGCGTACGATTCCCAGACCAAGAGGAGGTCTTCGGCCACGTCTACCGGGAGGTGCTCGGCGCCGTGGGCCATCAGGGCCACGGGATTGGGAGCGTTCTCTTGCGCTCTGGCGAGCAATTCTCCGGCCACCAGCCGAAAGCCCTTGCGTTCTGCCACCGTCGGGATGCGCAGCTCGCTGCGACTGGGAGAGGCCAGCTGGGCCAGGATCCGCAGCAGAAACTGCCAGGCGGCCACGCGGTTGCGCCCGCGCAGGGGGCACAGGTTGACCGTGCGGCAGCCGATACCCGGTTCGCTGACCGCCAGATCGAGCGCGACGTCTTCGAGAAAGGCTTGGGGGCACGACCAGCGGGGAGTCAGCAGGGCCACCGAGTCGCCGCGACGCAGCGCGGTCCGCACGGCTCTGGCGGAGCGGCCGCGGTGGGCGGACTCTGCCGCGAGCTGCTGGGGATGGACGTAGGCTTCGTCGGCGCGATGGCGCACGTGGATGCGGCGGGCCAGGCGGTTCATGGGATCCTCGCGCAGCGGGCTGGCGGCCCCGAGGCGCACGCCTCGGATGGTGCTCGTCGCAAGACCAATATGTTTCCTATTGTCATGTCAAGTGTTCATTTTAGAACTTACACGAGAATGTTCGTGGAGCGGACAACCCTCGTCCGGCATGCCGCCACGACCATGGCAGCCTGCAGTGGCCGAGATACGGTCTGGCCATGAGCGAGCTCGCCTCCATCCCCACGCCCGCTCCTGGGAGCTGTTCTCCCAGGGCCTTGGGCCGCCTGTTGGGTTTCGTGGCTGCGGGTGCCAGCGGTGTCGAAGCGCTCGCTCGACGGATGCGTACCGACCCAGCCGCTGCTCGGCGGCACCTCGAGGTGGCTGCCTGGCTCGGCTTTCTCACACGGCCGCCTACCGCGACCGAGCTCGAGATACCGCCCTTGAGCCGCCGCGGGCTCGAGTTCGTCTTCGGGGCGCGACGCCGGCCGCGTGTGTACGCCGAGGCGCTCTGGGACCATCCGTTGATGGGTCCCCTCATGGCTCACAAGCCCGGTCGGGCTCTGGATCGCTGGGAGCTCGAGGAACTACTTCGCGGGGTCGCACCCGCCGCCGAGCCACCCCAACTCGAGCACGCTGTCGCTGCCGTCCACGCGTTCATGGCCCCGGCCATCCGGCAGCGGCCTCGTCGGCGCGAGAGGCGTCCGGGTGCCCAGCTGCGGCTGGCGTTCGCTCGCCCACGCGCCCCGGTCACGGGCTACCGTCTGCGCGCAGCCGATATCGGCGACTCCACGCTCGAAGATCCCGCCCTGTACCGCTCCGTTCTGCAGCTCCTGCTCGACGAGGGCGAGCTCGCCATCCCAGACATCGCTGGGTTGCTGAGCGATCTCGGCGCACCTTCGGCGCCAGCGGGTGCATACGCTCAGATGGCCGTGCGACGAGGCGATGCCGTGCGGCACCACGACGGCCACGTGGACAAGCTGGTGGTGACGGCTGGGGGTGTCGAGCGCCGGGATGTCTCCGACACCGTCGCCTCGGTTGCGCTGTCCGATCCCGACTACCGCGACTACCTGCACGTCCTCCAGGCCACGGGCCAAGGCGCTCTCGGGGCAGCGGCCCGCTACGGGCGTCTTCGCGCACGATTCCGCCGCTGGGACGAGCGCGTCTTCGGCGTGGATGTCTCCCCCCGCGCCATGGCGCACGCAGCGCATCGGCTCATCGAGGGCCCGACCCTGGTGGCCATCCCCCAGGCGAAGCCCGGTGTCGAGGTCGACTATCTCTCGCAACCGGCCCTCTTCCTCGATCAGCTCGACAGCTCGAACCTGGTTGTTGCGCTGCCCGCGTCCATCGAGCTGTTGGTGGGCGGGCTGCCGGCGGTCAATCGCGCCCTCGACCGAGGCCGTGGGTCTGCCGGATGGGGGCACCCGGCGTTCGCGCCCCGCCTGCGAGTCCACGGTGGGTTGTGCCATCCTGGCGAACAACGGCCTGGCGCCATCCCAGACGGCGTCAGCTTGCGCCTGCACGTGATCGAGCGCGTCCCGCACCTCGCGGTGCTCGTGGCGACCCTCCTGCAGCAACGTGTCAGTCGGGGGCGGGTCGGCGTGCGGCTTCGGGGCGATAGGCTTCGCGTCTACCACCGGCGCCGCGACCTGGGCTCCTTCCTGCTGCGCAGCGACGATCTCATGCGGGAACGCGGTTGGCTCGTCAGCCGCCGCCAGCGCGGTGGGTTGCCGGAAGCCACCCTCAAGGACCTCGCCGAGGTGCTCGGTATCGCCGTGCAGGCCGGTCGTGCCCTGGTCCTGCGCGAGTCGTTCTTCAGGCGGCTGCTGCACCAGCCGGAAGACCGCCACGTGCACGACCGGCTGCAACCCCTGGGTGTCTGGATCGAGAGCCGCCTGGCCGAGTGGGCCGTTGGCGTCCAGGATTAGCGGTTGAAGCCGCTGTTCACCTCGAGCTCGGCGCAGAGCGCGGGGGCGCTCTTCGTCTACGGTGAGCTGCTTCACGGGCAGCGGCTGGCCTGGGTGCTCTCCGAGTCTTCGGGCATGCCCGCCCAGCTGCGCGGCAGGTTGTGGCGGCTGCACTCTGGAACGGTGTTGTTCTCGCTCGATCCGTCCGGTGTCTGGGTGCACGGCGAGATTCACGTCCGGCCTCTTCCCCGCGTGTTGGCGCTCGTGGGGGACCTCCTCACCGGTCCGGGCTTGCAGCCTGCCTTCGTTTCGGCTCGAGCCCGCATGGGGCTGCGTGCCCTGTCGGTGCAGGTCTGGGCCGCCCCTGCCGAACAGCTCGGAAAGGCCCGCGCTCACCGACTCCGCGGCGGCGACTGGCGCAGACTGGCTCCCGGGGAGTGACCCAGGCACGTCGCGCGCGCCAAGTCGCGTTGACAAGTCAAGGCTGCCCGCCGGAAAAAAAGTCGAGCGATCTAACTCGTGTTTCGCCGGGATGCAAGAAGTCGAATTGTCACGATTTGTCGGCAGCCTCGATACTGGAGTGGCCTTTCCTCTCGGGAAGCCGGTCGTGAGCTCGTCCACTGGAGGTGGTTCGATGATGGCCTGTCCCCTCGATCCGCAGGTCCCGGTGCTCGTCGTGGAGCCCGAAGGTGGACTCGCACGGCGCTTCGGCCAGAGCCATGCTTTCTCGGTGTATGGCAATGGAGCGGTGGGACCTTTCATCGTCATCGACGCGAGCGTCGTGCGTCAGCCTTGGTTCACCGATGACCACCTGCTGGTGCTCATCGCCCACGAACTGGCCCACATTCTGCGCCACTCTCGCGATGAGCTACAGGCCGATCTGTTGGCCCTGCGCCTGCTGCTCGAGCACGGCCACCTCGGCGCCTACGCCTTGCTCCTCGAGGAGCACCGGCGCCGCTTGGCAACGGACTGGTACGAGCACCCGCTCGCGGCGTGAGTGTCAGTGGACCCCTCGGTGCCTGCGCCGGATGCGGAGGATGTCCAGGAACATCTTGGCTGGGTCGAGCAACGGGTTGACCGAGGAACGCTCGTCGTTGCGCCAGGTGACGGGAACCTCCGCCACCTGGTAGCCCAGCCGATGGGCCAGGAAGAGCACCTCGACGTCGAACGCGAAGCCGTCGATGGTGAGGCGGGGGAAGAGATCCCGGGCCACGTCGCTGCGGTAGAGCTTGAAGCCGCACTGGGTGTCGGCATGCCTGCCCGGTGTGACCAGGCGGGTAACCCCGTTGAAGGCTCGACCCATGGCGACTCGGTACATGGGTTGGCGTTGGGTGATGTTGGAGCCGTGGATTGAGCGAGAGCCGATGACCACCGGAGCGCCAGCTGCCAGCATGCGCTCGGTCTCGTGGATGGGGGTGGAGAGGTCGGCGTCGGAGCAGAGTATCCACCGCCCCTTGGCCGCGAGCACGCCGCGTCGGGTGGCGGCGCCCTTGCCCATGTTGCGCTCGAGCTGGAGCAGCTCGAGCCGGGGCCAGTCCTGGGCTGCGCGGCGCACGATGGCGACCGTGTCGTCGCTGCTGCCGTCGTCTACCACCAGCACTTCGTGCTCGGGCTGGTGTTCCTCGAGCCACGCGCGGGCCTTGTCCAGGCTGGCCCCGATGCGTTCCTGCTCGTTGTAGGCGGGAAAGACGACGCTTATGTGAAGGGCTGACGCAGACATGGCTCCACCGGGAGGGTTCTTTTCCTATCCCGGGCATCGTGCGCGGGCCTCCCGTTGCCTCTTGGGCGGCGTGGGCTACCTTGCCCCGCACCACCCGTGTTCGGAGGTCCAGGACCATGATCAGGAGAGCCTTGGGCAAGGTGTTCGGCTGCGGCTGTGAAAGCCAGGACGCCGAGCTCGAAGCGCTCCGCGGCGAGCTCGGGGCCCTGCGTCGCCAGGTAGACGAGCTTCAGGCCGCACTCCGCCAGGCCTCGCCCCCCGCCGTGGTGGGCAGCTTTGCCGAGGCGGCCCGCGTCATCGCCTCGGGGCAAAACGTTCAGCTCGGCGATCCGCTCGACGCGCCACCCGAGTCCGCGGAACCTCCGCAGGCCGCCCCTCGCGGTACGCTGGTGGTGGACCTCGATGATTGCATCGCCTGCGGTACCTGCGTCGAGTACTGTGTGTCGGCTTTCGAGCTGGACACCGATGGACGCGCGCTGGTCGTCGACCAGGGGGCACCCGAGGCTGAGGTCCAGGCGGCCATGGACGCCTGCCCTACCCAGTGCATCCGCTGGGATCGTTAGCGCGCCGTGCGCAAGCTCCTCCCCAGCCGGCCGGGCATCTCACTGAAGATCTCGGCCATGGTCTCTCTGATGATCGTGGGGGAGATGGTGCTGCTGAGCTGGCTCCTCGAGACCTTGGGGTCCGAGTACCGTACCGCCCTCGTCCTGGCCTTCGTGGTGGGAACGCTGGCGGTGGGATTCCTGCTCGGCGCGGCGCTGGACTGGCTGGTCACCCGCCCGCTCTTGCAGCTGGTGCAGCAAGTCCGAAGCCTCCCCGATCGCTCCTACCGTGATCCCATCCTCTCCAGTGGTATCGACGAGCCGCGGGAGCTCGGTGTGGCCCTGGAGCAGATGCGCAAGCTGGTGGTCGAGCGGGAGGAAGAGCTGGCGGGTCTCAACCAAGAGCTCGAGGTGCGTGTCCAGAAGCGCACCGAAGAGCTCCGCCAAGCCCAGGTGCAGCTTGTCCAGGCCGAGAAGCTGGCCTCCGTGGGCAAGCTGGCCGGTGGCGTGGCCCACGAGGTCAACAACCCCACTGGCGTCATCCTGGCTCGTTCCTCCTACCTGGTCAGCGTCGCGGACGACGAAGGTCTGGACCCCGACGTCATCGAGGACCTCGAGGTCATCGTTCAGCAGGCCGAGCGCATCCGCACCATCACGGGCGACCTGCTCTCGTTCGCGCGGCGCTCCCACGCTCGACCCGCCCCCCTGGATCTCGCGGAGATCTGTGAACTCACGCGGAACCTGTTGCGGCATGCTGCGAGCAAGGCCGGGGTGGGGGTGTCCGCCGAGGCGGTCGGCCAGACTCGGGCACAGGGGCAGCGGGATGGCATGGAGCAGGTTGTCTTCAACCTTGTGAAGAACGCCATCGAAGCCGCTCCGCGGGGTGGGCACGTGCAGGTGACCTGTCGAGGCCTGGCTGACGAGCCCTGGGTGGAGCTGACGGTGGACGACGACGGACCGGGAGTTGCCATGGACAAGCGCAGCTCGGTCTTCGATCCCTTCTTCACCACCAAGCCCCTCGGCCAGGGCACGGGCCTGGGCCTCTCGGTCGTCTACGGGATTATCGAGAACCATCAGGGTACGATCCGCATCGAGGACAGCCCCCTCGGAGGCGCGCGCTTCCTCCTGCGCCTGCCGGCTGCCTCCTCCCCCCCCACCTCTACTCCCGAGGGCGAAGCATGAGCCAAGGCCCCATCCTCTGTGTCGACGACGAACCCGATCTGCTCGACACCCTGCGGCGCATCCTGGCGGGCGGTGGGCACCGGGTACTCCTGGCCGCGTCGGGCGAAGAGGCCCTGGTGGCCTTGAGCCGCCAACGACCGGCCCTCGTCATCACCGACCTCATGATGCCCGACATCGACGGCATGCAGGTGCTGCAGCGCTCTGTCGAGCTGTATCCCGAAGTCCCCGTGCTGCTCGTCACGGCCTACGCCACCGTCCAGACTGCCGTGGATGCGATCCGGCGCGGTGCCTACGACTACGTGCCCAAGCCCTTCACCCATCAACAGCTCCTGGTCGTGGTCGATCGGGCGTTGGCCCAGTCCCGGCTGCAGCAAGAAAACCGCATGCTCATGCGGGAGCTCACCGGTGAGCGAGACAACCTGGGCATCGTGGGCGAGTCGGCCGTCATGCGACGGGTGGTCGAGATGATTCGCAGGGTGGCGCCGACGGATCTGGGCGTGCTCATCACGGGCGAAAGCGGCACGGGCAAAGAGGTGGTCGCCCGCGCCCTGCACCGCGCCTCCAAGCGCGCCGGGAAGTCGTTCGTCCCCGTGGACTGTGGGGCCATTCCCAACAACCTCATGGAGTCCGAGCTCTTCGGGCACGAGCGCGGTGCCTTCACCGGTGCTTCTTCGGCCCGAGCGGGCTTGGTCGAGGCCGCCAACGGTGGCACCTTCTTCCTCGACGAAGTGGGCGAGCTGGACTCCGGCGTGCAGGTCAAGCTCCTTCGCCTGCTGCAAGAGGGTGAGTACCGCCGAGTTGGTGGCAACAAGCTTCAGGCTGCCGATCTACGAGTGGTCGCGGCCACCAACAGGGACCTCGAGCGCGCGGTCCAGGAAGGCTGCTTTCGGGAAGACCTGTACCACCGTCTCAACGTGGTCCGGGTCGCACTTCCCCCGCTCCGGGAGCGGGCGGAAGACGTGCTGATCCTCCTCGACCACTTCGTGGCGCGTCTGTGCAAGCAGAGCGGGCGAGCCGAGCTGCGCTTCGCACCCGAGGTCCGGGACCTGCTGCAGAGCCATGGCTGGCCGGGGAACGTTCGCGAGCTGCTCAATTGTTGTCGCTACGTGGTCGGCTTGGCCGAGGGACCCACGGTCTGGGTGGACGATCTGCCCCAGTTCCTGCGCCGGGATCTACCCGCCAATGCGCTATCGCGGCCCGTTCCCTCCGCGACGTCGCCCGCTGTTGGTGGCACCGTTGGCCAGCCTGCGGTGCGCCACGACCTGCCGTACAAGCAGGCCAAGCGGGCCTGGCTCGAGCACTTCGAGAAGCGGTACATCATCCAGCTGCTCGAGGCCCACGAGGGCAACATCTCTCAGGCGGCGCGCACCGCGGGTATCGATCGCAAGAGCATCCAGCGCCTCATGAAACGCAACGACCTCAGTCTCGAGGACGTCGACAGCTAGCGGTCGTCGGCTGCATCGCTCTTTCGGCACCCCCCAGCGGGTTATGCCAGTGTGTGGCCGGACAGCGGGGGCTCCCTGCAGTGCGGCGCCATTCACGCCGAACGGAGTGACGATGGTCGAGATCACCACCACCCTTGGGAGCGGCGGGCCCCGTCAGCTCCACATCCGTCGCGGTCGGCTCACCTGCGTGGCCGGTGAAGACAAGGGCGAGTCCTGGCTGGTCGATGGCGACGTGGTGCGCATCGGCTCCCGGTCTGGCAACGACATCGCCTTGGCCGACACCACCGTCTCCCGGCGTCATGCAGAGGTCGTGCGTGTCTCCGATGGTGTGTTGCTGCGCGACCTGAGCTCGACCAACGGCACCTTCGTGGGGCCTGTCAGGATCCGCGAGGTCTTCCTCACCCCCGACACCCGCTTCAAGGTGGGTCAGACCGAGCTCGTGTTCGCTCCCGCCGACGAGATCATCGACGTCTTGCCCTCCGAAGAGCCCTTCTTCGAGAACATGGTGGGTGGTTCGTTGGCCATGCGTGAGCTGTTCGGCTTGCTGGCTCGTGTCGCACCAACCGAGCTCACGGTGATGGTCACGGGCGAAACGGGCACGGGCAAGGAACTTGTCAGTCGCGCGGTCCACAACCGGTCCAAGCGTTCCAAGAAACCCTTCGTGGTCTTCGACTGCGGTGCGGTGTCCGAGAGCCTGGTCGAGAGCGAGCTGTTTGGGCACGAGCGCGGCGCCTTCACGGGTGCGGTCGCCAGCCGGCCGGGTGTCTTCGAGCTGTCCCACAAGGGCACCGTCTTCCTGGACGAGATCGGGGAGCTGCCCATCGAGCTGCAGCCCAAGCTGCTGCGCGTGCTCGAGCAGCGGGAGGTTCGGCGAGTCGGTTCCGGCCAGCTGCGCCAGGTGGATGTCCGCGTCATCGCCGCCACCAACCGCAACCTGCGGGACGAGGTCGCTGCTGGCCGCTTCCGCGAGGATCTCTACTATCGCTTGGCGGTGGTCGAGCTTGCGCTGCCGCCCATGCGCCAGCGCCTCGAGGACATCCCCCTGCTGGTACACCACATCCTGCGCCACTGCAGCCACAACACCGGTGTGCAGGACGTCAGCGAAGAAGTCATGGCGATCTTCGAGTCCTACCACTGGCCCGGCAACGTGCGCGAGCTCCGCAACGTCGTCGAACGAGCACTGCCCTTCTGCGAGAGCTCGATCATCACCCTGGGCACGCTCCCGGAAGCCCTGCGCGTGGCGTCCCGCTCGCCCGCCCCTTCCGCGCCGGCGACGGACTATGGCTTGGACCCGGGCTTCGTGTCCGACGTCCCGTTCAAGGACGCCAAGGATCAGATCATCGAAGCCTTCGAGCGCCAGTACCTGGTCGACCTCATCGAGCGCCACGACGGCAACATCAGCCGGGCCGCCCGAGCTGCACACATGGATCGCAAGTCGATCTCCAGGCTGCTGAAGAAGCACGACATCCGCTAGCGCCGTAGCAGCCGAGCCAACAACCCCATGGCGCTCTTCTTTACCACCACGGGCTTGTCGCCGGCCATGACGTCTTGGAGGAACCCCACCAGCTCGTCGGGCTTGGCGCTACCTTGCCAGTAGCCGTCGGCCTGACAGCTTTTCATGATCGGCCCGGGCTCACGGGGAGGCCCGTCGGCGTTGACGATGGCCACGCGGTGGGTGGGGCGGAGGTCGGTCTTGAGCCAGCGGCATTGACGCACGGCTTTTTCGGGGCGCCAGGGGTGGACGAAGAGGACCACCATGTCGGGCGTGGTGGATCTGGCGTGGCGCAACATGTCGGCGCCCGGGGGCGGCACTTCTACGGCGAAGTGGGGCTGCAGGGCGGCGAGCAGCTTGAGCCGGCGGTGGTTCATGAAGTCCGCCACGAGCACCCGCGGCGGTGAG
>PVBE012661590.1_pt1 | contig 11580 bp, 10 predicted proteins | sample 1631181 | NCBI WGS metagenome assembly PVBE01 (sample SAMN08397723, study PRJNA350692) | Marine metagenome, whole genome shotgun sequencing project. | isolation source: water | place: Pacific Ocean | collected 2012-04 | reverse complement strand
TAGTAGTAGTATCAGTAGTGCTGGGGGTGCCTATGAGGGGCCAATGACTATATACGTATATCTAAGAAAAATATGGACTAAAACAATTCAATGTTTAAATTTAGTAAAACACAAATCAATGTTTAAACGCATTGTAATTGGAATTATTGTTGGATATCAATATTTCATAAGTCCACTTATTGGATGTCATTGTAGATTTTTTCCATCATGTTCACAGTATTCAAAATTAGCAATTGAGCAGCATGGTGTAATATGTGGGACATGGTTGATGATAAAACGACTGCTTGTTTGCCATCCTTTGCATTCTGGCGGTTATGATCCTGTTCCTAAAAAAAAATCTATTTTAATAATAGTGTCAAGTCTAGACAAAAAGATAATGTAAGATAAAAAATGATATTTGATAAAAACAATATAAGAATTTTTTTATTACTTTCAATCTTAGTATTAGGGGTTGTTTTATATAATTTATGGCAGCAAGAACATGTATCTAAAGTAAAAATGAATATGGATTCTCATTTAAGCTGTCAAGAAAAGAATGAATTTCCACACTTACCTACGCAAGTTGATTCTAATATAAAAACTAATATATCAGGTAGTATAGAGGGAAAATTGCCATTGTTTTCTGATGAGAATTTAATTCATGTTCAGACAGATGTTATGAAATTAAAAATTGACAGAAAGGGTGGTGATGTTGTTTATACGGATTTAATAGAATACCCACAATCTTTAAATGAAAAAAATGGGTTTATGTTATTAAATAATACTGATGATAAATTTTACATTGCTCAATCAGGTCTGTTAAGGGAACAAGGTCCAGATTCAATGCAGCATGGTAGAGCCATTTATAAATCAGACAAAACTACATATAAATTAGAAGAAAACATATTGAATGTTGATCTACATTTTAAAACGCTAGATGATGTGGGAATTGTAAAGCGATTTACTTTTACTAAGGGTAGCCATGTAGTGGATATTTTATATCAGATTGATAATAAAAGTGATGAGGTTTTCAAAAGTAATTTTTATTGTCGTCTAAGAAGAACAATACCACAGTCACAAGATTCTGTACTGATGGGTACCATGAAAACTTACACTGGGGCGGCAGTTACAACACCAGAATCAAAATACCTTAAGGTTCCATTTGATGAGATGGCTAAATCACCTTTTAAAAAGTTTATTTTAGGTGGATGGGCTGCAATGGTTGAGCATTATTTTATTGGGGCTTGGATTCCAAAAGATAGCGAAAAACATTTTTATCAAAGTGAAATTTTTCCGGATAATAGTTATGCAATCGGATTTGTTGGGCAAACCATGGCCGTTAAAGGAGGAGAACAGGCAAAGGTTGAAGCAAAACTTTACTTGGGGCCGTGTTGTACAGATGTACTTAGTTCATTAGCTCCTGGATTAAATTTGACTGTTGACTATGGTGTTTTATGGTGGATTTGTCAACCACTCTTTTTTTTGTTGAAATGGTTTTTTTATAAGGTTGGAAATTGGGGTTGGGCCATTATATTAATCACTGTTATGATAAAGCTAGTTTTTTATCGATTATCTGCGTCTAGTTATCGTTCTATGGGTCTTATGCGAAAATTACAACCACGAATAGAAGCGTTAAAAGAAAGACATGGAGATAATCGTCAAAAATTTGGGCAAGCTGTAATGGGATTATACAAAAGTGAAAAAGTAAATCCCTTGGGTGGATGTCTTCCAATTGTTATTCAGATCCCTGTTTTTATTTCACTATATTACGTATTATTGGAAAGCGTTGAATTAAGATTGGCTCCATTTATTTTTTGGATTCACGATTTATCTGCAAAAGACCCGTTTTATGTGTTGCCATTAATTATGGGTATTAGTATGTTTTTGCAGCAAAAAATGAATCCAACTCCGCACGATCCGCTTCAAGCTAAAGTGATGATGTTTATGCCTTTTGTTTTTACTGTTTTATTTCTTCAATTTCCATCAGGATTGGTTCTTTATTGGGTGGTTAACAACGGGTTATCTATTTTACAACAGTGGTATATTACGTGGCAATTAAATATCAAACAATAAAATTAAGGAGAGCCATAAAATCTGTTACATTTTTGCAAGTGTTTTTTTTAATGAAAATTTATTAAAACTATTGCATAGTGTATAAGTAGTTTGTATTTTAATATTGTCTACATTGCTTAATTTATAATATTTGAAAATTCATTCAAGTAGATTACTGGTATATTTTTTGTGTAGAATCTAGTTAACAGATAAATATTAATTGAAGTGATTTGTTTGTGAAAGTGTTTTTAGATGTAAGGTTAGTGTGCAGTTTAGTTTTATTGGATATTTTAAATTGATACAGATCATAAGATTGCAGTTAGTTCATTAAAATGTTTTATACCATCAGTGATTTTGTGCGTTATCAAATGTTATATAATGTTCACGTTTTGTGTAGAGCCTGTCATGAAATTTGACTTGGTTCAAGTTTTATATTTTATTTCACTTGTAAATTATATAGATAATTTGGAAATACAGCATTAATGTGCGTTTTTTTTACAAAGATTTTTAAAGGCCAGTAATACTGAAATAAACATCTGTTTTTGATTTTAAGAATTTAATATAAAAATTCAATTAGAGGCAATATGGATATTAACTGGTGCCATTTAGAGATATGAACGTAATGTAGTTTTATGATTTGCAAGTAGCTTAAAGATTCATGATTTCTTTGTGGTGGTGTGCTAAAATTGTGCTATTTAGTTAATTTATATAACTTGCTTTACCGTTTATTCTTAAGTTACAGTGTAAAATATTTACATTGTTGAGTGTTGTAATAGAATTAAAGTTTAAATTAAACTTAATTATGATGGTTACATTATTTATTGAGTCATTAGGAGCGAAAAAGTGTCAGGTTGATGTGTAAAATTCGAGACTGGAACTATGTAAAGTAAGTTTAAATTTTTGAATGTGTTACATGAAGGAGTGACTGTTACAACTACAGGTATTTATGATGTTGCTCTTTAAAATTTATGTGGTAACTATTTTTGTAATATCACTGATAAAGGTTTAGTGGATCTTCGTAAATAAGCGGGATTTCATGTGTAAAAATATAATAAAGAGTGAGCTTTGTGAGCAGTTGGAACATGGACTAAGTAATTTGGGATTCTCATGTGTTCAACAAGAGCAGAAAGAGCAGTTATTGGAATTTCTTACTATTTTGTCAAAATGGAACAAGGTATATAACTTGACGTCTGTTCGTGATCCTCGTCAGATGTTGGTACGACATGTTTTAGATAGCTTGTCATTATTGAATTTTTTACCGGGACAGAGTATTTTAGATGTCGGTACAGGCCCAGGTCTGCCTGGAGTTCCACTTAGTATTCTTTCTCCGTCTAAAGACTATGTTCTGATGGACTGCCATCAAAAGAAGGTGAATTTTGTTCAATATGTCGTGACATCGCTTGGCATATCTAATGTGGTAGTGAAGCAAGCGCGTATTGAGGCTTATAAACCTAACGATAGATTTTGTGCTGTGGTTTCGCGAGCGTTTTCAAGTTTGGGTGATTTTGTAAATCAATCTAGACATGCTTGCAAGGATGATGGGGTTATGATTGCAATGAGGGGACAACTGGGACGAAGCTACTCTCATCATTTACCTAAAGGATACAAGGTAACAAATGTACAACATATTCAGGTTCCTGGGTTAAAGGCAGAGCGGTGTCTGGTTTTTGTAAAAAAAGTTATAGCTATGCAAACGGGATCATCTGTGGTCTTTAAAATTGTTGTATTTGCTAACTAAAAATGAGGTTTGGAAAGATAACCAGTGGCGTAAATGTTGCAACATCAATGGTTTTTGTAGGGAAAAAGTTCTACTGATAGATCTGGAGCCACAGGGGAATGCCACTATGGCTAGTGGTATTTGTAAAAGTGAGTTATATGAAACTGTAATGAAGTTTTGCTGAGGCGAGTATATATTTTTGATGCGATGATTAAAACTACGTCTACAGGTTATGATTTATTACATGACAATTATGTTTTGATTTGTGCAGAAGTGGGATTATTTTGCATAATTGAATAAGAATGTAAACTTTGCGATGCACTTAAATGATATTGGAGCAATATTTTTTTATTAGACTGTCCTCCATTGCTTAATATGCTTACAATAAATGCATTTGTTGCTGCTTATTTTGTTATTATACAAATACAATATGTTAAACATGCCATTAAAATTTGAAATGAAATTATAAAAACGATATATGATCGACGAAACCGTTTGGCAATATATGTTTCTAAACAATTACAAATGTATTTTAAAAATGAAATTTACAAAACGTTTGTACTGAAAAATGTGCGATTAGTTTAAGCACCTAGCCATGGAATTCCTACGCTGCTGATAAAAGTTCAAAATGTGCTGTTGTTTATATGAGTTTGTCAAGTGAGATCCTTAAGCGGAGGCACAATAAAATCAATGCTAAGGCCTAATAGATTGCTAAGGAACTGTACTGACATAGGTGGATATAGTGATAAAAAGAAAGCGGTGCTTGAATAAGGGAATAGAAACGTTGCTGGCAGAAACATTAGGATATGTCAGCTTACCACTTGAAAGTGTTTCTGATGTGACACGAAGAGCAGAGACAGTAATACAAGATATACCAAAATCGACCTACTCTTTTCTTGATAAGAAAAGACTAGAGGATGTTTCTGTTACGCGCTTAAATCCTGGAAGATTTCAACAGCGCAAAAATGATAAAATAGACTTAAAAACATTGGCTGACTCTATTCGTATGCAAGGTGTTTTACAACCTATTGTTGTGCGAAAGATTGATAACAGCGGCTTTGAGATCATTGCTGGTGCAAGGCGTTGGCAAGCAGCACAAATGGCAGGATTTGAAAAAGTGCCTGTAATTGTTAGAGCAGTGTCAGATGAATCAGCGTTGGCAATTGGTTTAATTGAAAATATTCAAAGGGAAAATTTAAATCCTATTGAAGAAGCTACTGGCTTAGAGTGTTTGTTAAAAAAATTTTTCTTAACACATCAGAGCGTAGCGGAAGTAATAGGAAAATCACGATCAGCTGTTAGTAATTTGTTGCGGTTATTATCATTGCGAGTTGATGTCAAGGTTTTATTGGAGCAAGGGAAAATTTGTATAGGTCATGCTAAACTTTTGCTTACGGTTGTTGGGCTGAAACAAAGCCAATTAGCAAAAATTGTTGTAGAAAAAACATTATCTGTTCGTGAAACTGAAGCTTTGATTACTAGAGAATGCAGTTCAAAATCCTGTTATAAATTAAATAAAGAAGATCCAGATATTAGTTTATTTCAAACATCTTTAACAGAAAGAATTGGATTTCCTGTTAAAATTCACCATTCAATGAAAGGAAAAGGACGAATTGTGATCAAATATGGTAGTTTGGAAGAGCTTGAATGTATTTTAACCAAAATTGAATAGAGATGTGGTACAATATTGTCTGCTTACGGCGATTTTGACATAGGTGTGGTTATGTGTATAAGTTTTCAAGATGTGATTTCAGTTGGTTCTGGCATTGTAGTCGTTTTACTTCCAAATAGAATTTTTCAGCAACTTTGTTCTTATGAAAAATATCAAGGAACTTTACCTAATGAAGTACTACGACGATTTTATTGTGCAGAGGCATGTAAAGTTTTGTTTTATATAGCGCTATTTATTTTTGTAATTCAATGTGCATGGATTGTACCACGTGTCTTTTTTAGTGTTGTATTGTTTATACAGATGATTTATTTTGGAAGGGATTTTTTACGTTTACAAATGAGGCACTTGTGAGTATGGATTCAGGTTCTACCAGTGCTGGAGAGTATATTCGACACCACTTAACGCATTTAACTATCAGTGGTAATGGTTGGGTTTTTAATTTTGATACGTTAATAATTTCTTGGCTGCTAGGGAGTTTGTTTATATTAGTATTTTATAGTACAGCGAAGCGAGCAACAACTGGCATTCCTGGTTTTACGCAAAATTTTGTTGAAATGATACTGGAATTTGTGCTCACACAAGTTCGAGATACATATCAAGGGAAAAGTCAAATGATAGCGCCACTTGCCTTAACAATTTTTGTTTGGACTTTTTTAATGAATTTAATGGATCTGATACCTGTTGATTTGCTTCCCTGGTTTGGAAGTTTGCTTGGTTTACACTATCTCAAGGTTGTACCAACAACGGATCCAAATTTAACTCTAGGGTTATCAGTTTCGATTTTTTGTTTGATTATTTTTGTAAATCTTAAAGTCAAAGGAGCGTTTGGATTTGTTAAAGAAATGACTTGCAGGCCGTTTGGTGTTTGGTTGATGCCGATTAATTTATTTCTGAAAGTGATAGAAGAGCTTGCAAAACCAATTTCTTTGGGGCTTCGGTTGTTTGGGAATTTATATGCAGGTGAGCTAATTTTTATTCTGATTGCGTTGTTGCCTTGGTGGGCACAGTGGCCGTTAGGGGGAGTTTGGGCTGTGTTTCATATTTTAGTGATTACGATTCAAGCTTTTATTTTTATGATGCTCACTATTGTATATTTAAGCATGGCAGAAGAGTCGCATTAATGCTTTAAGTATAGATTATTTTTATAAGAGGGGGACCTATGGATACTACTATTCAAGTCGCACAAATGGTGACGAGTTTGCAAAATATGACGATGTTATCGGTTGCTATCTTAATTGGCGCTGGGGCAATTGGCACGGCGTTAGGTTTTGCGATTTTAGGTGGTAAATTTCTAGAAGGTGCTGCAAGGCAGCCTGAGATAATCCCTCAATTGCAGGTAAAGATGTTTATTATTGCTGGGTTGCTAGATGCCGTATCGATGATCGGCATTGGTGTTGCTTTATTTTTTACGTTTGCAAATCCCTTTATGGGAATCCTTGAAACATATTTACCAAAATAATGGGAGGTACTGGTGGATTTAGGCCCAACGCTTTTTGGACAAATGATTACCTTTGCTATCTTTGTTTGGTTTACCATGAAATTTGTTTGGCCTTTGCTTGAAGTAGCTTTGGAGGAGAGAAAAAAGAAAATTTCTGATGGTCTGGCTGCTGCGGAAAAAGGACATGAAGAACTAGCGTTAGCTAACGAAAAAACCAAGAGAAAATTAAAAAAGACAAAAGAACATTGCCATTTTCTAATATTAGAGGCGGAGAAACAAAGGGAAAAAATTATTGAGAAAGCTAAGATTGAAGCAAGACAGGAGAGAGATGATATGTTGGCTTCTGGAAAAATTCAATTGGTGCAAGCAACTCATTTGGCTAAAATGGAGCTGCAAACTCAATTAGCAGAAATTGTTGTGAAAGGTGCAGAACAACTTTTGAAAAGAAGCATTAAAGAAGCTGATCATACACAATTGTTGGATAAACTAGCAAAGGAAATGTCTACTTAGGGGAAGTGTGGTACACAGATGGCTAACACTTTAACATATGCAAGACCATACGCAAAAGCAATTTTTGAGTTGGCAAAAGAGAATGGGTTATTTGTCGCGTGGTCTAATTTGTTGCATCATTTAACAAATGTTGTAATGGAATTAAATGTTAGAAAGTTAATTACAAATCCTATGATAGCGTATGTGGATAAAGCTAATTTTCTTGTTAGTATTGGCTATGATTGGACTTGTGAAAAAGAGCAAAATTTTATTAAATTGTTGGCTTTACAGCAACAATTATTATTAGTTCCTGAAATAAGTACTTTATATGAGTTTTACCGTGCGGAAGAAGAGCGAACATTAGACGTTTTTTTGCTTTCAGCAGTTAAGTTGAGTGTTGCTCAGGTAGAAAAATTTAAAGTATCTATAATGAGAGTTTTTGGTCGAAAGATAACCATGTTTTGTGAAGTAGATGGTTCCTTGTTGGGTGGAGTTATTGTTAGAGCAGGTGATAAAATTATTGATGGTTCTTTGCGTAGCCAATTACGCGTAATGTTGGATGTTTTAACTACGGAGTAACCTTAAGTGAGGCAAGTTCATGACAACTAAAAAGTCTTTAAATGCATCTGATATTAGCGAGGTTATAAAACAGCGTATAGAAGAATTTAGTCAGATTACATTATCAAGTAACGAGGGGAAAATTGTTAGCTTATCAGATGGAATTGTTCAGATTTATGGTTTGGGAGCAGTGCAATACGGTGAACGATTGGCATTTGAAGGGAACACATTTGGTGTCGCGTTAAATCTTGAAAGGGATGTGGTTGGTGCTGTTATTCTAGGTGCGGCAGATGAGCTGGCAGAAGGACAAACTGTTCGTTGTACGGGGGAGGTATTAGGAGTACCTGTTGGTAGCAAGTTGTTGGGGCGTGTTGTTAATGCTTTAGGTGAGGCGATTGATGGAAAAGGTGTTATTGAATCTGAAGCTTTTTTTCCTGTTGAAGTTGTTGCCCCTGGGGTTATTTGTAGGCAATCGGTTGGTCAGCCGTTGCAAACAGGATTGAAAGCTATTGATTCTATGGTGCCAATTGGACGTGGTCAGAGAGAGTTGATTATCGGAGATCGGCAAACTGGTAAAACAGCTTTAGCTATTGACACTATTATCAATCAAAAAAAAACAGGAGTAAAATGTATTTATGTGGCCATTGGTCAAAAGATAACTTCAGTTGTTGCAGTTGTAAGAAAGCTAGAAGAGCATGGTGCTATGAAACACACAATCGTAGTTGCAGCAACAGCGGCTGAATCTGCAGCGCTTCAATTTATTGCACCATATGCTGGATGTGCTATGGGTGAATTTTTTCGAGATAAAGGAGAGGATGCTTTAATTGTCTATGATGATTTAACCAAGCAAGCTTGGGGATATAGACAGGTTTCTTTGTTGTTGCGTAGGCCCCCTGGCAGAGAAGCTTATCCTGGTGATGTATTTTATTTACATTCGCGATTACTTGAGCGGTCTGCGCGAGTTAATGAAGCTTATGTAGAAAAAATGACCAATGGCATCGTAAAAGGAAAAACTGGGTCGCTAACAGCATTACCTATTATTGAAACTCAAGCAGGTGATGTGTCAGCATTTGTGCCAACTAATGTTATATCTATTACAGATGGTCAAATTTTTTTAGAGACAGATATGTTTAATGCTGGTATTCGACCTGCAATCAACGCTGGATTATCTGTTTCTCGAGTGGGTGGTGCTGCGCAAACTAAAATTATCAAAAAGCTTGGAGGTTGGGTACGTTTGGCTCTTGCGCAGTTTCGAGAATTGGCTGCATTTTCTCAATTTTCTTCTGATTTAGATGACGTAACCAGGAAACAATTGGAGCGTGGTCATCGTGTTACTGAATTGATGAAGCAAAAACAATATGCACCATTGTCTATAGCAGCAATGGCATTAAGTTTGTTTGCAGTTGAAAATGGCTATCTAGATGAGGTACCAATTACTAAAGTAATTGAATTCGAGACTTCTTTGCATAGTTTTGCGCTTTCTAAATTTCCATCATTGTTAGAGAAAATCAATACCTCTGGAGATTACAATGAGGAGATTAAATCAGCGCTAAATGATTTACTTAAAAAATTTCAAGAAACGCAGGTGGTATAAGTAGAGGTCTTTTATGGCTGGGATAAAAGAGATTCGAGATAAAATACAAAGTATAAAAAGTACACAGAAAATAACCCGTGTTATGGAAATGGTTGCAGCTAGTAAAATGCGTAAAGCGCAGGATAGGATGAAAGCGTCTAAACCGTATACTCAGCGAATACGTGATATGATTGCGCATTTATTAAAAGGATGTATGGAATGTGAACATACATATTTGATTGAGAGGAAAGTAAAGCGAGCTGGGTATATTGTTATAGCTACAGACCGTGGGTTATGTGGAGGATTGAATGTCTTGATGTTCAAAAGACTTTTATCAGAAATGGAGGTTTGTCAGAATCGGAAAGTGAAGATTGATGTGTGTACTTTTGGTAAAAAAGCTGAGGTGTTTTTTAAAAGGTTAAATTCGGATGTGGTTGCAAGTATTTCTAATTTAGGTGATCGTCCACTTGCAGCTGCAGTGATTGGTCCAGTAAAAGTTATGTTAGATGCTTATGAACAAAAAAAAATTGATAAAATTTTTTTGGTTTATAATGAATTTAAAAACACGATGACACAAATACCAAGAATAGATTTGTTGCTACCTGTAATTAATTTACAGCCATCAGATGAAGATGAACACTGTGACTATATTAATGAATCAATACCAGGTGAACTGCTAAATTCACTATTAAAAAAATATATAGAATCTTTGGTCTATCAGGGGGTGGTAGAAAACGTTGCGTGTGAACAAGCTGCGAGAATGGTGGCAATGAAAAGTGCTACTGATAATGCTGGTGAATTGATTGATGAATTTCAATTGATGTATAACAAAGCGCGACAAGCGACAATCACCAAAGAATTATCTGAGATTGTTGCTGGAGCAGAAGCTGTATAAAGTAGTTTTACTGTGGGGGATAGTAATATATCATGAGTACTGGAACCGTTGTTCAAGTGATAGGACCTGTAATTGATGTTGAGTTTCCACGGGACAAAGTTCCTAAAATATATGATGCATTAACAGTTAAAAAAACTGGGTTAATTGTTGAGGTTCAACAGCAATTGGGAGACGGTGTGGTTCGTTCTATTGCGATGGGATCATCTGAAGGGTTGCAACGTGGTCTGGAAGTAATAAATACTGGTGCGCCGATTTTGGTGCCGGTTGGTCACAAAACGCTTGGTCGAATTATGGATGTGTTAGGAAAACCTATAGATGAAGCAGGTAGCATAGAAAGTAAGATAAAACATCCAATTCATCGAAAAGCTCCAACATTTGAAGAGCAGGCATCTTCTGATGAGTTATTGGAAACTGGGATCAAAGTGATTGATCTGGTTTGTCCTTTTGCCAAAGGTGGAAAAATAGGATTGTTTGGAGGGGCTGGAGTTGGTAAAACTGTTAATATGATGGAGCTTATTCGTAATATTGCCATAGAGCACAGTGGTTATTCTGTGTTTGCTGGTGTTGGTGAGAGAACACGTGAAGGAAACGACTTTTACCATGAAATGAAAGAAAGTCAAGTTCTAGAGAAGGTGGCTTTGGTATATGGGCAAATGAATGAGCCCCCAGGTAACAGGTTAAGAGTCGCTTTAACAGGTCTTACTATGGCAGAATATTTTCGTGATGAAGGTCGTGATATTTTGTTATTTATTGATAATATTTATCGTTATATACTAGCTGGTGTGGAGGTGTCAGCTTTGCTAGGAAGAATGCCATCAGCTGTTGGATATCAACCAACTTTGGCAGAAGAAATGGGTGTTTTGCAGGAGCGTATTACTTCTACTAAAACAGGGTCTATTACATCCGTTCAGGCTGTTTATGTGCCAGCAGATGATTTGACTGATCCTTCATCCGCAACTACATTTGCACATTTGGATGCAACAATAGTATTGTCTCGACGAATTGCGGAGCTTGGAATTTATCCGGCTGTTGATCCATTAAATTCAACCAGCCGCCAACTTGACCCTCAAAGTATTTGGAAGGAGCATTATGATGTGGCTCGTTCTGTACAAGGAACGTTGCAGCGATATAAAGAATTAAAAGATATTATCGCTATTCTAGGAATGGATGAGCTTTCAGATGAAGATAAAAAAGTTGTATATAGAGC
>PVBE010732613.1_pt1 | contig 11580 bp, 6 predicted proteins | sample 1631181 | NCBI WGS metagenome assembly PVBE01 (sample SAMN08397723, study PRJNA350692) | Marine metagenome, whole genome shotgun sequencing project. | isolation source: water | place: Pacific Ocean | collected 2012-04 | reverse complement strand
TGTCGACGATTCGCGGGCCGCTGCTGGTCAAGGTCAGCGTCTGCATGTGGATGTGCTGGCCTTGAAGCACCGCGAGAGTCGGCACCGGCACGTTGAGACTGACGGAGCCGGTGCCGGTGCCGAGAAATTGCCACGTCGTCACGAGGTCCACACCGACCGCAACGGACCGGGTGTCCTGGCCGATCAGGCTGATCAGCGGCGTCGGTCCGCCGTTGAGGGAGAGCATCCACACCAGGCCTCTGTTCGCGGGCATACCCTGGAGCGAGAGTTTGAGGGTCTTCCCGAGCGTGGCAGCGGAGTCCTTCCGGAAAAGGTAGTCCCCCTTGGTCTGCGCCTGGATGGTCCCAGGGAGCAGAGACACGGATGCGAGACCCGTCGTGATCGTGGCAAGAACGAGAAGCGAAGTAGGAATCGCGTGTGTCATGGTTGGCTTGTCCCGGGGACCCTGGGCTCGAACTCCGCACACTGTTGGCCGCATCGCCCGGTTGGGGGACAGGATACTCGATCCGTGGCCCGGTGAGTTGGATTGCCCGCCGCCCGGCCTCTGATTTACGGTGGCCGGTTCGCGCGGACGTCGCGGACTACCTCCGACACTTCTCCCCGGTGATGGTTGGTGTAGCTTCGCGTCGAGGCGATGGTGACGCATGCTCATGTTTGCTGCCTCGTGTTGGCGAATGCTGCAACTTGCGAACCGCACTCGATCGTGATAGGTAGCTGAGATGTAGGTCCTTGGTCACCAAAGGCGCCACATCCACCGTCGCGATGGGGTGCAGGGGGTCGGAGGTTCAAATCCTCTCGCTCCGACCATTTTTTCCCTTCGCAAGAAGGCGGCGGCGCGATGACGGGGAATTCGCATGTAGCCACTGTGACGATTACAGGAAGGACCGGGAGCGACTCTCTCGCAAACTCAAAACGGACTGGCCCTCTTCATGAGTCGTTCCAGTGAGTTTCGATGATCTTTTGAAGATGGGGATAGTCTCTATCTGTTTCATTCAAGTCTTCGCGTTGCTTCTTGAGCTCGGCCTTGAGTGACTTGATCACTTCCTGGTATTCGGGATTGGCGTACTCGTTCTTCATCTCCTGAGGGTCTTTTGTGAGGTCGTAGAACTCCCAGGCCACAGGGGTGTTGGCGGCGAAACGATTCATGTCGGCGTTCTTCTTCACGCCCCATCGCTTCCTCTTGGCGAAACCTGTCACCTTGGCGAAATCGCTGCCGTAGAAGAAGATCAGTTTGTACTTGTCGCTCCTCACGCCAAAATGCGCGGGCGTTCCAAGTTCGTGGGCCATGTGCATCCAGTAGCGGTAGTAGGTCGTCGTGCGCCAATCATCTGGTTTGGTCTCGCCCTTCAGAGCTCTCACGAAACTGCGACCTTGCATGTAGGCGGGGGTTTTGACTCCGGCCAGCTCCAGCATCATGGGCGCGAAGTCAGTGTTGTTGATCAACCACCTGTTCACCGACCCCTTCTTGATCATGGGGGGGTAGTGCACGATGAAGGGCATGCGAAACGCCTCTTCGTACATCCAGCGTTTGTCCATCAAGTCGTGCTCGCCCAGGAAGAACCCCTGGTCGCCGGTGTAGATGATCACGGTGTTGTCGAAGAGTTTTTCAGCCTTCAAGTAATCCACCAGGCGTTTGACGTTGTCGTCGACGCCCTTCACGCAACGCAGGTAGCGCTTGAGGTATTTCTGATACACGCGGCGACCGTACTCGGGTTCTTGCAAGGACTGATCAACTCTCAACCTCTTGCCCAGGCCCCATGAATCACAACGCCTCGTCACCCCTGCGCCGATCACCGACACCAGGGAATCACCGCTGCCACGGGTGGCCACGGAGCCTTGGCCTTTCGCAGGTTGATGGAACAGATTCGAGGGCTCAGGGATCTTGACGGAGGCCAGGTAGCTGTCGTACTTCTTGTCATTCCTGAACATGTCGTGCGGGGCCTTGAAATGGTGCATCAAGAAGAAAGGTCTCGTGCGATCCCAACCTTCCTCGAGCCAGGCCAAGCCCTTGTCAGTGATGGCGGTGCTCGAGTGTTTTCCTCGTTCCGTGATCACATTCTTGGGCCACCTCTTCTCGCCTCGAATGCGGAATTGAGGATTGAAGTACTTCCCCTGGCCGGGAAGGACGCAGTAGTGGTCGAAGGAAGCGGGTTCTTGTTTCAGGTGCCACTTGCCAATCATGGCCGTGTGGTAGCCGGCCTTCTTCATCTCGAGGGCCAGGTGCTGATTGGCGGGTTCGATCCTGCCGAGGAGGTCGAGCACGCCATTGGTTTGCGAATACTGCCCCGTGATGATGCTGGCTCGACTGGGGGTGCAAATGGAGTTGTTGCAGTACACGTTCTCAAAACGCATGCCCCCCTTGGCCAGCTGGTCGAGGGTGGGGGTGGGATCGAGTTTGGCCAGTCGACTTCCATAACAGCCGAAGGCCTGCGTGGTGTGGTCGTCTGACATGATGAAGAGAATGTTCGGTCGCCCGGTGTTCCGCCGCCGCACTCTGTCCTGCGCCGGGATGTGATCGGGAACGATTGCGCGGGAGCTGCGATCGCCGACCCTGAAGTACCCGAGTCCCTTGCCCCCCTGATCCGCGATCATCCAAACTGCGCCTGGCCGGGTCGATCGCCTGTCTTGCCCACCGACCGCGATCTCGCCGTAGGGTTTGCGCTCACCGCGTCGGGACATCCAGTACAGGCTCACAGGACTCTTGCTGCGGTTGATGAACACCACGTCGAAGAGTTTCCCGTCGGGCTTGGACGCCGGCGCGGAGAGCTTCCCGACGAGTGGATGCCATGCCAATCTGGGCAGGGATGCGACACGGCGCCGCGGCTTCCTGGCAAACTCCTTCGGAGCGCGGGCTCGTAGCTCCGCGAGCTTGGTGGCGTGCTCTTTCACTGCTGCCAGGTTGGTCCACTCGTAGGGATCCCGGGCGGTGTCGTAGAGCTCCTCGTCGCCGTTCGCGTAGTGGATGTAGCGCCAGCCCTCGGCACTCAGACCGAAGCTGCCAGGAGTCTGCAGGTGCGTCACCGACACGTGCGGCCACGCGGCGGCGGGATCCTCGAGCAAGGGCACCAAACTCGGCCCGTCGTTGTCCCTCCTCGGCGGCAAGCCACAGAGTTGAAGGAGCGTCGGGTACAGGCTCAGCAGATTCACCGGTCGCGTCGATACCCCGGGCTTGGTGCCAGCTGGCAGGCCCGGAACTCCCGCAGGCACCCGCACCATCAGCGGCACGCGGGTGCAGACGCGCCAGGCGGTGAACTTCTGCCAGTGCTGCTTCTCGCCCAGGTGCCAGCCGTGGTCCGACCACAGCACGACGATCGTGTTGTCCGCGTTCGGCCCCTTCTCCAGCGCGTCCATCACGCGTCCCACCATCGCGTCGGCGAAGGCGATCGAAGCCAGGTAGGCTTGCACTGCGGGCCGCCACTGCTTGTGGGCGCGGATGTGCGCGAAGTAACGATTGGGACCAGCGCGCTTGCCGCTGGGCGGCAGGTCGTCGAGGTCCGAGGCCTTGTAACCAGGCGGCAACTGCACCGACTCGAGGGGAAACTGCTCGAAGTACTTCTTCGGCACGAACCACGGCTCGTGGGGCCGATAGATTCCACAGGCCAGGAAGAACGGCTTGTCGTGCTTGCGTCGCAGCTGCTTGCCGACCCACTGGGAGACCAACCAGTCCCCACCGAACTCCTCGTCGGTGGCATCCAGGGGCGCCCAATCGGTCTCCTTGTACTGCCATGGCCCACCGACCGGCAGGCTCACGGGTCGGCGCTTGGGGTAGAGCGTGCGCGGGAACGGGTTCTCGGTGGTCTTCTCAGGGAAGTACTCGTCCCAGGACCGAGCATCGATGAAGTAGTGCAGCATCTTGCCCGAGCCCGCCGACCAGTAGCCATGGCGCGCGAACGTCTTCGGCATCAACTCGGCCTTGGGTAGCACCTCGCGCATCTTCTGCCCATTGGCGTAGACACCGCTGCGGTGCGGCGACCGGCCCGTGAAGATGGCGGTCCGCGACGGATTGCACGCGGGGGCTGCGCAGTGCGCGTTCGTGAACAGGATGCTCGATTTCGCCAATCTGTCGAGATTCGGCGTCTTGGCCTGAGGATGCCCACCCATGCAGCCGAGCCAGTCGTTGAGATCGTCCACGGCGATGAATAGCACGTTGGGCCGTGCCGCCTGCTCCTGAGCAAGCGACAGCGGGGAGAGTGCGGCACACATGCTGGCGACGAGAGCGAGGTGGTTCATGACTTCAGGATGGTAGGGGGCCACGCTCGCAACGACGCGGATACGCCGCAGATTCAGCTGGACCGCTGGCCGACACCGCGTGCGGTCGGAAGGTCACACCGCGATTCTCGCCGGCGTCTACTGCTCTCTCGTTTGTTTGGTGCTCGGTCGGACGCGTGATCGACGCTACCAAGCCAGAGTCATCTGCAGCCCGGCTTTCCCAACTCGAGGAGGATCTCGATCGCGATGGGCTCGCCCTGGCTGGCGAGATCGACCAGTGACGCGTGTTCGGTGGGCATGAGCGCGGACCCAATCGCGGGCACGGGGCCGGCCCGGAGAATTGTATTCGCTCTTTGATCTCACCGCCTCAGTCCCCTCGCGTATGCGCAACAAGAGCAGCGGAGACCGCTAGACCAGTTACTCCTTCTCACCGACGAAAGTAGCGAGCTATGCTGTCGCATCTGGAGTAGACGTCCTCCCGTGAATCCTATGCCCTCCGCTCTTGCCCGCTTCCTCGCCGTCGCCACCGTTGAGGACAAGGGCGCGAACATCAACGGTACGGTATCGACGAACGGTGTGGAGGTCGTGCTCGGTCGATAGTCGAGTCCGTGTGGCTGTGACCCTGGGGGCTATTTCCACGCATGTCTCGAGCCGATCGGTGTGATTCGTAGGTTTGATTTTTCTCCGAAACAACGCTAAGGAGTCCATTCATGCGCAAGACCCGCATTGTTTATGTCGGAACCAGGACATGGCAGCTCACCAACCAGCATCTTGACTACTTCCTCAGAAACGACGCGAACATCGTGGCCTACGTAGAGTCGCCCCTGGAGAACATCGTCACGACAACCACCCCATCGGGCTCCTACAAGAACATCCATGATGTGGCTATCGAGCTGGGGAAGCCCCTCTACTGCCCGAAGACTCCCAAAGACCCCGAGTTCATAGAGACCATCAAGGGCATCGACCCCGACGTGATCATCGTCTGCGGGTACCAGTTCTACATCCCTGAAACGGTGCTCAACATTCCTCGTCAGGGAGTCGTCAATTTTCACACGTCTCTTCTGCCCCGGCATTGTGGCAGGCACCCCGGTTTTCAGACCATCTGGTACGGGGACAAGGAGACGGGCATGACCCTTCACTACATGGATGCGGGGTTGGATACCGGCGACATCATCTCCGACAACCGCGTACCGGTCCTCCCAGGAGACACGGTGGATTCGCTGTACCAGCGCATCTGGGACAACTGTGAACCGATGGTCAAGCAGCTTCTGGATGACCTGGACAGTGACAGCGTCCCCCGGAAACCACAGGACCCTGACCTCTACTTCTACAATTACGAACTGGACGAACGTGATTACGAGCTGGACTTCAGGCAACCCGCCCAGCTTCTCAAGAACAGGGTCGACATGATGCCCGGCAAGTTCTTCATCGTCTACCAGGACCAGAAGCTCTACGTGAGTGAGTGTTCCACGGTCGAAGAATCGTCTTATTCCAGACAGTTCAGATTGCGCGTTCCCTTTCTCCATAACGGAAAGCTCACTCTGGCTACACCGAGGTCGTTCCTGCAGATTGATAGAGTCGTGAAAGAAGGCAGCGACGTGGACCCGTTGACCCTCATGGACAAAAGTGGATTGAAAGTTGTGAGTTGATGCGGTGCTTCACGCCGACACGAGAACTACAAAATGAAATCAACCCTCTGCCTGGTAGTACTCCTGAGTGGGTGCCTCAACAGCCCGACTCAACCTGACGAGAAGGCGAGAATCGTCTTCATCTCCGGTGCGCCCAGTCATGCCCGGATGAAGCATGAGCACCGCGCCGGCAACATGATCCTCGCCAAGGCGCTCAACGAATCGGGGCTGAACGTGGAAGCGATCATGGTGCCACACTACGGATACCCCGAGGATCCCAGCATCCTTCAGAACGCGGCGACGGTCGTCATCTTCTGCACCGGACATCGAGGTCACGTGTTGAACAAACACCTGGACGAGTTCGACAAGCTGATGAAGAAGGGAACCGGAGTCGTGATGATCCACTGGGCGACGGAAGCCGAGAAGGGCACGCGGGGAGCGAAGTTCCTCGAGTGGATGGGTGGATTCTGTGATCTCCACTGGTCGGTGAACCCACACTGGACGCCGAAGTTCAGAGATTTCCCAGCCCATCCGATTTGCAACGGTGTGAAGCCATTCAGCGTGAACGATGAATGGTACTACCACATGCGTTTCGTCGATGGCCTTCAGGGGGTGACGCCGATCCTGTCCGACTTGCCCGGCCCACGGACGCTACGCCGGAGGGATGGCGCGCGCAGCGGCAACCCAACTGTGCGCAAGGCCGTGGCGGCTGGCAAGAAGCAGCACGTCGCGTGGGCCTATGACCGGCCAGGTGGGGGACGTGGATTCGGATTCACCGGCGCACACAATCACGTCAGCTGGCAGCACAAGGATTTTCGCACGGTCATGCTCAACGCCATCTTGTGGACCGCCAAGGTCGAAGTTCCCGGAGATGGTTGCCCATCCGCTGACATCTCGAAGGCCGAGATTGAAGCGAACTTGGACGCAGGTCGCAGGCATCCATGACTTCGTGCTGAAGGAGAGTGGACCTGGCTTCGACGAGGTTCGCGTCGCGTTCGCGCTCGAGCTGTTCGGCTACAGGTCCGATCGCGTCATAGACATAGTAGTTGCCGAGCATCAGAAGGCTGACGGACGCGAGGATTCACCAACGGACGTTGGAGGCTCGGTCGGGATGCTCATTGTTCACCATTGCGCCCGGGGTCGTTGCGATGAAAAAGCGATGATGACGGCTGTGTTGGGACGCATCGCTGAGGGCTCGCAAACGGACGGAGAGAGCGGGGTGATTGTGTCACTCGCCCGCGGTGTTTCCAATAGAAACGGCCCCGACGGGGCAGTGGTGACGCGTTCTCTGGTATCATCACGCGGCGCTGATCTGGTCGAATCTCGATCGCCGCATCTCCACCTCCTCTGAAGACCCGCACTTCAAGACAGTCTCTTCAATGCGCTGTCATGAACCCTGCAAGCGGTACGACAAGATGAAAATCCATCGCACAATCAGATCCTGCGGTTTGTTTGCCGGGCTGGTCCTGGCCGTCGTGAACTCGAACATCCAGGCCCAGACCGCGTCCTGGTACTTGGAACTCGGGGTGGGGCAGACCGTGCTCGATTACAAGGGGAGCAATCACGGAGTCTTGGGGACCACGAACAAGGTCGAGAGCAGTGATCCCTCCTGGACCAGTTCCGGGTTCCTCGGCAACGCCTTGCAGTTCGATGGCGACGATCTTGTGACCATCCCGAATAGCAAGGCGCTACACCTCCCGGGCGACATGACGATCTGCGCGTCGTTCTACATCGATAAGTTCAACACGGACTGGGTACGGCTTGTCGGGACGATGGAGGGTACTGGCGGCACCAATCGCAACTACGGCCTCTGGTACAATCCGACCGGAATAACTCTCTTCCAGATCTACGCCGGCAGAAACAGGGTGGGGGATGCACGGGCGCGATTACCCATCGTCGCCGGACGGTGGTACACCATGGTTGGTGTCAAACAAGGAACCAGCATGCGGCTCTATGTGAACGGTACCCGGATCGGAACCGGAACCCTGTCCGCGGCTATCCTTGCCAACACGGCGCCGATCACGATCGGGAGGGCACCCATACACACCGGGCACAAGGGCAGGATCGACCAGGTCGTGATCTACAACCGCGCGCTCTCCGACAGTGAAATCCGCACTGGCTACGCCTTCGCGTCGTTCGCTAGTGACGTACCCACGATCTCTGTATCCAAAGGCGGGTCGCAGAACCTCACCCTGGCCACGAGTACCGCCCTCGCCGGCAAGCGCTACTGGATCTTCGGATCGTTGAAAGGGATTCTGCCGGGTATCACGGTGGCGGGCGTCCACATCAACCTGATACCGGACGCGTACACCACGCTGCTGATGGGATTGGGCAACTCCGCGATCTTCAAGGACTTCCGGGGCACGCTCAGCGCGACCGGCGCGGCGACCGCGTCGCTCAACCTTCCGGCGATGCTTCCGATACCGATCGGGACCAGGCTCCACCATGCGTACCTCGTCTACGACGCGACGACGGGACAGATCTACAAGTCGAGCAATCCGGCGTCGGTAGTGTTCAACTAGGGGCATCCCCTCCGGTCATCTGCTCCAGGAAGGTCGCCAGGTCCTTGCGAAATCGGAGGCGGCCTTTTTTCTCGGGGTCAGTTCTGGGAAGCGGTCGTGAACATCAACGCGGGCAGGCCATCCCGGTTGTAGAGGTTGGCGAAGCGGCTTCGCCGGCTGAAGGCGTACCGAGCGTGGGTTGGATGCTCCACGGCCTCGCTACTGACGACGACCGTGTCGCCGTCGATCGTCGCGTCAGCCCAACTCCACTTGCCGTCGGCGCCGGCGATCTCGAAGCCCTGGATCTTCTCGGCGTGCTTGAACGCGAGGCCCTTGCCCACGTGATCGAAGGTGATCGTCACGGAGGCGCCGTCGATCTTGTGGGACCGGTAGACCGGTCCGCTGATGGCGACGTCGCGACCGTATACCGCGCCGAGGGCGACTTGCACGGCGCGATGGCCGTAGCCTGATTTGTTCTGCGGGTGAATGCCCGGCGCGAGATCGACCGCGGTCACCAGGGGTGCGTTCTGGATCTTGGTCAACTTGATGTGTTGCAAGGGATAGGTCATCGCGGGGGTATTCGACCCGAGGTTCTTCGGCAGCTTGCTCGAGAACTTGACCGCGAGACGGTTCTCAGGATTGCCCGTGTTCCAGGCCGGCCCACCACCGCTCGGCTTTTGCACGTGCAGAAACCAAAAGTCGCCCTGACCCCACGCCTTGCGCCAGCCGGTGATCAGGGCGTTCATCGTGGTGAACTGGTCGACGCCCGGAAGTTGCGTCCCCGATTCGCCCTGATCCCACAGCACACCGCGAATGCCGTAGGGCACCATCGGTTGGACGAAGCGTTTGTACAGGTCGCCGATTCGAGCCGGGCCACGGGGTTTCCGTGGGGGATTCTTGCCGTTCGCCTTGGCCTTCTCGGCCAGCTCTTTCCATTTGGCCAGTTCCTTGGCGTGGTGCTTCTTCACCGAATCGATCCCTTTGCCGCCGTAGATTTTCGCGGACAGCGCCTTGTCTGCTTTCGCCATCGCCGGGCTGAGCCAGCGTCCCGATGGCGTGCCGCCGGCAGCGCCGACCATCAGGCCAACAGGGATGCCCAGTTCCTGGTGCAATCGGAACCCGAAGGCGAAGTGGATGGCCGAGAAGCCCTGGATCGTCTTGGCGTCGGCGATCTTCCAGCCACCTTGGTAGAGACGAAGGTCGGGGTAGGTAGCGCCGGCCCACCTGGTCAGCAGCGGATCGTTCTTGGCGTAGTTGCGCACGCGACCTGCCATGTTCGACTGGCCCGAGCCAACCCAGACCTCACCGATCGCCACATCCTGGAGCACGATCGTCGTGGTGCCAGTAACCGTTAGAGCCGACGCCGGTCCCGGCGTCATCGGGTCGAGCTTCAGCATCCACTCGCCGTTCTCGCCCGTGACCGTGCGCTTGGTTTGAGTTCGAAAGGCGACCGATACCTTTTCTCCCGCCGTGGCGGTGCCCCAGACCGGCACGGCCAGATCGCGCTGCAGGACCATGTGATCGGAGAACATCTTGTCGACCGCAAGCCTTGCCTGGGACGGCAGCGCGCAAGCGAGGATGGAAGCGAACACGAAGAACAGACTCGAGCGACGTGACATGTCATTCTCTCCATGGTGGACGAGGTAGTTCGGGTGACGATACTCGGCGTGGTTCCTCGACAGATACGGTTCGGTGTGCGAACTTCACGATTGTGCACACCCACTCCCCGCTCTGGCTTGCCTTACTTGCGTGTCTCGCGCCACTCTCGCTCACCGCGCAATCGCCGCGGTCCGTCACGAAGAAGCTGCCCCTCAAGGGTGAGGTGTTTACGGTCGAGGGTCGGAAGGCATTCCTGATCCTGCCGCCAAAGCAAAAGTCCAAGGGTCCCATTCCCTGGGTTTGGTACGCGCCCACGCTGCCGCGCCTGCCGTCGAAGGCGGAGAAGTGGATGTTCGACAAGTTTGTCGCCGCGGGAATGGCCATCGCAGGCGTGGACGTGGGGGAGTCCAACGGCAGTCCGGCAGGACGCGCCATCTACTCGGCGTTGCACCAGGAGCTAGTGAAGAAGCGCGGGCTGACCAAGCGAGCCTGTTTGTTGGCGCGAAGCCGCGGCGGCCTGATGCTCTACAACTGGGCGGTCGAGAACCCCGCGTCCGTGGCGTGCATCGCAGGCATCTACCCGGTCTGCAACCTCAGTAGCTGGCCGGGACTCGCGCGGGCTTGCGGGGCCTACGGGATGGACGAGACCGAGCTCGCGAAGTCTCTCCGCGCGCACAATCCGATCGACCGACTCGCCCCGCTCGCCAAGGCCAAGGTCCCCATCTTCCACATTCACGGGGATCGCGACGGGACCGTTCCTCTCGCACAGAACTCTGGAGAGTTGAAGAAGCGCTACACGCGGCTCAAGGGACCGATGGTGCTCGAGGTTGTGAAGGGCCAGGGCCACAACATGTGGCGCGGATGGTTCGAGAGCCAGAAGTTGGTCGACTTCGTCATCAAGCACGCCAGGCTCCAGCGGAAGAAGCCGAAGAAGAGGGGCTACACGTACGTCATCCCCTTCGACAAGATTCCACCGGCGCCCGCACTGACGCCGAAGCAGGCGCTGAAGAGCTTCAAGCTGCACGAGGACTTCGAGATCTCGGTCGTAGCAAGCGATCCGATGATCCAGAGCCCGGTCGCCATCCGATTCGACGGCGATGGCCGCATGTGGGTCGTCGAGATGCGCGCCTACATGCTCAACGCCAAGGGCGAGGGAGAGGAGCGACCGATCGGTCGCATCTCGATCCTCACCGACACCGATCAAGACGGCGTCTTCGACGACTACAAGGTGTTTCTGGACGGGCTGGTCCTGCCACGGGCGATCGCGTTCTACAAGAACGGCATCCTGTACGGCGGCCATCGCAAGCTCTACTTCGTCGAGAACGTCCACGACAAGGCGGGCAAGAGAACGGTGATCGACGAGCACTACACCGCGAACCAGAACGTCGAACATCGGAGCAATGGACTCCTGCGCGGACTGGACAACTGGATCTACAACGTGAAGTCCGACGCGCGCTACCGCGAGGTAGACGGCAAGTGGGTGAAGGAGCGCACGACCTATCGCGGCCAGTGGGGGATGTCGCAGGACAACTACGGTCGGCTGTACTACAACGAGAACTGGTTCGGGATGAAGGCTGACCAGCTGATGCCGAACGCCCTGATGCGAAACACCAACTCCACGAAGAAAATGGGGGACACGGTCA
>PVBE010584945.1_pt1 | contig 11580 bp, 20 predicted proteins | sample 1631181 | NCBI WGS metagenome assembly PVBE01 (sample SAMN08397723, study PRJNA350692) | Marine metagenome, whole genome shotgun sequencing project. | isolation source: water | place: Pacific Ocean | collected 2012-04 | reverse complement strand
GCCAAGGCCAAACTTATGGGAAAAGATGGCACGCTGACGATGGACGATGTGATGGGCTTGATTGAGGATCTGCTCCCGCCGGCGATCGGGGAAACCCGCCGATACCAGACACTGCAGGCGCTGGTAAATTGCACTCGCCGGAGCCTGATGCCCGATCCGGACGTGACCGACGAGGAGCGGGAATCCTGGTCACACGAAATCCGTCAACTCGAGGCCAAAGGCATCCGATAGCCGTGGTGAAAGAGTTTACCCGTTGTTTTTCAGTGGTTTAGAGTTGTTTTTTGTGCTTAGCCAAGCGGAGGGCAGGGAGAATCGGAGGAAAGTATCCGTGACTTCGCTCGGGTAAGTTGAGTTAAACTTCCGCAACTCAGGGAGTTTCGAGTAATTTTTTTTTTCAAAAAACTTCAGAAAGGGGTTGCACACTTAAAAAAAATTGCTACGTTGTCCGGCCCTTTTCCTTCGGGATAAGGATCGGTTAGACACATGGCAACCCGCCGATAACCCGCTTTCCCAGAGTGGGGAGTTATGGAGGGGTGCGTCACACAGCCTCAATCGGGGCAATAGATTGTATGCCAGTTAAGAGTTTCAACCCTGTAACGCCGTCGAGGCGTTATATGAAAGTTTCATCGTTTTCGGAAATCACGAAAACGAAGCCCGAAAAGCGTCTGGTCAAGACGAAGAAGAAGACCGGCGGACGCAACAGCTATGGCCGTGTAACGGCCAGGGGCATCGGCGGTGGGCACAAACAGAAGATTCGCAATGTGGATTTCAAGCGAAACAAGCACGGAATGCCGGCCGAGGTGATCGCCATTGAGTACGATCCCTGTCGTTCTGCCCGCTTGGCTCTCCTTCAATATGAGGATGGGGAGAAGCGATACATGATCGCTGTGGACGGTATCGAGGTTGGAGCAAAGGTGGTGAGTGGCCCGGATGCTGCCGCCGAGAGTGGCAACTTTCTGCCGCTTGCAAAGATTCCCACCGGTTCAGAAATACACAATTTGGAAATGAGCCCCGGTCGGGGTGGCCAGATGGTTCGCTCTGCTGGAACGTCTGCTACGTTGATGGCGTTGGCGGATGGTTACGCGCAGGTGAAGTTGCCTTCCGGCGAGATCAGGAAGATCAACGAGAAGTGTTTTGCGACCATGGGAACAGTCGGCAATGCCGATCACGAAAAAATCGTTGTTGGAAAGGCGGGGCGTACGCGCAACAAGGGCAAGCGACCGATTACTCGAGCTGTGGCAAAGAACCCGGTTGACCACCCGATGGGTGGTGGCGAAGGCCGCACATCGGGCGGTGGGCATCCGATGTCGCCGTGGGGTGTCCTGGCCAAGGGCTTCAAGACTCGGCCCAAGTACAAACCATCCAATCGCTGGATAGTGGTTCGCCGCGACGGCCGGCCGATGAAGCAGAAATAATTAAGACATGGGACGTTCGATCAAAAAAGGACCGTTTGTGGAGCAGCACCTGCTCGACAGGATCGAGAAGCTGAATGCGGACGGTAAAAAGAAGCCGATCAAGACATGGTCGCGCCGGTCAACGATTGCGCCGGAGTTTGTCGGTCACACCTTCATGGTGCACAATGGCAAGGCGTTTTTAACAGTGTTTGTGACTGAAAATATGGTAGGTCATAAACTGGGCGAGTTTTCGCAAACGCGCACGTTCAAGGGTCACGGCTCAAAGCAATAACAGGCAAGCAGACGGATAAATGGAAGTATTGGCAGTCACAAGAGGGGTTCGGATGTCACCGCAGAAAGTGCGGGAGATGGCTCGGCAAATCCAGGGCATGCATGCCATGGAGGCCAGCGCCCTTTTGGCGACGGTTCCCCGGAAGTCTGCGCGGTTGGTTGCCAAGACACTCAAGTCGGCCATGGCCAATGCGGAGAATATTGCCGACGAATGGGATCCGGAGGATTTGCGCAACCGCATTTCTGAGCTGGAGCAGAAAGTCAGCTCCACGAACAACAAGAAAACACGCCGGAGCAGTCAATCCAAGATCGATGCCTACCAAAGTTTTCTCAACTCCACGCACAAACTTGACCAGACGATGCTGTATGTGAAAGAAGCCACAGTTGGGGATGCGCAGACCATGAAACGCTGGCGCCCGAGGGCACGCGGTTCGGCCAGTCCAATTCTCAAACGGAATTGTCACATTCGAATCGTGCTCACGGATCAATTTTAACGGAACCTGTATGGGACAAAAAACCAACCCAATTGGATTACGCCTAATCGTCAACAAGGATTGGCGCTCCAAGTGGTATGCCGAGAAGAAGGAGTTTGGCGCGCTGCTTGTGGAGGATCACAAGATACGCCAGTTGCTGAAAAGCAAGCTGCAGGCTGCCGCTGTGCCGCGCATACAGATCGAGCGCGCCACCAGTCGGTGCCGAATTACGATTCACTCCGCACGGCCGGGGGTGGTGATCGGCCGCAAGGGCGCCGAGATCGACGGCATCAAGGAGGAGCTCAGCAAGATGACCGGCAAGGAAGTCTATGTTGAGATCGCCGAGGTGAAGAATCCCGAACTGGATGCCCAACTTGTGGCCGAAAACATCTGCATGCAGTTGGAGCGCCGTGTTGCGTTCCGACGCGCAATCAAGCGGACAGTGCAGGTGACGATGGACATGGGTGCGCTTGGCATTCGCCTGCGTGTGGCCGGCCGCTTGAACGGTGCCGACATTGCCCGTTCCGAAAACGCCCGCGAAGGGGCGGTACCGCTGCATACTCTGCGGGCCAACATCGATTACGGATTTGCCGAAGCCTCAACTCAGTACGGGGTGATCGGTGTGAAATGCTGGATTTGCCGCAAAGATCCTGCTGAGGAAGAGGCCGATCGGGTCAAGCGGGGGCCAAGGCGTGACACTCGGCCCAGAAGGCCGGCGGGTCCGCGTGGAAACGGCTAAATATTACTCATCGGAATGGCCTTACTACCCAACAAAGTCAAATATCGCAAAATGCACCGCGGCAGCCGTAAAGGCACCGCGCAGCGCGGGAACAAGGTGTCGTTCGGATCCTTTGGCCTTCAGTCTCTGGGACGGGGTTGGATCACCGGTACGCAGATCGAAGCCGCTCGTGTGGCGATCTCCAGGGGCATGAAGCGCAAAGGAAGCATGTGGATTCGGATTTTCCCGCAGAAGTCGGTGACCAAAAAGCCGTTGGAAGTGCGGATGGGCAAAGGCAAGGCCAATGTCGATCACTGGGTGGCCGTGGTCAAGCCAGCCACGATGTTGTTTGAAGTCGAGGGCGTGCCCGAGAGTGTGGCCCGAGAGGCGTTGAGTTCGGCAGCGGCCAAGATGCCGGTACGCTGCAGATTTGCTGTGCGTGATTAAATGAGTAGCAGATGAATATTTCGGAGATTAGGGATAAGACAAGAGTTGAACTGGCGGCCCAGGGGCGCGACCTCCGCACGGAGTTGTTCAATCTCAAGCTTCAGAAAGCCACCAGTCAGCTGGAGAGACCGATCCGCCTGCGCGAATTGCGCCGCGACATTGCCCGCATTGAGACTCAGGTCTCCCGACTTGGCCGTAAGGATGCTCTGGAGAACTTGGCCAAGGCACTGGAAGGGGTGAAGGATTTCACAGTGGACGGCGTGGCCGCTGCATTGCTCGGCTTGGCCAAGCGAGGACTAACCCGCAAAGCCATTCTCAAAACCGGTGGAGCCGTTTTCAACAAACAAAAAGTGCGGTTGACCAACCGGGAACTGGCGGAACTCATCCAAGCTAGGGGTAGGGGGGGAGCCGTTGAACTGGTCAAGAAAGAAGCGGTAGCGAATTAAGAAGGTAATGAGCGAGATAGACACAACAGTTTCAACGCGCGAAGGCCACCGAAAAGTCCGTGAAGGGGAGGTTGTCTCCACAAAAATGGACAAGACAATTGTGGTGAAAACATCACGCCGGACCGCCCACCCTCTCTACAAAAAAATCATCACCTGCTACAACAAGCTTCATGCGCATGACGAGAATAACGAGGCGCAGGTGGGTGACTTGGTTGAGATCATGGAAACTCGGCCGCTTTCCAAGACCAAGCGTTGGAGGCTCGTCCGGATCGTGAAGCGTGGCGAGTTGGCCATGGCGGCTGAGAAGGCAGCGCCGGTCGCTTGAGTTGGTGCGGAAAGAAAGCGAACAATGTTACAACTCAGATCCAGATTAAACGTGGCCGATAACTCCGGGGCCAAAAAGGCGTGGGCCATCGGCGTGCTGGGCATCCGCAAAGACACCGCCTCTGTTGGTGACGTGATCAAGGCCCACGTGCGAGAGGCTGCACCGGATGGCAACGTGAAAAAGGGCGAAGTGGTAAATGCCGTGGTGGTTCGCACCAAGTCGCCGATCCGCCGAACCGACGGCTCCGTGTTGCGGTTTGACTCCAACGCCATTGTGATAATCGATCCTGAGGGAAACCCGCGAGGCACGCGTATTTTTGGTCCGGTGGCGCGCGAACTCCGGGAGAAAAAATTCATGAAAATTGTCTCGCTGGCACCGGAGGTTATCTAAATGGGCAACAAGCGGCACATCAAAAAAGGAGACACCGTCTATATCCTTTCTGGGGATGACAGAGGTGCGAGCGGCAAGGTTATTGAGGTAATGACCGGGAGCGAGCGTGTGGTGGTTGAGGGGCTGAACATGGTGAAAAAGCATATTCGCAAAAACCAGGACCAGCCGCAGGGTGAGATCGCAGAGCGCGAGGGCACCATCCACTGGTCCAGCGTGATGCGGGAGGATCGCTACCTGCGTAATCGAACGGTCAAGGAGGCCGTCACAACCCAAGAGGCCGACGACACGGCGAAGTCTGAAGAATGATCCCCAGATTACAGGAAAAATATCAGCAAGAGATCCGTACCAAACTTCGAGATTTGGACAAGTACAAGAATGTACATCAGGTCCCCAAGCTGGAGAAGATCGTCATCAACATGGGAGTGAGTCCTGAGTTAGGCAAGGAAGTGATGGGCGATGCAGTGAGGGATTTAACCATCATTACGGGGCGCAAACCAACGTTGAACAAGGCCAAGGTCAGTGTGGCCAACTTCAAGTTGCGCAAGGGCATGACCACCGGATGTCGCGTGACGCTTCGGCGTCAGGGCATGTACGAGTTTTTAGATCGCTTGGTGGCGACAGCGCTGCCGCGTATTCGTGATTTTCGCGGTGTAAAATCAACCGGGTTTGATGGTCATGGCAACTACTCCGTGGGCGTGGATGACCAGTCCATCTTTCCTGAGATTGATGTGGATAAGGTCAAGCACACGCAGGGTATGGACATCACAATCGTCACCACCGCCACGAACGATGATGACGCTTACGATCTTTTGAAGGAATTTGGAATGCCGTTCGACGGCGAAAGTAAATAGGGACGATATGGCAAAAAAAGCCTGGATGGAGCGAAACAAGCGCAAGGCCAAAACAGTGGCCAAGTATGCGGCCAAACGGGCCGAGTTGAAGGCCAGTGGCGACTACGAGGCCTTGGCCAAACTGCCGCGCGATGCCAGCCCGGTGCGGTTGGTCAACCGGTGCGAGGTCACCGGTCGCCGCCACGGGTACTTTCGCAAGTTTCGTGTGTCCCGACTGACATTTCGCGAGTTGGCTCGTTCGGGGATGATCCCCGGTGTGACCAAGGGCAGTTGGTAAGGAGAGACAAATGGATCCAATCGCTGATTTATTAACCTGCATCCGCAACGCCAATCAGGCGTTGAAGCCGGAGATAACCGTGCCCCACTCGCGGATCAAGGAAAGTGCCGTGCGCATCCTAAAGGATGAGGGCTACTTGGAATCGTTCAATGTCGAGGGCGATGTTAAGCGGAGCATCCGCATTAACCTCAAGTTTCAGGGCCGTAAAGGGATCATTACCGGACTACAGCGGATCAGCAAACCAGGGCTGCGCCACTATGCATCGGCCAAGGATATTCCGCTCGTGTTGGGCGGCATGGGCATCGCGGTGGTGAGCACCCCGCAGGGCTTGATGAGCGGACATGACGCCCGCCGGAAAAATCTCGGCGGCGAACTGCTTTTCAAAGTCTGGTAAAAAGAACGAAACAATGTCTAGAGTTGGGAGCAAAACAATCGAAGTGCCGGACAAGGTCAAAGTGGCCATTGCTGGCAACCATGTCTCAGTCGAGGGCCCGAAAGGCAAGCTGGACATGGATATGCCCCGTCGCACCAGCGTGTCCCAGCAGGAGAACACGTTGAGCGTGGTCCGCGATGGTGACGACCGCGAGGCCAGAGCTATGCACGGGCTTGGCCGTTCGCTGCTCAACAACATGGTGGTTGGCGTGGCTGATGGATATGTGAAGAAACTCGAGATCAACGGGGTCGGGTTTAAGGCTGCGGTCAGTGGCAACACCGTCACCATGAACCTTGGTTACTCACATCCCATCAAATACGATTTGCCCGATCAGGTGAAGGTAACTGTGGACAAGGATACCAACGTTACCATCGAGGGGCCCGACAAGCAAAAGGTAGGCTTGGTGGCCTCCGAGTTGCGCGGGTTTTATCCGGTCGAGCCGTACAAGGGCAAGGGCGTCAAGTACGCTGATGAGTACGTTCGCCGCAAGGAAGGCAAGACAGTACAATAATTTTTAAGACGCCGCGGTTTAGCCGGGGCAGGTGAAATGAGAGTTGATAAAAAACGTGATTTGATGAAACGCCGCCGGTGGCGCATCCGCAAAAAGATTGTGGGTACCGTCGAGCGTCCCCGCATGAGCGTGCGTTTCACTCAGAAGAACATCTACGTCCAATTCATCGACGATGATGCCGGCAACACTATCGCATCCGTGTCCACCAGGGCCAAGGCGTCCAGCACCCTCTCCGCCAACGTGGCCGGTGCGGGCGAGCTCGGCAAACTTGCCGGGGAGGCAGCCAAGGCTGCTGGCATCGAGACAGTTGTATTCGACCGCAGTGGCTCCCGGTTTCACGGGAAAGTCAAGGCCTTGGCCGATGCAGCTCGTGAGGCAGGATTAAAACTATAAGGAGAACCGTGGCAGAAGAATCGAACCAAAACGAGAGCACTCCATCCGCCGAGGCAAAACCAGCCGAGGCAAAACCAGCCGAGGTGGCACCTGCCACGGCTGGTCAAGCGTCTGGCCAAGCGGGCCAAGGGCAGGGTGGTGGCGGACGATTCGGCGGCCCCGGCCAGCGTCAGGGCGGAGGCAGCGGTGGACGATTCGGCGGCCCTGGTCAGCGTCAGGGTGGCGGTGGCGGACGATTCGGCGGCCCCGGCCAGCGCCCCGGCCAGCGCCCCGGCCAGCGCCCCGGCCAGCGCGGCCGATTCGGGGACGACAAGCCGGATGACGGTTTTACCGAAAAAGTACTTTGCATCAATCGCTCGGCCAAGGTGGTCAAGGGCGGCCGACGTTTTGGCTTCAGCGCCGTGGTGGTCGTGGGAGATAAAAAGGGCCAAGTCGGCATGGGGCAGGGAAAAGCCAACCAAGTTGCCGACTGCATCCGTAAGGCCAGCGAGAACGCCCGCACACAACTGGTGAAAGTGATTCTTCGGGACACCACCATCCCGCACGAGGTGTTGAGCCGGTACGACGGTGCCAAGGTTCTGCTGCGCCCGGCCTCCAACGGTACTGGGATCATCGCCGGCAAGACCGTCCGGGCTGTCTGCGAATTGGCCGGAGTGCGCAATATGCTCAGCAAATCGCTTGGCTCGAACAACCCGGTAAACGTGGCCAAGGCCACTCTCGAGGGTTTGTTGGAATTGCGCGACCGAAACGAAGTCATGAAAGCCCGGGGCAAAAATGTTCCCGAACCCGAGCCCGAGGTCTCGAGCGGCGACGAATCCGCTGCCACCGAAGAGCCGGCGACTGAAAAAGAACCGGCTGCAGCCGCCGAATAAACAAAATCCCTGACGAGAAATGCGACTACACGATTTAAAACCAGCCCCCGGATCCAAGCACCGTCGCAAGCGGATTGGCCGTGGCCCGGGAAGTGGCCGCGGAGGCCATACCAGCACCCGTGGCCAGAAGGGTCAGGGTTCGCGCTCCGGCTCATCGACCCGGCCGGGTTTTGAGGGTGGCCAGTTACCGTTGGCCCGTCGCTTGCCCAAGCGCGGCTTCAACAACAAGCGCTTTGCTACCGTTTACATCCCGGTTAACTTGGACAGCCTCAATCAGTTTGAGGACGGTGCCCGGGTGGATGAGGCACAGCTTCGTGAGGTTGGCTTGGCCAACGGCCGTGGCGATGGTGTGAAGATACTCGCCCGTGGCAAGCTGGAAAAAAAATTGACTGTTTGTGCTGCGGCCTTCAGCGCCAGCGCTAAGGCGGCCATTGAGGAAAAAGGTGGAACTTGCGAAACGGCAGCCAAGAGCGCTGCGGACACCTCCGAGAAATAAATTAGAATCTACTGCCCGATAGAAACAGCCCATGGCTAGCGACAACCACATAACCCGCATGATCACCGGCTTCCGGAATTGCTTCAAAATTCCGGAGTTGAGCGAGCGGATTATTTTCACCCTCCTGGTGCTGGCTGTTTGCCGGTTGATTGCCTGGGTGCCTATCCCGGGATTGGACGGGGTGGAGTTGCAGGCTTACTTCGACCAATTGCGAACCAAGCAAAGCCAGGACGGGATCGGGTTCATGGGCATGTACAGCATGTTCACCGGCGGTGCATGGGAACGGTGCTCTATCGGCGGCCTCGGGATCATGCCGTACATCAGCGCCACGATTATCCTACAGTTGATGAGCCCGATCATCCCCAGTCTCTCTCGCCTCTCACGTGAGGAGGGCGGCCGGGTGAAGATCATGCAGATCGGTCGTGTGATGACACTTTTTCTCTGCCTTGGCCAAGGTTACGTCATGTCGCTTGGTTGGCTCAGTCCCGAGACAGTGCTGCCGGGGTGGGATCGGGGTGTCTTGGCCACGGGTGGGATTGGCTATCACCTGCAAACCATGATGGCACTCACTTGTGGCACGCTGTTGCTGATGTGGCTGGGTGAGCAGATCACCGAGCGGGGGATCGGTAACGGGGTTTCGCTGGTTATCACGATTGGAATCGTGGCGGATTTGCCACGGGCTTTGCCAATGATCTGGGATATGTTCGGCCCGAACACACCGGAGGACGGCCACGGAATGTTCGAGGGGATCTTCCTGATCATCCTGCTGCTGGCGGTGGTCGCCGGGGTGGTCGCCGTGACACAGGCCCAGCGCAAGGTGCCGGTGCAGCACGCACAGCGGGCCGTGGGCCGCAAGGTGTACGCCGGCGGAAGTTCCTTTATGCCGCTGCGTGTCAACTACTCCGGCGTGATGCCGCTGATTTTTGCCCAAGCTATCCTGATGTTCCCCGGCATGGTGTTCAACGCACTCGGGGCCAAGTTCCCGTTTTTCCTTCATGCCGCTGCTTGGTTTCAACCCGGGCATCCCTTTTACTACCTCACCTACGCCCTGATGATCATGTTCTTCGCCTACTTCTGGGTGGCGACCACGTTCAACGAGATCGAGATCGCCGACAACCTGAAGAAAAACGGTGGCTATATTCCAGGCATCAGGCCAGGCAAGGCGACCAGTGACTTTTTACACAAGACCATGAGTCGCATCACTTTTGCTGGTGCCCTGTTTTTGGTCATCATCGCCCTGATCCCGCAGCTGCTGGGACTGTGGCGAAACATCCCGTACCAAGTGTCGCAGTTTTTTGGTGGGACGAGTATTTTGATTGCCGTCGGTGTCACGATCGACACCATGCGGCAGATGGAGTCGTATCTTTTGATGCGGCATTACGACGGATTTTTACGGAAGGGCCGCGTGCGTGGCCGCTTCTGACGCTGGTGGTGAAACAGGCCCCCGGCGGTTTGTTCCTTGATAGAAACCGGCCAAGCCAAGGCTTGGCTCTGGATCAGGTGCCAAGGCACCCGGAGACAGCATGATCCACATAAAGAAAGATCATGAGATTGTAGCCATGCGATTGGCCGGCGGAGTATCCTCCACCGTGCTGCGCGAGGTGGCCGCCTTTGTCCAGCCGGGCGTCAGCACGCTGGAGATTGACCAGTTTGCCGGGGAGCGCATCAGCCATTACGGTGGCAAAAGTGCCTTCCTCGGCTACCGGAGTTATCCCTGCCAAATCTGCATCTCCATCAACGAGGAGGTTGTGCATGGATTGGCCACCGAAAGGCAGTTGCAGTTTGGCGACATTGTTAGTCTTGATGTCGGGGTGCGATACGACGGCTACATCGGCGATAACGCCACAACAGTGGCCGTTGGCGGATGTGATCCCGCCGTGCAGAGGATGATGGAAGTAACCGAGAAATCCCTGTACGAAGGGGTTGGCCAAGCGATGCCTGGTAACAAGGTCGTGGATATTTCACGAGCGATTCAGAGTTGTGTCGAGGCCAACGGATATAGCATCGTGCGAGAGTTTGTTGGGCATGGCGTGGGCAAAAAAGTCCACGAAGACCCGCAGATCGCGAATTTCGACGATGGGAGCCGTCGATCCCCGGTGTTGAAACCGGGGATGACAGTGGCCATCGAGCCGATGGTCAATCTTGGCCAACGGCATGTCGAGGTGCTGGAGGATGACTGGACGGTGGTCGCCCGGGACGGGTTGCCATCCGCTCATTATGAGCACACTATCCTCGTTACCGACAGTGAGCCGGAGATTTTGACATGCCCGGAGAATTTGCCATCCGAGCCGAAGGAATTGTGAGGGACATACGCCCTCCGGCGACCTTCGTGGTGGAGTTGGTCAACGGCCATCAGGTGTTTGCCCGGGTGCTGTCAAAACAACGGGAACAGATGCCGAGCATAAAACTCGGCGACAGGTTGAATTTAGAAGTCTCGCCTGCTGATTTCAGCAATGGCGTGGTGGTTTTTTAGGAAAATAGAAAAAGTAAAATGAAAGTACGCGCATCAGTAAAGCGGCTTTGCGAGCATTGCCGGGTCATACGCCGAAAAGGCGTGGTCCGAGTCATCTGCACGTCCAACCCCCGGCACAAGCAGCGTCAGGGCTGACAGAAAGAAATTAGACCATGCCAAGAATCATCGGAGTCGACATTCCACCCAACAAGCGCATCGACATTGCATTGCGATACGTCTACGGCATCGGGCCGAAGATCGCCTCGGAGATCGTCGAGAAAACCGGCATTGAGCCGGCCACCCGCGCTAAGGATCTCGACGAGAACGACCTGTCCAAGATCGTTCACGTCATTCAGGAAGGCGATTACCTTGTGGAAGGCGATCTGCGCCGCGAGCGCAGCCTGAACCTCAAGCGCTTACAGAATATCAAGTCCTACCGTGGTCTGCGCCATGCGCGCGGCCTGCCGGTTCGGGGCCAGCGCACCTCCACGAACGCCCGCACCCGCAAAGGCAAAAAGAAAACTGTGGGCGCACAACGCAACCCAAATGCCAAGACCGGCATTCACTAATTTATAGCTGATTATCATGGCTGACGAAGAAAACCAACCGCAACCCGAGGCAGAAGCCAAGCAGGAAACCCCGGCCACCACCCCGGCAGAGGAATCGCCTGCTCCCAAAGCTAAAGCCAAGCCCAAAGCTAAAGCTAAGGACGAAGCCAAGCCTAAGGCTAAGGACGAAGCCAAGCCTAAGGCTAAGGACGAGGCTAAGGACGAGGCTAAGGACGAGGCTAAGGACGAGGCTAAGGACGAGG
>PVBE012331298.1_pt1 | contig 11581 bp, 10 predicted proteins | sample 1631181 | NCBI WGS metagenome assembly PVBE01 (sample SAMN08397723, study PRJNA350692) | Marine metagenome, whole genome shotgun sequencing project. | isolation source: water | place: Pacific Ocean | collected 2012-04 | reverse complement strand
GTTTTTCCGCCAAAACTAATTTGACTTTTTGGGCGCAGGTCGATTCAACGCTATGATAAAGAACTAAATTCACTGCCCACCTATGCAATTTCAATAAACGGGATTATATGCTTTTGGTTCCGTTTAATTCTTTGTCGGCGACGCGTCAACGGTAGAACGCCATCAGATACTCCGCTGAAGGAAGCCCGGAGGACGTTGAAGGTCAAGCGGTATACGATGATACGTTAAAAGGGGAAGAATCAAGGCAGCACTTTTATCGTTAACCTGCCAATCGGTTAATCGGCTCCACCTAAATCCTCGATAACCGCGGCCATGAAGTTGGAAGCTTCGGCGCCCGAAACAGCCCGATGATCGAAGGTCATCGACAACGGTATCATGCGGCGTACAACGGGTTGACCGTCCCGGGCGACGACTTCATCCCGGGTCCGGCATACGCCTAAGATGGCGACTTGCGGCGGTGATACGATGGGCGTCGTGTAGCGACCCAACAGTGGCCCGCCATTGGTCAAGGTTATGGTCGCGCCGCGCAGTTCTTCAGCCGGTACGGTGCGCGCTTTCACGGCTTCTCTCAGTTCCTCGAAGCCTTGCCGGAGGTCACCGGTATCTCGGTTACCAATATCGTGCATGACGGGCACAAAGAGACCGGCATCCGTGTTGACGGCAATCCCCAGATCAATTTTTTTGTGAATCCGCAGACCATTCTCGGTGCTGTCATACCAGGCGTTACACATCGGTTCGACCTTGCATCCCGCCGCCATGGCCCGCATGAGCCGCATGGAAATGTCCTGCTCATCGTTCCAATCGCCGATGTCGGCGTCATCCATAATCGTCGTCGAAGCCACTTCGCTGTTAGCATGGGCCATGCGCCGCGCCATTGCGCGCCGCACACCTTTGAGCGGTTCCAGCGGTTCGGCATCGGCGACATCGGCAGCGGCCGTTTCGACATCTTTGGTCGTAATGACATTGCCCTGCCCGGTCGGTGTTACCATGGCCAGGTCCACACCCAACTTCTGCGCCAGAGCCCGCACCGCGGGTGTCGCCTTGCCGGCTTTCCGGGGATCATGGGTTTCCACCTCAACAGACGATTCCTGTATCTCGGCTTCGCCAACATGCTGCCGTCCGACTACGGTCCCAGCATCCTCGCTTTTTCCATCGTCAAAACTAACCAAAGGCGAATCGACTTGAACGACGTCACCCGTCGCCGCATGAAGTTTACCGATCTTGCCCGACCAGGGCGACGGCACTTCAACCACGGCCTTGTCGGTTTCAACCGAAACCAATGGCTGATCGGCCACCACATTGTCACCTTCACCCACATGCCAGGCGACAATTTCAGCTTCCTGCAAGCCTTCACCAAGATCAGGCAGATTAAATTCTTTCATGAATATTTCCTTCTAAATTAATCAATGTATTTAAGGTTCTTCGGGAAAAGCAACAGTGCGTCGGGCAGCGTCGACAATGCGCTTTTCACTCACCAGATAGCGGTGTTCCGCTTTGGCATAGGGGATAATCGTATCGTACCCCGTGACCCGCAAAACCGGCGATAATAGGTGTAACAAACCTTTCTCCGCCAAGCGGGCGGCTATTTCGGCACCGAAACCGCCCGTGTAGGGCGCTTCATGGACGATGACGCAGCGCCCGGTCTTTTCCACCGAATTCAAAATTGTCGGCATGTCCAGCGGCGTCAGGGTGGCGACATCGATGACTTCGGCCTCAATCCCCAATCCCGACAACGTGTCCGCGGCGGCCATGGTCTCGGTAACGGCAGCACCCCAACTGACCAAAGTTACACCACTGCCTTCACGTAGAATGAAGCAAAGGTCCAGGGGCAACGCCTCACCATCGTCTCGTACTTCCTGCTTAACTGTCCGATAGACGCGCTTAGGTTCAAGGAACATCACCGGATCAGGGTCTCGAATGGCCGCCAGCAAAAGACCGTAGGCCCGGAGGGGCGATGACGGTATGACCACACGCAGCCCTGGGATATGCGCGAACAGTGCCTCGGTGCTTTCCGAATGATGTTCTGGGCCGTGAATGCCGCCGCCGTAGGGCGCGCGAATGACCAACGGACAGCTCAGGCGTCCCCTGGAACGGTTCCGCAACCGGGCGACATGGCTGATAATCTGATCAAAGGCCGAATAGATAAATCCCAGGAACTGGAACTCGGCAACCGGCTTGAGCCCCGCCGCCGCCATGCCCACGGTGACGCCGCCGATACCGGCTTCCGCCAGGGGCGTATCAACCACGCGTTCAGCGCCATATATTTCCTGCAAGCCTTCGGTTGCCCGGAAGACACCGCCGTTGCGGCCCACATCTTCGCCCAGTAGCACAACGCTGTCATCATCCTGGAGCGCCCGGCCGAGAGCCTGGCAAACGGCGGATACCATTGTAAGTTCAGCCATGTCCTTGCTCCTCTCCTGCCGTATATTCAGCCAGGACAGCGTCCCGCTGATCTTTCAAATCGGCCGGCAGTTCAGCGTACATGTTATCAAACATGGCTTCCGGCGGCTGCGGCTCTAACACTTCATACGCGGCGACGCCTTCATCGATTTTAGCATCAATACCGGATAGGAGATTTTCCTCGTCGGATTTAGACCAGGCCTGGCATTCGGTGAGATAGGTGCGTAACCGTATCAGTGGTTCATTCTTCCAATGGGCGCTCACTTCATCCGGATCACGGTACCTGCTGGCATCGTCAGCGGTAGAGTGATCGGTCAACCGGTAGGTAATGGTCTCCACCACCGTAGGGCAGCCGCCTTCCCGGGCCTTCTCAAGAGCCCGGGATACGGCATCGTAGACTGCAATCACGTCATTGCCGTCCACCTGTTCACCGGGGATACCGGCGGCCAGTCCTTTTTGCGCCAGAGTTTCCGCCGCACTTTGCCTTTCGCGGGGCATGGAAATAGCCCATTGGTTGTTGATGATGATAAAAACCACCGGCACCTGCCAGGCGCCGGCCAAATTCATGGCTTCGTAAAAATCCCCTTTCGATGACCCCCCGTCACCTATGGTCGTGACCGCCACCCGCTTTTCATTTCTTAGCTTGAAGGCATAGGCGACGCCGACAGCCTGAGTTGTTTGCGTGGCAATTGGGGTCGCCAAAGGAAAGTCCTGCGACGGCCCGGCAAATACATTGCCCCGTTCATCGCCGCCCCAGAACATGAGGTCCTCATCAATAGTGACGCCACGAACGATCATGGCGGCGGTGTCCCGATAGGTCCCCAGCAATACGTCTTCGTCTTTCATGGCGGAAGCGTAGCCGATGCGAACGGCCTCCTCTCCTAATTCCGGCGCATAGCTGGGAATGCGACCGGTGCGCTGTAAGGCGGTTAATTTGCCGTCGTAACGCCGGGCGAAAGTCATACGTCGATATAGTTCGATCAGTTTATCCTGATCTTCGGCGAAAGGCGGCAATTCGCTGGCGACGCTACCGTCGGGGCTGAGGTAGCGGGTATAAGGAATATCCAGGTTGGTCATGAGAGCCTTCTGTCTGACAGGTTAAACCCCATCATAACCGCCGGGCTATAAAATATTCTTGCGAAATACTGTGCTTAAAGGGCTATAAATGCATTAATATCAATTTTTATCGCTGAAAAATGAGAAATTTATGCATAATCTTGAGTTTGATGCAGTAGATTTGAAAATCCTCGATCACTTACAAAAAAATGCCAGGGCATCAAACAACGATCTGGCAAACATCGCCCTTTTGTCGGCCTCCCAATGCCACAGACGGGTCAAGCGATTGGAAAAAATAGGAGTCATCAAAGGATATAGCGCTGAGATCGACCCCTTACAGGTCGGGCTTGAAATCAACGCTTTCGTCCATGTGACCCTGGGTACACACGGTGAGAATCCGGCAAAATCCTTTATTGCCGCCATTGAGCAGATCCAGGAAATTCAGGAATGCTATTCTTTAACCGGCGATACCGATTATCTGCTGCGGGTAGCCATGCCCAGCCTGCCGGCCTTTTCCGATTTTCTTATGCACAAATTAATGCCGCTGCCCATGATCGGCAGCTTCAAGTCGAACATCGTCCTGGAAGAAGTCCGCAAACGGCATCGGTTGCCGCTGGGTCATTTGGCCTGAATTCAATCTCGGTCAAACGATGCTGCTTTCCTTGCCCTGCCAGTATTTTTCTTTGATGGCCGTTTTTTGAATTTTTCCCACGGCTGTCTTTGGCAATGATTCGACGATCTTGATCATGCGGGGCCGCTTGAAGCGAGCCACTTTCTCCGCGCAGAAATCGATCAATTCCTGTTCATCCGCATTCTTGCCAGCTTCCAGTACCACATGGGCCGCGGGCAACTCACCCCAATGGTCGTCAGGAATGCCGAACACAGCACATTCATTGACGGCTTCATGCTGATAGAGAGCGCCTTCGATTTCCGTCGGAAATATGTTCTCGCCGCCTGAGATGATCATTTCCTTGGACCGATCGACCAGAAACAAAAAACCGTCCTCATCGAAATAGCCTACGTCGCCCGTTTTCAGCCAGCCATCCTCGGTAATGGTCTCTGCCGTCTTTTCGGCATCCTTATAATAACCCATCATGACATTGACGCCTCGGGTGGAAACCTCACCTGGTTCTCCCGCCGGCAGAATATTACCGTCTGCATCAAGCGCCGCCAGCTCTATATCCTGAAAAGGTCGACCGACGCTCTTGGGCTTGCTGAGAATAAATTCCGGTGGCCGGATGGTCATATTACCGGCTTCTGATTGACCGTACTGATCTTCCCATACAACATCGGGAAGAACTTCGAGCATGCGGTGTAATTGCGCCGTTGAAGTAGGCGATCCGCCGTAGTTTACATAGCGCAGGTTCCTGACGCGTTCAGCCGTAAAATTTTCGTGGCTGAGAACGCTGTTGATCTGGGTGGGTACCAGGAAAGCACTACTGATACCTTTGTTCTCGACCCATTTAATAAATTCGCCGGCATTCCAAGCCGGCATCATATGACAGATATTGCCCATTTTGATGCCGGTTATGAACCAGACAAACAGTCCGGCGATGTGAAATAATGGAGTCGAGCAACAAACCACGTCGCCGTGTTCAACTCGGTATTCTCGCTGCGCCCGGACAGCACAAATAACCCGCGAGGCATGATTGACCATGACACATTTGGGAAAACCCGTTGTGCCGCCGGTGAAAGTAATAGCGAATGGATCGGTATCGGCTATTTCGACGGATGGCACGTCAGTAGATGCATCGCCTAGGAAATTTTCCAAGGTTTCGACGTCGCCCTGTCTGTTACCGCCAAAAATGACGGTTTTAGTTCCTGCCGGCAGATCATCGCTGACCCGGTTTAAATTCTCCAATAGGGGAGCATGAACAAAAATGAGTTCAATATCTGATTTGGCGACAACATGACTGAGTTCGTCGTCGGAAAAGCGTGCTGGCAGATGCGCTAAAATACCGCCCGACCGGGCGACGCCAAAAAATATCGATCCATAATCAAGCTGGTTGGTCGACAAAATGGCGACGATGTGACCCTTGCCGTAACCTTGTGCAGTGAGTGCGTTGGCTACTCGGTTAGATGCCCTGTCTAGTTCTTTGTAGGATATTTCCTGGTCGCCAGCCACAATAGCTACTTTATCGGGGTTGCGGGCCACCCCTTCGGTCAATAAGTCGCCGATCAGCATATTCCCCCTCCACAATTTTTATAAAATTGTTCGATACCAGAACATTTATATGTTTTTGGCAGTTTAGGCAATCATTGGTCATTAATATCAATGGAGATTCCAGTGATCCAGGCAGTTTCAAAATACGGTACTTCGCCCCCTATTTCTGTCATCATGTGTTTTACAAAACGCGGCCATACACGGCATAATACCTTAGTAATCTAATTATCAATCGCACCATTGAGAGGGATTTATGTCCACAGTTATTGATGTTCACACACATATGCTCAATGACCGCTGGCTGGAATTGATTCTGGAGCATGGCGGCCGTTACACCTGCAAGGAGCTTGGCGGACAACGGGTAATTCACATGGATGGGGCGCCGTTTATGACTTTGATGGACCCGATGTTCGACTATGCCCAGCGCATCAAGGATATGGATGACGCCAAAGTCGACATCGCTGTGGTCTCTTTGACTTGCCCAAGCGTTTATTGGGGCGGCGAGGACATCAGCGTTTCCACGGCCCAGGTGATGAACGACGATATGGCCAATCAACAAGCCACCTATCCTGACCGCATCCGCTATTTTGCGACGCTGCCCTGGCAGTATCCCGAAAAAGCAGTAACTGAGCTCACCCGGGCCTGCGATGAAAAAGGCGCCTCCGGGGTCTTCGTCTCGGCCAATGTCAGCGGCATGTCCTTGACCGATGAGCTGTTCATACCGATCTGGGATGAGATCAATCGTCGCGGGTTGCCCATTCTCGTACACCCGGCTGCACCTCCCGGCGTCGGTGATATGGACATGCAGCGCTACAATTTGGTAGCATCGGTGGGCTTCATGTTTGATACCACCCTGGCAATTTCCCGGATGATCTATGACGCCTTCTTTGAGCGTTACAAAGACTTAAAAATTATTGCCAGCCATGCTGGCGGCATGCTGCCTTACATTGTGGGACGGCTCGATTTCTGCCACCAGAACATGCCTCCAGCCCGTGAGCGCATCGAGGAACCGCCCAGCACTTATTTCGACCAAATTTACTTTGACACGGTTACCTTCCGGCAGGAAGCCTTGCAGCTTTGCGTCGATGTGGCTGGCACATCCAACGTACTCTATGGGTCGGATTACCCCCACAACATCGGGGATATGAAAGGCTGTCTGTCTCGGGTTGACGCCCTTTCTGCCGACCAGCGGGACGCCGTCCGCGGTAAAAACGCGGAAAGAATTTTCGGCTTTTAAATCGCCCGGGCGAAACACCGCCGACCTATCGAAATCAACCTGGGCGCAGATAAATCTGCGCCCATTTTGCTTCAGACTCGAAACGAATTTACAAGATGAATCCCATAGCCGCATATCTCATATATAGCGTAGCGTGAGAATACAAATTTGATTGGCGAAATTTTTTAAGTGAATAAATTTTTTTACTGCTGGGTGGTTGGTTATCCTCAGATTTCAAAACGAACGATCAATTGTTCAAATAAACTTTTGACCATTGCGCCGACGGCATTATCACTATAGACGGCAATGGCGTGATTGAAGCGTACAATCCGGCGGCGGAATTAATATTTGGATACTCTGCCGAAGAAGCGATCCGACAAAGCCTCAACTTAATTGTCCCGATAAACCAAAAAGACGAACATGCGCGGTATATCAAAGACTCAGACCTTCATGCGCCCAAGATCATTCACCGGGAAAGAGAGTTAAACGGCCTGCACAAGTCGGGCAAACTGATCCCCATAAAATTAAAAGTCACCCCCATGTCCAGCGACGGCGAAACAACATATGTCGGCACAATAAGAGATATCAGTGATCGTATAAAATCCAAAAACGAATTAAACGATCAGGCGGAACGCCACCCGGAAGACCGATTACACCAGCATTTTTTCGCGCCATGAAACACGTGCCGGTGGGAATGTCTTATTGGGATCCGGACGAACGCCTTATTCATTGGAATGAGTAGTTTGAACAAATAGACAGCTACTTCAGCGATCCCCTAGTCCACGGCATGAGCTATGAAGATACACTTCGATCGAGAACCAGATCACCTGTTTTTCCCCATGCGGCAGATCAAATGGAGGAATGGGTGGCCGATCGGTTACAGAAATTCCGCGCCAGATCATTCGAGAGAAAAATTATTCTGCCGGCTGATAACCACTCAATAAATCACCACAATTTGATTCGGCAAAAACGCCTTACCAACAAATCGACGATTGTCATTATCTCTGAAGAAACGGAACTTTGCCCCAATATAAAAGTCCTGATAATGACCGGTTTCGCCGAAAAATCTTTGTTGGAGACGAGTGATCTATCCATCATATACAAATCGTTCGGAAAGACGCAATCGTCCGAAGCCCTGAACGCGGAGATCACCGGTTAACAGGTTTACCGGTCCCTGTCGAAGCCCCTTTAGGAAACCTCCTTAGAGCCCGGTGCCGACTTTAACGTCTTCGGACTTGATCTCGTAACCAGCGTTCTTGGCCTCCAGCTCGATCAAGGCGGCAAAATCGCAATCCGTATAGCCGCTGCCGATCAAGTTCTGGATAATCTCACGGGTCATGGCGGCAATGGGCATGGGAACTTCCAGATTGTGGGCTGCGGATAAACCCAGATCCATGTCTTTGCGCAGCAGCAGCGGAGTAAAGGTGGGCGTAAAATCCAGATTCACCATGGCCGGCGTTTTATAGGCGGAAAAGGGAGAACCCATAACGCTTTTGTTGATGAAATCCAGAAAAGCGTGACGCGGCACACCGCCTTTTTCAGCCAGCACCGTGATCTCCGCCAAGGACTGGGCGACAACTCCCAGATAAACGTTGTGGCAAATTTTCACCATGCGGGCCAGTTCACCCTCGCCCACATAGCTGACCCCTTCACCGACGGCCAGTAGATAGGGTTCAGCTTCTTCAAAGGCTTCCTTGTCACCCGAGGCAACGATAGAAAGTTTACCTGCCGCCACCACTTTGGCGTTGCCGCTCACTGGCGCATCGATCATGGCGGTACCGACTTTTGTGGCATATTCTCGTACCTGTTTAGAGGCCTCTTCGGAAATAGTGGTGCAGTCAATCAGCATTCTTGGTTTTTGGCCATCGACGGTCAACACACCCATAGCGCCCGTGGTCACTTCGATAAAATCATCGGGGCCACCCACCATAGTGAAAACGATATCCCGGTCTGCCAAATCTGTTGGGTTGTCGACGACGGTGGCGCCAAGTTCCGCCAAGGGTTCGGCCTTTGACCGGGTGCGGTTCCAAACCGATACATCGGCGCCGACCTTAAGCAGTCGCTCGACCATGGCATAGCCCATGCGCCCGACACCGATCCAGCCAACTGTGAAATCCTTAAGATTGTTCTCAGCCATTTTCCCGTCATCCCCTTTATTCTATCAAATATCTATGCAAACGATTGCAGAGCATATACCATTAGCCTTAAAAGATAAAAAGAAGATTGTTGAAATCGATAAAAAAACCATCAGAAGGCGGAAAAATGGCTCAATCCAGGGTCACATTGCGGGATATAGCGGATAAAATCGGTGTTCATCCATCGACGGTGTCGCGCGTCCTCAATCCGAAAACCCGCCAAATGGTTACCGAAGAAATTGCAGATAAGGTTTTGAGCGCTGCTGAAGAAATGGGCTATCGGCCGAACCTGTTTGCCCTCAGCCTGAAGACCAACCGCTCCTTCACAGTGGGCGTCATGGTGCCCGACCTCACCAATCCGGCCTTTGCACCCATTATCAAAGGCATCGACAACGTGCTTGAGCAAAGCGGTTACAACGTCATTGTCGCCAACACGGATAACCTCATTGATAAACAACAGCGGAGTGTCGAAAAATTCCGCGAGCGGCATGTGGATGGGCTGATCATTGCCACTGCCCAGCGGAAGGACAGCGTCATCGATGAATGCTGCGCCGAAGGCACACCATTTGTCCTGGCCGTCCGGGCGTCCACGGATATCGGCGTCTCGTCGGTAGTCAGCGATGAGAATGTGGGCGCCAATATGGTGATTTCCCACCTGGCCCAATTGGGGCATACGAAAATCGCCCATGTCGCGGGACCGCAATTTTATTCAACCGGCTTCGAACGCCATCAGGGGTTTTTGCAAGGAATGCAGAATGCCGGGCTGAACCCTGATCCGGAATTAATCGCCTTCTGCGACGCTTTCACCGAGGAGGAAGGCCGCCGGGCCACCAGCAAACTATTGGCCATGCGCAAAAAGTTCACGGCCATATTTGCCGCCAACGATATGCTGGCGCTCGGCGTTTATGACGAATTGGAAGCAGACGGCATCAGGTGCGGCACGGATATCTCCGTGGTCGGCTTCGACGATATGCCCTTTGCGGATAAGTTCAATCCGCCTCTCACCACCGTGCACACCCCTTTGATTGACGTCGGCGCCGAAGCGGCGCGAATTTTGCTAGAGCAAATCGACAACCCGGATATTCCCGCCCGGACCATCAAACTGAAACCGGATTTGATTGCGCGCAAATCATCGGGGCCGGTTGAATAGAGGGTTTGGTGCCCCCCCCGGTCTTAGCTTACTGCCGCCGACCAGTCCTTGCCTTCCAAAATTTCTTTCACCCGCCGCATGAAGGCGCCGGAGTAGGAACCATCGATGGCGCGATGATCGAAGCTTTGGGCCAGGATGCCGACCGGTCTAATGGCGATAACGTCTTCACCGTCCCGCTCTATCACCAGAGGCCGCTTGGTAATGCCGTCGGTGGACAGGATCGCCACTTGCGGCTGGTTGATGATGGGTGCGGTGATCAGCGTGCCGAACGAGCCGTTATTGGAAATGGTGTAGGTGGCATCAGCAAATTCATCAGGGTTAAGGGCATCGGCACGGCCGCGCGTCGCCAGATCATTGGTCGCGCGGGCAATTTCCGTGACTGCCTTAAGGTCCGCATCCCGGATCACCGGTGCTACTAGTCCCTCGAAATTGAGATCGATGGCCATGGCCAGATTGACCCGGTCGAACACCACCAGATTTTCGTCTTCAATATGGCCATTAACGTTGGGAAATTCCTTGATAGCCGAACAAACTGCCTTGGCGATGAACGGCAGATAGGTAAGCGAATAGCCTTCCCGCTTCTTCCATTCAGCACCGATCAATTTCCGCGCCTTAGCGACAGCAGAAAAATCCACCTCAACGGCCTGCAAAACATGGGGGCTGGTGGCCTTGGAGCGCACCATATGTTCGGCCGTCATTTTGCGGCGATAGCTGAAGGGTATAATGGTGCGGCCATCGCCTGAACTCGGCGGCGTTGCCGATGCGAGTGCCGGTGAGGGTGCTGGCGCAGGAGCAGAATCCGGAACGGGGGCGGCTCCGCCTTTAATATGGGCCAGAACGTCGCCCCGTTTGATCCTGCCGTCCCGGCCCGTGCCGGGAATCTGTGCAACATCGAGGTTATTCTCAGCAATCAATTTACGCACCACCGGCGACAGCCTTTTGCTCGGATCGAGCTTTGATTTCCGAGTGCTGGTGGGTGCCGTTACCGTTGCGGCAGCCGGCTTCTCTTCCTGCTCCGGTCCAGTGGTTGTTGCCATCTTGCCGTCATCAATAATAGCCAGTGTTACGCCAATTCCGACCGTGGCACCGGCCGGGACCAGAATTTCTTTCAACACGCCGCCGGTCGGCGCGGGTACTTCCATTTCGACCTTATCGGTGCCGATTTCGAACAGCAGTTCGTTTTCCTTAACGGTGTCGCCGACTTCTTTATGCCAAACGGTCAAGGTGCCTTCCGAGACCGTCTCGCCCATTTGGGGCATGATGACGTCCATGTCAGTCGACCTCCCGGCGCACGGTCTCGAAGATGCGCTCAGGTGACGGCAGCATGACATCTTCTAATTCGTCCGCCGACGCCAATGGTATATGCGGCGTGGTAATGCGGACAATCGGCATGTCCAGATCGTAAAAACATTCCTCGGCGATGATCGATGAAATCTCGGCGCCCCAACCGCACAACCGGG
>PVBE012858347.1_pt1 | contig 11582 bp, 8 predicted proteins | sample 1631181 | NCBI WGS metagenome assembly PVBE01 (sample SAMN08397723, study PRJNA350692) | Marine metagenome, whole genome shotgun sequencing project. | isolation source: water | place: Pacific Ocean | collected 2012-04 | reverse complement strand
GCGGGCTATTGTGAGAGCGTCGCATGTCTGATGACTCCAAGCTGACGAAAGCTAACCTTGTAGCCTGCAGCCTGTAGCCTGAAGCCCGCCGCAACGAAAGCGATGGCGTGGTGATCACCGAATCGAGACCGGCCGTTTAGGCGGCAAGACCTGCAAGTCACAGGGCTTCGACGGCGGCACGCTGGCCTGCAAGGCCTGCTCCCTGGTCACCAACGGCTGCCACAAGTGCGGCGACGGCAAGATCGGCGGCGCCGAGCAGTGCGACGGCTCCAACCTCAAGGGCAAGACCTGCCAGACCGAGGGCTACGCCTTCGGCTCGCTCAAGTGCACGTCGCAGTGCAAGCTGAGCACCTCGGGCTGCACAAACTGCGGCAATAAAAAGGTGGACGCCGGTGAGCAATGCGACGGCACCAACCTCAGCGGAAAGTCGTGCAAGACCCAGGGCTATCAGGGCGGCGCGCTCAAGTGCAGCAAGTGCAAGCTGGTCACCTCGGGGTGCCACCAGTGCGGCAACGGCAAGATCAACAAGGGCGAAAAGTGCGACGGCACCAGCCTCGGCGGCAAGACCTGCAAGAGCGGCGGCTTCGACTACGGCACGCTCAAGTGCACGCCGAGCTGCGCCCTCGACTTTTCGGCCTGCAAGTCCTACGGCTGCGGCGACGGCAAGGTCACCGGCGGCGAGCAGTGCGACGGCGCCAACCTCAACGGCAAGACTTGCAAGTCCGTGGCCTACGAGGGCGGCACGCTCAAGTGCCAGTCCAACTGCAAGTTCGACACGGCGGGCTGCTACAAGTGCGGCGACGGCAAGATCAACCGCGCCACCGAGCAGTGCGACAGCTTCCAACTCGGCGGCAAGACCTGCTCCAGCCTCGGCTACTTCACCGGCTTCTTGCTGTGCGACAGCAAGTGCAAGCTAGACACGTCGTACTGCACCAACTGCGGCAACGGCAAGCTCGACTCCGGCGAGCAGTGCGACGGCACGATGTACGGCGGCAAGACCTGTAAGAGCTACGGGTACCACTCCGGATCGCTGGCCTGCAGCAACAAGTGCAAGCTGATCACGTCGGGGTGCACCAAGTGCGGCGACGGCGTCATCGACTCCGGCGAGCAGTGCGACGGCAGCAACCTCGCCGGCAAGACCTGCACGTCGCTGTCCTTCAGCGGCGGCACGCTCAAGTGCGGCGGCACGTGCCACTTCGACACGTCGGCGTGCACCAAGTGCGGCGACGGCAAGATCAACGGCAGCGAGGAGTGCGACTCGGCGCTGTTCGGCGGCAAGACCTGCTCCACCTACGGGTACTACGGCGGCTTCCTCGTCTGCTCCAAGCAGTGCAAGATCGACAAGTCCAGCTGCTCCAACTGCGGCAACCAGAAGCTGGACCCGGGCGAGGAGTGCGACAACAGCGCCTTCGGCGGCAAGACCTGCAAGACCCTCGGCTACTACACGGGCACCCTGGCCTGCACCAGCGCCTGCAAGCTGAGCAAGCTCGGCTGCACCAACTGCGGCAACAGCAAGGTCGACTCCGGCGAGCAGTGCGACGGCGCCAACCTCGGCGGCAAGTCCTGCAAGTCCCTGGGTAACTACGTCGGGACGCTCACCTGCAACAGCAACTGCAAGCTCAACACCACCGGCTGCAAAAAGTGCGGCAACGGCGTCATCGACTTCGGCGAGCAGTGCGACGGCGCCAACCTCGCCGGCAAGTCCTGCACCAGCCTCGGCTTCGACGGCGGCACCGTGTCCTGCCTGTCCAGCTGCGCCTTCGACACGAGCAAGTGCTACAAGATCAAGCTGCTGGTGGACGACACCCACGCCGACTTCGTCAAGGGCAAGCTCTCGAGCGCCGGGGCCAAGGCCTTCGTGGCGGCCAAGGGCAACGTGCAGCTGCTGGACCGCCTGGACCTCAACGGCGACGGGCACCTCGACCTGGCCTTCGGCAACCACTTCAACGGGGTGACGAGCAAGATCAACTCGTACATCTACTGGAGCTCGGCCAGCGGCTTCTCCGCCAGCAACCGCACCGATCTTCCCACCATCGGGGCCGCGGGTACGTCCTCGGCGGACCTCAACGGCGACGGCCACCTCGACCTGGTCTTCTCCAACTCGATGCACACCAAGCTGATGACCAACACCTACGTCTACCACAACTACAGCGTCAACTCGTACGTCTACTGGGGCACCTCCACGGGCTACATGCCGAGCAACAAGACCGAGCTGCCGACCCTCGGCTCCACGGCGCATTCGGTGGCCGACCTCAACCGTGACGGCTACCTGGACATCGTCTTTACCAACGGCTTCAACGGCAGCTCGGGCAAGATCAACTCCTATATCTACTGGGGTTCGTCGTCCGGCTTCTCCGCCAGCAACCGCGCCGAGCTGCCGACCCTCGGCACCGAGGGGCTGACCCACGTGCCGCGCAACGCCATCGCCGACGTCAACGGCGACGGCTACCTCGACCTGGTCTTCTCCGGCCACACCGACGGCTCGACCTACAAGGTCAACTCCTACGTCTACCTCGGCTCGGCCACGGGCTACTCCAAGGGCAAGCGCGTCGAGCTACCCACCATGGGCGCGGCCGGCTGCTCGGTGGCCGACCTCAACGGCGACGGGCAGATGGACATCGTCTTCTCCAACCACACCGACGGCGGCTCCAACAAGCTCGACTCCTATGTCTACTGGGGCTCGGCAACGGGCCTGTCCGCCAGCAACCGCACCGCCCTGCCCACCATCGGCGCGGCGGGCAACTCGGTGGCTGACCTGGACGGCGACGGCAAGCTGGACATCGTCTTCTCCAACCATCGCGAGGGGAAGACCAAGAAGCTCAACTCCTACGTCTACTGGGGCTCGGCGTCGGGCTTCTCCACGGCCAAGCGGCTGCAGCTGCCGACCACGGGCGCCACGGGCAACGTGGTGGCGGATCTCAACGCCGACGGCAAGCTGGACATCGTCTTCGCCAACCAGGACGACGGCAGCTCCTGGGCCCCCGCCTCGGTGGTCTACTGGGGCGCCGCCGCTGGCTTCTCCGCCTCCAACAAGACCTCCCTCGGCACCCTCGGCGGCGCCGGCGTGACCACGGCCGCCGACCCGGGCCGCGTCAGCGACCGCAAGGCCGAGCACGTGTTCACCTCGCGGGTGCACGACAGCGGACTGGCCAGCCCGACCTACGGCGCGCTGACCCTGACCATGACCCAGCCGAGCAAGACCGCGATCAAGGTGCAGGTGCGCTCGGCCGCCAGCCCCGCCCAGCTCGTGGGCGCCACCTATTACGGCCCCTCATCCACCAGCGGCTACTACACCGCGGCCTCGACCACGCTCAACGGCGTGCACAAGGGGCACAGATATATTCAGTATAGAGCCGTGATGAGCAACGACTTCGGCAATACCCCCGTGCTGGACAAGGTGACCATCTCCTACCACCCGTAGGTGGCGTCATTTCAGGTTGATGATTGTAGGGCGGGGCTTGTCCCCCGCCACTTCCGGACGCGGGGGACAAGCCCCCGCGCTACCTGCTATCAGGAGGAAGTCACCGGTACTTGCGGCGCAGCAGCAGCAGCGCCAGCAACATCAACCCGATCAGGCCGGAGCCGCCGGCGGTGACGTCACAGCTGCAGCCCTCGCTGTCCGGGGATGTTGCTTTGTTGATGTCCGCCGCGGGCTTCTTGGCGTCGGCCGCCTTCTTGGCATCAGCAGCAGGCTTCTTGGTGTCGGCCGCGGGCTTTTGGGTATCGGCGGCGGGCTTCTTGGTATCGGCGGCGGGCTTTTTGCTGTCGGCCGCGGGCTTCTTACTGTCGGGCACCGGGGGTTTGGCGTCGGGCACGGGCACCTTGGCGTCAGGCTTGGCCGTGCCAGCCACGCAGACCTTGAGGGTCTTGCACGTGCCGGCCTTACACGCGGAGCCGCCGGGGCAGGCGCCCTTGACCTCGTCCTTGTAGATCGTGCCGTAACCCCCCGTGCAGTTCTTGGTCTTGATGCACAGCTGCATCGACTGGCAGATCTCGCCGGCCTTTTTGCAGCTGGCGCTGGTGGTACACACCTTCGGGTCGCAGTAGGGGCCGCCGTGGCAGGAGGCGGGGCGGGCGCCGTCGATGCAGCTCTTGGGTGGCGGGCTGATGGCGTCGCCGCCTGCTGACGCCGACGACAGCAGCAGGCAGGCCGCCAGGGTCATGTTCAACGTCGAGCGCATCATCTCCTCCTGCGGGTCAGGGCGAGGCCGAGCACCAGCAGCAGGCCGAGGGCCAGGGCCGGCGCCCGGGCCGGGGTGTCGCCCGCGCCGTCGCCTGGCACGGCGCTCGGCGCGATGCAGGCCTTGATCTCGGTGCAGGCCCCCGAGCTGCAGGCGCCGCCAGCGCCGCAGTAGCCCTTGACGTTGGTCCGTGGGACCGGCGTCTTGCTCCAGCCGCCCCGGCAGTCAATCTCCACGGCGCAGACCTTCAGCGTCCTGCAGACCTTGCCGTCCTTGCAGCTTGCGTCTCCCACGCAGTCGTCGGGATCGCAGAACGCGCCACCGTGGCAGGTCTCCCCGCGGCTACCGGCGACGCAGTTGTCGGGCGGCGGCCCCACGGCGTCGGCGCGGGCCGCGGCGGGCGCTGCCATCAGGATGGCGAGGATCAACACAGGGCGTAGCATGGGGCCTCCAGCGTGGTGGTCGGTCCCACGATCATCATCCGGTTGGGCCCGGTTTGCAAGGGGCCGCGGGGCCTGTCACCTTAGGGGCAGGTAGCAGGGCCCGGCGTGGGGCTCCACCCAGCCGGCCCACCGCCGGCCGTCCTCGGTGCTCAGCAGGTGGAGGTGGGTGGTGCCCATGGCGCCGTCTGTCAGGGCGTGCCAGTGGGGATCGGCCTTGGCCCGGGTGAGCAGCAGCCGGTCACCAGCGCGGGCCAGCACCGGCAGGCGTGCGCCCGCCGCGTGGCCGATGGCCCAGTCGTCCACGGGATCCTCGGGCGCCTCGAAGGTCCACTCCTCCATCTGCCAGTCCGGCCCCACGAGGGGCAGCCGAAAGTAGCTCATCAGCCCGTCCTCGTCCGGCCCCAGCAGGGCGTGGACGTAGGCGCCGTCACCGGGGCCGAGGGGGTGCAGCTCCAGGGCGCGCAGGGGCGCTGGACGGCTCAGCAGCAGCTCGGCGTCCGCGTCGTCGGGCTGGCCGTCACCGAGGAAGCTGCGCCGCAGGATCCTCACGCCACCCTCCCCGGGCTCGCCCCACACCAGGTGCACCCGCTGCCGTCGCGGCGTGGTGTCGTAGCGCGCCAGCACGCGGTCCGGCAGCCGGTCAGCCAGGGGCACGGCGCTGCCCCGCTTGCCCCCCTGGTTCGAGAAGTGGATCCAGGCCACGTAGGCGCCGCCGGGGGCCTCGCCCGCGGCCACGAAGAGCCCGTCACCGCCGGGCAGCTGAAAGCCCGGCTCGGCCAACAGCGGCGTGGAGAGATCCAGCTCCAGGGGAGGCACTTGCCCCGCGAGCACGTCGCCCCAGGGGCGCGCGGCCGCGGCCTGGTCGCCCTGGATCCAGGCCAGCCAACGCCCCTCGGCTCGCGCCGTGGTGTGCGCCGCCAGGGCCAGGCTGCCCAGCTGCCGGACGCCGGCAAGATCCAGCCAGCGGTGGAACACCCCGTCCTCGGGCTCGTCCGCCAACGGCTCTCGCGCCAACAGCTGCACGCCGCCGTCGCTCAGGTGGTCGAAGGCGGCGCAGATCCGCTGCCGCCTGGGGCAGGCCATGCTGGCCAGGTGGTGGATCATCGGCGAGACGACCCGCAGCGCCGCGGGCGCCGAGAGCAGCTCGACGCCGTCGAGGTAGTAGCGCGCCACGAGCTGGTAGTCGCCCGGCGCGAAGGACTCGGATCCGGCGCACTCGCACAGATCGTGGTCGAAGGTCACGCGCTCGCCGGGCTGCAGCGTCTGCAGGTCCGGATCCATCGGCTCCACGACGTCCTCGCCGTGGGGATCATCGAACTGCGTCTGCAGGGAGACCATGTGGATCACCTGCCCGCTGCCAGGGGCGCGCAGGTCGTAGCTCATGGGCGGCGGCTCCGGCGAGCGGGGGCTCACCACGTCCACCGCGCCGGCGGAGACGTTCTCCAGCACCGTGCGCACCGGGAGGCTCTCGCCGACGAACACCTCGGCACGGGCCGGAGCGCAGGAGATGGTCAAAGCTTGATTGGGCATGGAGCGTACGTCTCCTGTTCGGCCTGCGTCAGTCGTGGACTCCGCCGCCCGGGTTGGCGAGCCCCTCCACCTTCCACCCGCGGTTTTTGAGGATGCACTTGCCGCAGAAATACAGCGGCTCGCCGTGGGTGTAGCTCATGATGCAGTTGCGGTCCCAGCCCCGGTCCTTGTCGGGGTGGGTCTGGTCCGTGGCCGCCACCGCCGCCAGCGCCGGGTTCGTCTCGCTGTCGTGCTGGGCGTTGTTGGCCCCGGGGGCCGCCCCGCATCGGTGCCACACACCGTTGACCCGGGCGCTGCTGCCCAGCGGGTGGGCCACGGCCGAGCCCGCCACGCCGGGGTAGGCCTGGGCGTGCTGCAGGTGCCGGTGGTGTCCCAGCTCGTGGGCCCAGACGTCGCCGCCCCCGCTGGTGAAGAGCCAGGTGGCGCCCATGGGGCAGCCCACCGCGGGCAGCGGGATGGACGACCAGGTGACGGTCTGCGGCGGGTTATGGCGCACCATGATGTGGCCCGCCTGCCCCGTGGGGCAGGGGCTGCCGGGCAGCAGGTCCGCCGGCGCGCAGTTGTTGGTCACCTCGGCGCGGGTCGCGTTGCAGGCCGGATCGCTGCAGCGGTACTCCTCGATGGTGAGGTTCTGCGAAGCGCGGAACTCCACCAAAAAGTGCCCCCGCAGGCGGCCGGCTTGGTGGCCGCCCACCGCTCAGGGGGCCAGCACGGGCTGGTACCGCGGGAAATACTGGACGAAGCGCGCCACGGACGAGGCGCGGGCCAGGGCGCACTGGAACGCCGGCGGCTGGTAGTGCTCCAGCAGCGCCTGGTGCACGTCGCTCATCCAGCCGAGCACGTCCTGCTGCTCCTCCAGCTCGTGGTGCTGGTGTGTGTACTCGTGGACCATCTCGCCCTCCACCACGTCCGCTGCCAGCAGCACGGTGCGGCCGGAGACCTCGTCGAGGCTGGCCAGGCGCTGGCCCGCCGGGTCCGACGCCGGGGTCAGCGCGCCGCGCAGGGGCCAGGGCAGCATCTGCCAGCAGTCCCTGGCCGCGGTGGCCAGGCTGGTGAATCCGTGGGGATCGGGCGCGTCGCCCGTTGCGGCGGCTCGCACCGCCGCGTCCAGCTGCTCGAGGTAGCGTCGCTGCAGGTCGTCGTAGCCAGAGATCTGGCGCAGCGGCGCCTCCCGGCCGCCCTCGAAGACCGTGGCGAGCCCGCGGCAGATGACGCCGGCCAGGTCGCCGTGCACGCCCGGCTCCAGCACGAAGCGTCGCTCGTAGAGGGCCAGCAGGGGCGCCGTCGTGAGCTGCAGCACGTAGGTGCTGCCCAGGGTCTCGTCGGCCACCTGCACCTCCACCAGGCCGCGTACCAGGTGCTTCGGCTGCTCCAGGCGAAGGCGGTCCCGCACCTTGGCGCCGGCGCCCAGGGGGCTCTTTCGCAGGCGCCCCAGCAGCTCCTCCACCTCGGCGCCGTCGAGGCGATCCAGGCAGACCCTGCCGAGGCCCACGTCGAGGTGGGCGCGCGTGTCGCCCACGCGGGTGACCTCGCCCACCACCTCGTGGCCCAACAGCTCGCTGAGGCGCTCATGCATCGTCCGGCTCCTGCTCGGCGTCCAGCGCCAGCCGCGGCGGCCGGGGCGCGCCCGCCACCCAGACGGCGTTGAGCCGCTGGCCGCGCAGGCTGGCGTCCACCTGCCAGCCGACCTCGCCGCGGATCAGGATCACCGAGTAGTCGCCGGAGCGCCCCACCGCCATGACCTCCGCGCCGGCGGCCGCGCCGTGGACGCTGTCCGCTGGCATCTCCTCGCTGGTCCAGCCCTGCCCGTCGTGAAACAGCGCCGCGCCCGTTGCCTGCGCCACGCCGACGCTGCTGCCCCAGCCGGCCCAGATGCCCTCCAGCGCGGTGGCCGTGGGCAGGCCCTTGCGCTGGATGAAGGCGCCCTCCTCCTTGCGGAACAGCTCGCCGCCCCAGCGCGAGCGGCCCGCGGCGTGGATCACGCCGTCCACGCTGCAGAGGTGGCGGGCCACGCTGGCCTCGGGCAGCGCGGCGCGGTCCCAGGAGTAGCCGTCGAAGGAGACCACGGCGGCGTCGCTGCCGGCGATGGAGATGCTCTCCGGCCCGGTGCCGGTGATGGCGTGGAGGTCCCCGTCGCCGGGCACCACCCAGGGCTGCCAGGAGCGGCCGGTGAACATCAGCACCGTCCCCTCGTCGCCCACCACGCAGACCATGCGCGCCGACAGCCCCCACACCGCGTTGAGGTCGTGCTCGGTGGGCACCACCATGGGAGCGCAGCGGCCCTGCTCCAGCCGCAGCACCGTGCCGCCGGCGCCCACGAGGAAGGCGGCGTCCTCCTTGCCCCAGATGCCGCGCAGGTGCTGCCCCACGCCGGAGCTCATGAGCTTCCACTGGCCCTTGAACCGCCCGAGCAGCAGACCGCTGTCGCCTGCGGCCAGGGCCTCGGGGACGAGGTCGCCCTTGGCCTGCCCCACGCGGACCAGCCGGTCCTCCAGGGTGTGGTTGCCAGAAACGGGCTGGCCCACCGCGCGATCCGGTTCGGCGGCGGCCGCTGCCGGCAGGTCCAGCCCCAGGCGCTGGAGGTGTCCGCGGGCCGCGGCCCAGGGCATGCCGCGGCGCAGACGCTCCAGCACGTCGCAGAGGTTGACCAGCCGCTGCACCGTGGCGTGGCACTCATCGGGCTGCATGGCCGCCAGGACCCGGGACGCGTCCAGCTCCAGCCGCCCCCCGGCCGGGGCGCCGTCCAGGGCAGCCACCAGCTCGCCCGCCGACGCCTTGAGCGCGGCGTCCCCCGGGGGCAGGGCCGCCAGCAGGTCGCGTCCACGCTGGCGGGCCGCGGCCACGGGCGCCACGGCGCGCAGCAGGTCCAGGGTGTCGTCGCGGTCCACCGTGGTGTCGTCGTAGTCGAAGAGCCCGAGCCACAGGGGCGGCACCTCCCGGGCGGCGGAGGCCAGCAGCGGCGTGGCCCTGTCCTCCCACGACACCCTGAGCCGCGCGTATGTCTTGTTGGTAGCCATGGGCGTAAGGAGAATCATGGAATCATAACTCGCGGGCCGTGGCAATGGACCGACGGCCCGGGCGAGATTCCCCGTGACAACCAGGAGTGCCTTGATTAACCTTTCTGTGTGAATTCAGCTTGTATCATTGGCTTTTCGGCCGCGCGCGCCCCGGGGCGCCGCTCATCACCGAGGAGGCGGGCGTGCCGGTGAGGGCCTGCGACCACCGCGGCGCCGCGTCGCCCTCGGGCTGGTGCCCCACCTGCGGCGCGCCTTATGATCGGCGGCTCTTCTGCCCCACCTGCCACATGGGCCACGAGGCCGAAGTCGGCGCCTGCGCTCGCTGCGCGCTGGTGAGGCCCACCGAGGGCTGGCGCCGGCTGCCCCTGCGTTTTCAGCAGCACGAGCTCTGCCTGCAGGCAGGCCAGGGCGCGCACACGCCGGTCTACCTCGCCCGGGGCCCGGAGGGCGGCGCGCTGGTGGCGGTCAAGCTGGTGCCGGCCGGCGCCACGCCCACCCTGGTCCAGGCGCTCAAGCGCCGCTTCGCCCGGGAGTGTGAGCACGCCCAGATCCTCGGGGAGTACCGGGAGGTGGTGCGGGCCAGGGACCACGGCACAGCTGGCGGCATCCCTTACCTGATGATGGAGGGCGTCCAGGGCACCACCATCGACCAGCTGCTGGGCAAGCCGGGCGGGGATGACCCGCTCAACCCGGTGCGCCCCTCCCCCATGCCGGCCCAGCGCACCGTGCGCATGCTGCGCCGGATCATCGCCGCCGTGGGCCGCCTGCACCAGCACAAGCTGATCCACCGCGACCTCAAGCCGAGTAATTTCTTCGTCGCGCGGTCCGATCAGGGCCTGGTCAAGCTGTCCGACACCGGGGTGGCGTGGCTCGCCTCATCGGCTGACAAGCCCGACCACCTGGCCGCCTCGCCCGATACCCTGTCGCCGTCCAGCGCACCGTACCTGGCGCCGGAGCTCGTGCGCGGGGACCGCGTGATCCGGCCCTGCGCCGACATCTACGCCATCGGCGTGGTGGCCCACGAGATGGTCACCGGCCGGCTGCCCTACGCGGTGACCGAGGCGCTGGTCCGGGGGCCGAACCCCGAGGGCGCGCCAGACCTCTCGGCGGATCGCTGGGGACCATTCGCCGCGGGCTGGTTGCGCGCACACCTGGTGGCCGAGCGGGTGGCGGGGGTGGAGGCCCGCCCCGACCTGCCCACCTCTCTGGGTGACTTCCTCGCCCAGTGCCTGGCCCGGGATCCGCGGGACCGCATGCAGTCCACCGGCGAGCTGATCATGCAGCTGGCGCTCATCGAACAGGAGCTTGCCCGGGGCGCCGCCAGCGCCGTGGCCGTGCCCGCGCCGTCCATTGAGCCGGTGAAGATCGGCGCCCCGCGGCCGGGCGCGGTGTCCCCGGTGCCGATCACCGGCCCCCCGGCGTCCGCCCCCGTGGCTCCGGCGCGGCCCGCCGCCGGACCGCCCTCTGGCAGCCTGAGCAAGGTGATCAACATGGCCCAGGACCGGGATCGCCTGACCATGGAGGTGGTCCAGCTCCGCGCCGCCCTGCAGGAGACCCAGGTCGAACTGGCCCGGGTCAAGGAGCAGCTGGCAGCGGCGCGGGCCGAAAACCAGCGGCTGAGGCAGCAGGGGGGTGGCGAGGCCAGCGAGGACATCGAGGCAAAGGACGACAGCCAGCGCGAGACGGGGCGGCTGCCCACCGTCAACTCCCCCGGCGGCCCGAGCCCCATGGGCAAGGTGGTGCCCGGCCCCCGTGCCAGCAACCCGTTCATGAAGACCGAGCTGGAGGGCGGCCTGGTCGAGGAGCTGGAGCGCGCCGCCTCCGAGGGCGAGGCATTCGTCGAGCCCAAGCCCTCGCGCAGCCGGCCGGCAACCGGCCCCCGCCGCCCTGTCGACTTCAAGGGCACCGGCCCGGTTCAGCCGCGCAAGCCCGCGGCGGCCGGCGGGTCGTTGCTGCAGACCCGCTTCAAGGAGACCGTCCCCGGATCGACCCAGCGCCCCGGGCCCACGCCCGGCAAGGATGCAGAGCCCCCCGGCGACATGGTGGACCGCGTGATCCGTGAGACCAGCGCCAGCTCGGCCAGGGTGGCCCGCAAGCTCAGGCGGCCGACGCGCACCTCGGCCCCCCACCCTGTGCCGCAGGACACCAACCTGGACCTGATGAAGACCAACGTGCTCGAGGGCCCCATCGACGACGACACCGCCCAGCCCACCTCGGTGGTCTCCGAGGAGGACCTGATGGCCGAGATGAAGACCCGGGCCATGGAGCGCGCGGTGGTGCCGACGGACGAAAAGAAGACTCTGCGCAAGATGAAGGCGCCGAAGAAGAAGCGTTAGAGCGCTCTAACGACCGATCGCGATTCGAGATCATGGCGCCATCGCTTCGCCATCGCGGGCTGCAGGCTACAGGCT
>PVBE010040339.1_pt1 | contig 11582 bp, 19 predicted proteins | sample 1631181 | NCBI WGS metagenome assembly PVBE01 (sample SAMN08397723, study PRJNA350692) | Marine metagenome, whole genome shotgun sequencing project. | isolation source: water | place: Pacific Ocean | collected 2012-04 | reverse complement strand
CTACCGTAAAGGCGCCACCAATTCCTGCTTTAGTATATCCATATTTTTTAGGATCCTTCATGTATTTGTTGTTCTGGTATGAATAATGGTTTGCAGTATGTGTTGCCCCCTTGGTATCTTTTCCAGAATTGATGTGTTTTTGGGAATTCTTTTTTCTTTCCCCATTTTGCGAGGTTTTTTCTAAAGTATTTCCAGAAGTCTTTGTGTGTTAGGGACATATAATCGTTTTTGTTTACGGTTGAAATGTGCATATGTGCTCCACACGAATTGTTAAATCCGTCTGGATGGTTTCTTCTGACCCATGAGGTTATAGCTCTTGGTTTCATGGGTTTGGATGCTATTTCTCCGTAAAAATGACATCCTGCATCTCTTTGGTTTATTCTGACAGAGCCGTCGTATTTTAATCCCCGTGGGGCTCTGTTTCTTACTATGTTTGCGTCTGGGATGTAATTGTAGAGGGGGACTCCATCTTTGTAGTATTTTGTCCACGCGCCTTCAAGCTCTATCCCAACTGCGTTTATAGCTTTGACTTTTGGAATTTTGTGTGGCTTGTTTCTCATTTTATTCCTCTGAAAATTTGATTGTTATTCGTTTGTTGTAGGACGCTAGGTTGTCTGTATATATTTTGTAAATAATTTCTTTGAGCTTTGCTAAATATTCATCGAGCTGGTCGTTAGTTTGCACTCCCTGATAACAGAATTGGATTGGTTCGTTGGGTTTCATGAAGTGTGCGAGTCTTTCTGGTTGGGACATTCCATCGTATTTTTTGCTGTATAAATCTTCTTTTTCGTCGTAGTTGTTTCTGAGGTATAGGAAGCTGAGATTTATGATCCCGTCTTTTGATATGAGTGGTTTGTTTATGCTGAATGTTGCGAGTTTTTTATATCTGTCTGTGAAATCTTGTTTTACTCCGTAGAAATATTTGCTTCCTGATGCCGATGTTGTCCCGTCTGCTGAGAGTACTTTGAAATTAGATGTGCTCTCCATGTATGTTTCTTGTTGTAGGGTATGAAGGATGTAATTTTGGATCATAGGGGAGTGGAAGCTTGTGAATATTCCGTCAGCCCTTTTTTCCATTTCTATTGTTGCTAGTTCTCCTGTAAGTTTTTCGGGTGGTTCTTTGATTGTGATTTCTTGTGATGTTGGCATTGGGTCTCCTTTTTCGTAGCCTGTTGGCTCGTTATTGTCAATTATTGTTGATAGTTCTTTAATCTTTTGTGCTTCTATGTGTTTGATTTCGTACCTACATTTTCTGCATGTGTGTGTTTGTAATGTCAGTGATGAGGGTCTTGTTAGGTGCATTCCACACGTTTGACAGTTCATTTAGGCTCCTTTCTTTTTTCTCTTAGTTACCTCTCGCATTAATTTTTCTAGTGATACGAGTTCTGAATATTTTGTTACAAGAGTTTTTAGGTCTTTTTTAGCTTCGTTTATTTCTATCCTGCATGCTTGTTTGGCTTTTTTAATATCGAGCCCTATTTTTTTCATGTTTAATTTGAATGATTTTCTGGTGGCTTGTTTTCTGTTTTTCTTTTTTTTGTCAGTACTTTGTTCAGGTTTATGATTTTTGATTCTGATTCTTTTTGGCATTCTTTTTCTCCTTTCTCCTCAGGTTTGTCTGGGATGTCTTCTTGATATAAAGCATTAAGATCGTTTTTCGCATATGAGTAAAATGTTGAGTAGGAAAGCTTAAAGTACATGCTGAAGTGTTCTTTGCATTTGTCGCATGATGTGTGTATGCATAGCTTTTTGTATTTAAATAGAAGGTTGTCTTGGTTAGCGTTGCCTACTGTATCTGTTTGGCAGTATGGACAGATTCCTTCGTAAAGCATTTCTTCTTCTTTTTCAGATAGTACGAGTTCTTTCATCATGTCTCCTTATATTTTTGCGACTTCTGTCCATTTGCTTGTTGTGGTGATTTCTGCTGGCTCTCCAAGTGTGCTAGAGGGGATGATTACTATCGGGTCTTCAGGGTATTTTTTTTCTACCTCTTCTTCTTCTTCTTCGACAATTTCTTCCCCAAAGATGTCTGTTGTGACATCTGTCTCTAATTCTGTTTCTCCAAGCTCTTCTTTGATTACTTTTTGTATTTCTTCGTACTCATCTTCTTTTGTTTCTGGTTCTGGGTGGTGTGCAAATTGATGGGGTAAAATGTTTTGTATGTGCTCCATGTTCCTCCTTAAAAAGTATGATGTTTGGTATTCGATGCCTTCTTTTATCTCTGATGTTTTTTTGCTGTTTGCTTTTGTTAATGCTTTTGTTGCTGTGTCTAGTTCCATTGGTTCGCTTTGTACTTTGTGTTCCCATTTTTCCTCTGTTGGGAGGGCTGGGTTTCTTTTTCTAACGAGTGCCCAGATGGAGTATGTTTTTTTATGTTTTTGCATTTTCGATTTCCTTGATCCTTTGAGCGATTAGCATTGCTGACATTACGAGATTGTCTGGTACTTGCATGTCTCTCGGGAGTGTTTTGTCTTGCTCTGGATAATATGTGGAGATAATAGCCAGTAATCCTTCGAGAAATTTCTCTTCTGGCATTTTTAGTATTTCATCTGTAAATCTTTTGAATTCATCTCTGTTTTTAGACATTTTTCCTCTTTTTGGTAGGTTTGTGGGGCAGGAAAGGAGTTTGTTACCTAGTCCATGGCCTAGACATACTGCGGATAGAGCCTTACGTCGCTAGGAGGCTATCTCTGCTTCAGATAGTTAAGTCCCGGCTTTCGTGACCATGCGCTTGATGCTTATGACGATGTTTTTAGGTGACAGTGACTCCCCCGGATTTAGGATAACGGCTTATGCTAACGCCAGTGCGTGTGATAAGACGGTTATCCTCCGCGTTCTAATCAAAGAAGCTGTCCAAAAGGATTAACATAAAGATTATTAACCCTAGTATGGTTATCATGCTTAAGATTAGTTCCATGTGCTTTTGAAGTATAGGATTCCGATTGTTGCTATATAAATTCCCCACATTGCTATTACTGTGAAGAGGATTTTTTCTGCTTTTTGCATTTTTTGTTCGCGCCTTACACGTTTGGCTTTCTCTATCATGGTTTTTTTCCTTTCTTGAGCTTGAACTCGATGGTTTTGGTGTTACTTGATGATAACTTCCTTATCAATACCTTAATTTGCGATTCTAAAGTGTTAGCGAGGTTCAATATCTTCCTTGCTTTTTTTGTTTTTTTTGAAAACGCAAAAAAAATGCTTGAGAGCCGAAGCTCCCAAGCACTTTAATGAACTTATGCGTATTGTTCGTATTGGTCAAAGTTCATCGCGATTTGTTCCCAAAGGTTGCGATAGAATCGAGCGATTTCAAGCTCGTCAAGGAATTGACGGCGAACTTGCTCAGCGTCAATGACTTCGGTGACTGTCTCATCAACCGGGTTGTCATCGTCAGCTCGTCCATTGTCGTATCGAACCCGCTTTATAACATCCTGATTGTGAGTGAGCTCGCTGTCTTCTCCAACTTGGAGCTGATCTTCGATTTGTGTTGCGAGTGTTTTGTATTTGAGGAACTGGGAGATTGCGTACTCTTCATCAACGTGGATTCCCTGTTTTTTGAAGTTGAAAATTGCTTGAATTGCTCTGAATTTCCAGCTTGGAAATTGATGGCGGATGTCTGTGCTTCCATCGCCTACTGATCCGTTTTGTTGGTAATGAGCCAAGAATTTAGCCAGTGCCTCTGATGCGGGATCAACTAAATCAACAGGCATCTTGTTGTATTTAGGGCCATCCCAAAAGGCGATAATCGCATCAGTGTCAGGATGATCTTCGGGAGAAACTTCTTCATGTTGGAGTTCGAGCATTCGGCAGGCTTTAATAACGCCTTCGTCACCATCAGAGATGATGATTACATCTTCCATTTTTACTGATGGAAAGAGATTTTTCAATGCTCTTTCCAATGCATTCTTAAAAAAAGATTTTTTAAAGCATTTTTCCAGTCGTTTCACAAGAATGTTCATTTTGAGCCTCCTAAATTAAAAGAAAAAAAATAAAGTTTTAAGCCCCCGTGTTTCCGGGTTCGCGAGATTCACCCGCGGACACGGGGGGCTATATAGCGAGCTTGTGGCAGTTCTGGCGAGTTACAAAAGCGAGGGACATGACGCTCGCAACGGGTTATCGCGAGGGGCGTGACCCTTGCTGAAATAGGGCGAGGCGTAGCCGGGGTCGCCCTCACCACTCGCCAGATGCCGGGACAAGCTCGCTCCCAAACTTTATTTTTTTTTAACTTAGGAGAAACAAAATGCTTGGGAACGAGTGGAAAAATGATTTCAAAAATTCCTCTTTAATAAGATGCGATGGTTGCATGGCTCTATCTCTCTCAATTGTAAAAATGGGGGATGTAACATCTGATGGTGTGAAGGCTTTGCCGAATCCGAACTGACATGGGGAACTCCCGAGGGTTATCTGATGATGCGTTGCCTTTTGGGGTGGCTCCGGAGGATGATCCCGGATCGGTGGTGCTGGCTAAATGCTTCTCTTGGCTCGAACAAAGGATCAGTGTGGAAGCAAATCCGCCATTTAAGCTGGGTGAGCAATTCATTTTCAACCATAACAGGGGCGTTGATGTCGCAATCTAGTTCCTCAAGGCTCGCCAAATCGTAGCTCCTGTGTGGACAGCGTGCTTATTCACAGAGGATGTGGGGTTCGGCGACAATAGCTGATGATTCCGGTTGCTAGTCACCATGACGACGCTAGCGAGTTCGGTCTTTTCTAACGAGCTATTCGATTCTACGCATGGGAACTTGATGAACTGATAACGAACAAGTAAGTTCAAGGCTTGGGAGCTGGCTCAAGCATTTTGGCGTTTTCTTTTTGATACCCTTTCCTTTTGGGGGGGGGTTGTTTTGTTTTGGCGAAAGCGACTGGTAAAGGAGCCCCCTTGTGGGGCGACTTGGTTCATGCTGTAGCGGTAGCGGAGGCAAACAATATGATGTTTACTCCTTACAGTGAGCGAAAGCCAATGTTGTTTCAATAGGTGTGACTGAAGGGTGTTTTGAAGGCACAACTATTGAGGTTGACAAGATTTGAAAAATATGATATTCAGAAGATATTAATTACCAGATTGAGAGCTTGGGAAAGGGTTTGTTTTTAATCTTTTGACTTTAAACAAATACGCCGTAGGCCACTAGCTTTTCATTAGCTTCCTTTGCTCGTCCCTGAGCACCTTGCCTCGCTTGTCCCCTTTCTTCATGTCGAGGACGAACTTGCTTGACTCCAAGCATGACGAGATAACGAAGTCTTTCATCGAGAGATTGAGAGCCTCGCAAGCGAGCAAGATCTGTGTCTTCTCTTCAGGCCTGCAGTAAGCTATGATGCGGTCTTTCATCTTGGTCTGGCTACGCCATTTCTCGAAGTAAGCCTTTTGCTTTTGACGTTTCTCGTCCAATTGCTCTTGTCCGTCAAATCTCTTCTCTAACAACTCAGCGTATTGTCCGCAGTCGGGGCAATGTTTGGTCGCCTTTGAATGTCTCATACAAACCCTGTCTTTTAAAGACTTAAGGCGGTGCTCCAAGTTCTTCTTGCGTCCGCCTTTGTGCCACGGATGACGATCAGATGTGCTTTTGTAGGACGTTGGGTGAGCCGAGTCATCGGATAGTTGGGGTGCTTGTACGCTATCTTTTACCTGATCTAAGGCTTTGTTTGTACGTAACGGTTTGGGGGAGAGATGATCGAGACCCGAAGGGTCGCCGTGCTTGCTGTCCATTATACTTTCCTTTCGCTAGTGAGAGCATCTTGACGTAAAGATAGCACGAGAGCTTAAATGATGCAACTACCTTAGAGGGAGCGTAGCGAGTGGTTCAAGCCACTGCGTAAGCAGGGCGAGCTGAGCGATAGCGGATGCGTAGCTTTAATGCGAGGCGTGGGCGGGTAACGGAGCCCACGCTTTCCTATCGAGCGAGGACGCTTTGTTCCGAGCGAGCATGGTGAGCTTGCAGCGAGGGCGTGACGCTTGCCACTGCAAGCGGCATGACCGAGCGTGCTTGAGCTGAGCGATAGCGAAGCGGAACGAGTGAGCGAAGCGAGCGAGACTAGATGACACACTCCTTATGAGTACCTTGAAAGCGAGCGTAAGTGTGAGCGTTAGCGAACGCTGTAGCGAGCGAACAGCGAGGGCGTGATCGTTGCTCGTGGTAGCGTGGGAGCGGTAGCGAGCCGCTATCACCGTGCAAGGAGCATGACCGAGCGATGCATGAAAATGTGAAAAAAGCGATAGGGGGGGCCGGACTTTTCCGAGCGCAAGCGAGGAATCCAACCCCCACACGTACTAGACATATTTTAGCAGTCTTTACGCAAAGACCACATTCAGTTCTCTTCTAGGTATGAGTTCACGACTTTCTTGACTCGTTCTTTGCCATCCTTGATTGACATGTATCTTCCGCAAGACCCGCATGCGAATTCTCCTAGGAATCCTTTTGGGAGTGTCCACTGTCCCATGCAATAGGAGCAAGTGACGACGAGTTCTCCTCCGTATCCGGGCATCGTGTAGTAGGTATCTTTTTCATCTTTCCTGCTGTGCAGTGTTAGTTTGTATGCTGGCATGTTTTTCATTTTCACTCCCTTTTAGGTTTGTTTTGTAAGGGGTATTGCCTTTGCTATACCATTCCATAATGCATCCAGATTCTACCCAATCTCCATATCTGGTCATTGCGTATATTTCATCGCATGTATCGCAGACGTAGTAGTAGAATTTGTGCTCGAATACTTGTTGTATGAGAACGTCAACATGTGTTTTGCAGACATGGCAAATCCTCCAGTCTGTCATCTTCTTGCTCCTTTTCTTGTGGTTCGTTTGGTTTGAGTGGAGCTTCTTCTGGGTTTTCTTGGTGGGGTAGGTTTCCCCGGTTTGCGTTTGGTTGTGCTGTTTGACCCGTAGTGACTTGGCATGGTATTGCTCCTTTTGTAGTATCCTGTGTTTTCATAATGCATGATTGCGAATAGCCCCCATGCGGCTTTTGCCAGATGATCTTCTGTCTGGTCTCCTGACTCCCATTTATTCAAATGCGCTTTCAGGTGATTCATCGTAACTGTCAAAGGAACCCCCTTCTCCCAATTCCGATCTCCATGAACCTTTGCCCCTTCTGCGTAAATCTTTGCGAGCCTTTTGATTCCGTATGGGCTTATTAGGTCGTGCCTTTCCCCGTCTGGCTCTGTACTTCTGGTCGCTCCTGTTTGAAATTCTCTTAGTTTTTCTGTAGGTTTTTCTTTGGGGGACTTGTTTTTCATATTTGTTCATTGTTTTTATAAATGTTTATGGTATGGTTTATTTGTTTTAAAATTTATCTTCTTTATACAAAGCTGTCAATGGGTGACTTAACCAACAATTTTTCAGCAAAAGAGTTTGCCTGCCGTTGCGGTTGTGGGTTCCAAGATATTAACTTGGGACTTGTCGATATCCTGCAAAATGTCCGCGATAATTATCCCCATCCTCTTACCATCACTTCTGGTCTTCGCTGCCCTGAACACAACCGTAACGTGGGCGGATCTCCTGAGAGTTCGCACTTGAAGGGTTTGGCTGTGGATATTGCTTGCCCTGACAGCGCTTCTAGGTATATTCTGTTGAGGGCGTTGGTTGTGTATTTCTCCAGAATTGGTATTGCCAAGAACTTTATCCATGTTGATATTGATTACGATAAGGCGACGGGTGTGATTTGGACTTATCCTCATAAGAAGTCATGAGTGCTAAGGGGGGATCGTGAAACAGCTTTTTGACGATGGTATGGTTGAAAATCTCTTGAAGACCGCTGCCCGGAGTAGTCAGTCTGCAGAGCAAAATCAGCAGTGGGACTCCACTATGGGTCTGACTGAGAAGGCAACCAAGAAACCTAAAGATAAGACGGCTATCCAAGAATCGTTTGACTATGTTTACGATAGGCTTGGTGGCCATGATGCTTTTTTTGAGTGGGCGCAATTTAGCCCCAAGAACCTGCAAAAGTTTTATGAGTGGAGGGCGAAGGCTCTTCAAAAAGAATCTACGGCCCCCGTATCTGAAGGGAAGGTCGTTATTAATGTCTTGAATTATAATGAGCCTACAGATTCCATTCAATTACCAGCCTCGGGAGTATCAGGTTCCTCTGTTCCAAGCGTTCGACAGGGGGGTGAAGAGGGCAGTGTGCGTGTGGCACAGGAGAAGCGGGAAGGATAAAACCGCGCTCAATCTTGCAGCGAAAAAGTCGCTGGAGAGGGTGGGTGGTATTTATCACTTGTTTCCTACTGCAAGACAGGCTAGAAAAGCTATGTGGGATGGTATTGATCGTGATGGGTTTAGGTACATGGATCATTTCCCTCCCGGTATGTGTGTTGGTCGTAACGAGACCGATATGAAGTTGACTATGGTCAATGGTTCTTATTACCAACTGGTTGGTGTTGACATGGGGCTTGATTGGCTTGTGGGGACTAATCCGGTTGGCTTGATTTTTTCTGAGTGGGCAATTATGAACCCTAGGGTTTGGGATTTGCTTAGGCCGATTATCAGGGAGAACGATGGTTGGGCATTGTTTATTTATACGCCACGAGGACAAAACCACGGGTATCAGACTTATACCCTTACTCGTGATGATCCCGCTTGGTTTACTTCTTTACTTACCGTTGATGATACTCGTCGTGCTGACGGCACTTATATCGTATCCCCTGAAGATATTGAGGCGGAGCGTCGTGAGGGTATGTCAGAAGACATGATACAGCAGGAGTATTATTGCTCGTTTTCTGCTGCTACGCCGGGAGCTTATTTTGCTGTTGAGATGCGTAGGGCTGAGTCGGATGGTCGCATAACCTCTGTTCCTTTTGAGCCTGCGATTCCGGTTGATACTTGGTGGGATCTTGGAATGAACGATAGTACCGCTATTTGGTTTTCTCAGTCTGTTGGCAACGAGATTCGTTTGATTAATTATTTTGAGGATAGTGGGGAAGGGTTGCCGTATTATGCTGGCAAGTTGTCCGAGCTTCGGCATCAGTTTGGTTATGTGTACGGGAACCATAATGCCCCGCATGATATTGAGGTGCGTGATTTTACTACAGGGAAGAGTCGCAGGGCTGCAGCTCGCTCGCTTGGGATTAATTTCCTTGTAGGAAAAAGGGTGAGTGCAAAGGAAGAATCTATTGATGCTGCGCGTCGCATCTTGCCTCAATGCTGGTTTGATGATAAAAAGTGTTCTAGGGGGCTTGCTGCGTTAAGGGCGTATCATAAAGAATTTAATGATAAGCTACAAACATTCAGGATGGCTCCTGTTCATGATTGGAGTTCTAATGCTTCTGATGCGTTTATGGAGCTTGCCAAGAACTATCGTAATTTTAATGAGTCGAAGTTTCAACAGACTGCTGTTTCACAATATTCAATTTTTGGAGGGTAGTGATGGACTTTTTAACTTTAATTACCGCTGTTGGGTTTAGCGCTCCTAGCGTTCCGGCTATGCCGCCACCTCCTGCTGAGGCTCCCCCGCCAGTTGAGGAACAGGAAGAGGCGAAGGCTAGAAAGAAACGCTTGGAGAAAATTTCTAGGCGTAGGCGTGGGCGACAATCTCTTATTGCTTCTTCTTCTCGTGGAGATACTTCGGTTGCGCCAACATTCGCGCCAACATTGTCTGGCGTATTACAAGACCAGCAAACATTGGGGTGACAAATGGTTTCTCCTAAAATAGTTAAAGAGCAGTTGACTCGCCATGATGCGATGAAGCAAGACAGGCAGGAGTGGGAGCCTTTCTATAGTGACGTTAATAAGTATGTGCGTCCTCGGAAGAAGTCGATTGACAATCATCGCCATCCCGGTTCTCGCGAGGACGATCACTATTCTTCTATCGCTCCCAGCGCAAGTAATACGCTTGGTTTGATTATGGCGGATACATTGACACCCAAGTCTATTGAATGGTTTGGTTATCAAATTCCTGAGTATAGTCCTTATCGTCAGTTTGCTAAGAATGTCAGTGTTCAGAATTGGTTTCGCAATCTTGGTCAACAGGTTTTTGCTGCTCTTGCCCAGTCTAATTTTTATTCTGTGGTTAACGAGATATATGCGGATTTTAATTCTTTTGCGACTATTTGCATGTACTTGGAAGAGGCACGCTTGAAGCGTTCCGGGTTTAATGGGTTCAACTTCAAGGCTCTGCCTATTAGCTCTTTTACTTTCGCTGAAAATTATCTGGGTTTGGTTGATACTGTTTTTAGGGAGTATGATCTTTCGGTGCGCCAGTTGTTTCAGGACTTTGGCGAGAATGGGAACATCCCGGAAAAATTCCAGAAGCTTTTGCAGAAGGAGCCTGATACTACGGTTAAACTTGTTTCTGTGGCTTTGCCTAGTTCTGAGATTGGTCGTACTACTGGCATGCCTTTTACTGTGTTGGATATCATTGTAGACGCTAGGGCTGTTGTTGGGGATTCCGGTTTTCATGAGTTTCCGTTTTTTGTTGGTCGTTGGGATAAGGCTTCTGGCGAAACTCGTGGGCGTGGCCCAACCGCAGTTGCAATGGCTGATATTAAAACCTTAAATGAGCTGCGTTTCCAAGAGCTCATGGGTTTGCAGAAGGCCATTAACCCACCGCTTCTTTCTGGTGAAGAGGGTTTTGTCGGCACTGTCCAGATGATTCCTAACGCTATTGTTTATTCTCGCAACCCTCGGGATGTGCGTTTGATGCCTGCGGAAATGAGGATGGATTTATCTTCCCTCAAGGCTGACCAACTAGAAGGTTCTATTAAAGATATTTACTTGGTCGATCAGTTGAAGCTTCCGCAGAGGGGTGATATGACTGCAGAGGAAGTTATTACTCGTCGTGGCGAGGTCGAGCGTTTGCTTGGCCCTACCGTTTCTCGTTTTGAGTCTGAAGTGTTGAGTCGGATGCTTGAGCGTTGTGCTGGGATGATGGTTCGTTCTGGTGCTGTCTCTGATCCTCCGCCAGAACTTGACGGGTTGGAAGAAATTGATATTGTTTATACCGGACAGTTGTCTCGGGCTCAAAAGCTTGCTCAGGTGCAGGCGGTTCAGCGTTGGGCTCAGATGGGTATGCAACATGGCCAAATCGACCCAAAGGTCTTGCATGTGATGAATTTACCTGAGTGGCAGCGTGTTGCTGCTCCTCTTATGGGCGTTCCTCCTGAAGCTGTTAATACTGTTGCAGAACAAAGGAAGATTGAGGAACAGTTGCTTGCTGCACAGCAGAAGCAGGAAGCTCAGAGTGATGTCGAGGGGCTCGCTGGTGTAGCTAACCAGATGGCTCCTTTGGCTAAATCCTTGGAAGGAGGTGGGGTGGTTGGTGGAACCGCAGACGCAGTCGCAGCAGGAATTGGATCTTGATGAGGCTTTTTATAGAGCCTTCCAAAGTCCGCACGGTAAAATAGTTTATGAAGTTCTTGAATCTGCATACCAGAATGAGGTGGTGTTTACGCCGGGTGATCCGCATATGACTTCATATAAGGACGGCCAGCGTTCGGTTTTTCTGCAGATTAAAAAACGTCGGGAGTCATATTTAAATCGCGATAATCGCAAAAAGGAGTGATCTATGTCTGAAGATGTTACGGTTGAGGAGACAGATGCTACTGCATCTGATGAGGCGAGTTCTGGGCTCGGGTCTCTTGCTGGCGGTGAGCCAGCTTCTACT
>PVBE012008718.1_pt1 | contig 11583 bp, 6 predicted proteins | sample 1631181 | NCBI WGS metagenome assembly PVBE01 (sample SAMN08397723, study PRJNA350692) | Marine metagenome, whole genome shotgun sequencing project. | isolation source: water | place: Pacific Ocean | collected 2012-04 | reverse complement strand
CGCTGTCGACTCGGCCAGTGGCGCGGTGCTCTCCAGGACCAACCTCGGGGCGGCCGTGGCATCCTCGCCCGCGCTCTACGGGCGGGCCGTGTTCATCACATGCCGGGACGACTTCGTGGTCTGTGTCTCCGGATAGCGAATTGCGCGGACACCTTCGCGCCGCTCGCTGCCCGAAGGGAGGCCCACACCACTCAACGCGCGAACCCCAGGACATCCATGGCTTTGGCTCCACTACTCCTCACTTGCGTGGCCATGTCAGTGGCCCGTGCCGGCGAGTACTACGTCTCGCCGGCGGGCTCCGAGCAAGACGATGGTTCGCGCGGCAGCCCCTGGCCGTCCGTCGAGCACGCGCTGGACCAGGTGGGCGGCGGCCACACTGTTGTCATGCTGCCCGGTCTTTATCGCGGGCCCGTCACCATCCCTGCCCACTGCTCCGGTACTCGAGAGCGGCCCACCGTCATCAAGTCGCAGACCAAGTGGGCTGCGGCCGTCATGGGGGCGGAGACATACGCGGTTCTCGCCGACAACGACTGCGATTGGATCGTCATCGACGGACTCGAGGTCTTCGGGGCCCGCCGTGACGGCATCAAGATCCTCGGGGACTATGGCGTCGTCCGCAACTGCTGGGTGCACAACAATGCCCACATGGGCATCTCATCGTTCGGGCGTGAGGGCGTCCTCATCGAGCGCAACCTTGTGGAGTACAACGGCTCGCACGTACAGTTCCACCACGGCCTCTACGTCAACGGCGCTCGCCACGAGATCGCGGCGAGCATAGTGCGCCATAACGCCGGCTGGGGGCTGCATCTGTACGCCGAGATCACCGACTCGGTGATTGCCAACAACCTCGTCTATGGGCATGCCCATCGCCCCGGAGCCATTGTCCAGTCCCCAGAGACCGGCGGTCGCAACGTGATCTTCAACAACACGCTTGCGCGCAATGGCGGGGGCATCGATATCGTCAGCGGCAGCGCGAACGTCCTCGCAAACAACATCCTGATCCACCAGTTCGACCCAATCGGGCTCCACGACACGTCCGATCCGGTCATCGACCACAATCTGTGCCTGCCCGGGTCTAGCCATCAGGGCCCTAACGGCATCGCGGCAGACCCGCGCTTCGTGGATCCTGACAAGGGGGTCTTCTGGCTGGCCGAAGGCAGCCCCGCAGCGGACACCGGCTCGAGCCGGCATGCCCGTACCACGGACTTCTGGGGGAGCCCGCGAGGCGACGGACTCGCTCACCACATCGGTTGCTTCCCCTTCAGGACCTCTCTCACGGCCGAGGCCGCCCGGACAGGCTGGTACCACGAGTGGCCCTACCAGTTCTACCCCAACGAGCAAATGGGCCTGCCGGATCTGTGGCAGCCGCCGGCGGACAGCACCTGAGGCCGCGGTTGTGGCGCAGGCTCCGTCAGCGTGTCGTCCACTGCGTCTCCCGGCGATGACCCGCGACTGGATCGGTCTACCACCGGGGGAGGTTCTCTCCCGACCGAAAACGGCCCCGTCCAGCACGACGAGCGGTGAACGCGCTGTGAAGTGTGGTTCGCGAGGTTCGCAGGCCCGTTTCCGGGCTATTCTCTGGTCCAATATGGAGTCCTGGGGAGAAGGGTGGATCGACTGTTCCCTGCGCTACACATGCGAGACGCAGCGCTCCGCGGAATCGAAACGCCGCCTCTGAAAGGCGTGGCAGCCCCGGCACCCCGGAATCCGGACCTCCGGTGATCCTCCGATCGTGGTCTTCTGCGTGTCCGGTCCGATCGGACACCTCGGACGCCTGCAAAGCCGAGTGTTCTCTCACAGCTTTGGCCCGGAAGACCAGTAGCCGCGTGTCAATGCCGTCGGGGCTCTGCAGAGCTCCCGGTAGGGCCCGCCTCCAATGCGCGTGACGGACAGAGCCCCAGATTCCAGCCTGGATGGAGTCTTCCGGGACGACGACGAATAGGGGCACATCACGATCCTGCAGGAAGAAGGAAGTACCGAGGGCAATTACGACTCTCCACCAACGAGGGAAGGTGTGTTTGATGTTCGGGGATCCACTGGATCTGTTCGGTCCCAACGCCCACCATGCAACGCGACTCGCAGCACTCCTGCTCGTCTGCGGCGTGCCGCTGATCGGTGCGGCAGGGACGTCGGCGGCCGCCGACGCGGACGAGCCCACCTGGCAGGGAGTCGAGCGCATCGGGCCGCCGGTTCTGTTCTCGCCAGGCGTTGAGCGGTACGGCTTCGGAAGTCCAGACGTCACCGACCCGAGGTTCTACCCCATCCCTCAGGGGCGCGTGGATCGCGCCGTCTACATGCGATGGCTCGAGGAGTCAGGTCTGCTCGATCTGGCGGGGAGCCCGGCCCAGGGAATGCTGGGGCCGCAGAGCTTCATGCCGGTGCTGGCGAAATTCGTCCAGACAGGCGATGAGTCCCTCGGCTTGGCCATCGTCGCCATGCTCAAGGACTTCCATCGGGCCATGCAGGAGGAAGTGCGGCAGGAGGGATGGGTCTGGCACTTCATCGAGGAGCCCGCATTCATTCCACTGTACCGCCGCCACCTCATTGCCGGCGGCCTGATGACCGAGGACGAGGCGTGGTTCCGGGATCTGTGGCTCTTCTACTCCCGGAACCTGCACGTCTGGGCCAGTGAGCCGATTGAATGGCGAGGCGGCTGCCACCGCTCGATGCCGGAGGCCATCGCCAAGGGGTTGGCCGCGCAGTGGTACCCGGACATACCCGAGGCGGCCCACTGGAGGCGGCACGGCGAGTTGGTCCTCAACGATTTCTGGCAGCACAAAGACGTTCCCCAGAACGATACCGGCTACTTCCCCGGCCCATTGCTGATGCTGAGCTGTTGCGGCGACGAGTACCTCGGTGACGACAGGATCTTCACCGATCCGGGGATGGCGCGCTTCTGGCAGCGGATGATGGTTGAGGTCACGCCCGATGGCGCCATAAACCCCTACGGGCCCAATGGTGGCTGGAATAGCACGGGGGCCTTGCGGATCTTCTGGCTTGAGAAGGCTGCCGCGCTGACGCGGAACGGCGAGTATAGGTACGCCGCGCACAAGGCGATGAACTACATCCTGTATCAGACACCGAGCATGCGGGGCGACCAGTACCTCATGAGCCGCGAAACGGGTCAACACATCGCCCTGGCCTGGCTCTGCGCCGATGACAGCGTCGAGCCCGTCTGCCCGCCGGCCGGTTCGCTCTGGAACGAGCGCGCCGAGGCCGCGCGCATCCCCCACACGGACAAGGCCATCATCCAGGAGCGCCTCGGGAACGCCGATCCGGATCCCCACAGGGGGCACGCGTGCTGCAGTTGGGCCCTGACAGGGAAGCTGTGGCCCGACAAGCTGGTCCTGCGTAGCGGCTGGAGTCCAGGGGACCTCTTCGCCCTCGTTGAGCTGCATCCCACAAGCTTCCCGGCCAACCCCGGCGGCATCATGGGCCTGAGCCGCTGGGGCGCGCCCTTCACCCAGGTCTGTTCCAGCAAAGGCGCGTCGGTGGAGAACCGGTTGCTGATCGAAGACGTTTCCGGCATGGCCGAGCGCCGCTACCACCCGGACAGCGTGCGGATCGACGAGGAGTGGCGCTCCGGAACGATGCCGGACATCCAGTCGGAATTAGACTACTTCAGCGATACGCCGGAGGCGACCTTCGCGCGTCTCCGAGTGAGGAACATGGACGGGCTGCCCGTGCTCTACGAGCGCGAGTTCGTCTTCGCGAAGAACCGGTTCCTGGCAACTCGCGAGATCCTGACATTCGAGGAGAGCTTCGAGGCGCGCGTCGCGCCGCTTTGGAACGCCCAGAATGCCGGACCCCAAGTAGGGCCCCACTGGGCCAACACCTTCATCGGCGCGCCCATTGGGAGCAACGGTCAAGTGAAATGGCGACTCCTCCGGCCGACTTGCTGGTCTGGTTTGCTCCGCGGCCGGAGTGCCGACTGCAGGTGGTCGATCGGCTCGAGGTTGATCCCCGGGCCGAGGCGTCGCGAGCACAGGTCAGATACCTATGGGAAGGGGAGGCCACCCGGGGACAGAAGCTGGTCTTCACCCAGTTGCTCTACCCTCACCAGCCCTATCGGTTCCGCGCCTCCACGAACAACCCCGGAGCCAAGGCCAGTTACGCCGATGAGCTTCAGGCGACTGCCTGCGCTTCCGGCATCAGGCCGACGCAAGACAGCCCGGAGGCCACCGTGTTGCGCGTGGATGTCGGAGAAGGCCCCATCGAGTGGGTCGTCTTCAATCCTGGCAAGCGCTCACTCGACTTGAACGGCGCCGTCTGCACTGAGGAGTTCACATATATCCGTGGCGGGGGATGACGGCTGTCGCTCGCACAGACCCCATCCGGCACGGCGCCCGGGCTCTCTCGGTGCCGCCTGCGACGCCACCCCAACCGGACTCGGTGCCAACATCCTACAGCCATCCCCTTGCGTCCTGCAACACCCCAGACGGCAGCGTGGATGGGGTTCTCCAGTGGGCAACAGGTTGACCGAACGCCACTTCCCCTTTGTCGCCAATTGCCCTGGACGCGAGCACGACTCACCCAGCGGTCAGGGCTGGGCGCCTGGTGCGCCCGGGCCGCCAGCACCGGGTAGTGGCCAAGGTCGAATGGCACGCTGGGGAGCTGTTCCCGAGGATCGGCCTCATCGTGACCAACCGCACCGACCCGCCTCGGGGTGTCGTTCACTTCTACAACGGACGTGGCACCTGCGAGCAGTGGATCAAGGAAGGCAAGCACGCCGTCGAGTGGATGCGCCTGTCGTGTCATGCCTTCGAGCGCAACGTGGTGAGGCTCGCCCTCTTCGTGCTGGCCTACAACCTGGGCAACTTCCTGCGGCGGCTCGTCCTGCCCCCGGAGATGGCACGGTGGAGCCTGACGAGTCTCCGCGAGAGGTCGGTGAAGCTCGGGGCCCGGTTGACCCGTCACGCCCGGCGACCGATCGTGCAGATGGCGGGGGTTACGATCACGCAAGACCTGTTCGCGCAGATCCTCGACCGCGTCAGGTCGCTGTCTCCGGTGCTCACGTGACGGGCCACCGGAGGTCCCGCTATCCCTCCGGAGTTGATGATGGTGCCATAGATACGGAGGCGCTGTCTCGCCTGCTGCCCAACTTCCCCGCGAACGCGAGGTCCAGGGGCCGCGACTGCGTGCGGCAAGCCCCGCCGACCTCGTGTTCCACAACGAAATGTGCAGGTTTCCTCAGCCCGGATTGTGAAGCACTGCAGCGAACGGCTGACTGCTCAACCAACGCCGGGGCACCCGGTTCCATGCGGGCAATCCCGATCATCGCGTCACGCAGTGAGGGAGTCGCCGGCAGCCGGGGCCGCAAAATGAGCATGCCCGTGATTCAGGATGCGTGCCCCCGTCTCCGATTCTGACAGCAGAGCGAGAGCAGCCCAATGACGGCTTCTCGACCGATGGCACTCGCGGTCTTCCTGCTCCCCGCCGCGCTGGCCTGCGCCGCTCCCGGCGAGGCCGTGCGCTTGTTGCAGGGACCGGACGCCACCCAAGATGCCTCGGCGTACTCGGCTCCCGAAGCGCAGTCCACGATGTACTCGGGCCTCACGGTCTCCCGCGCGAACGTCCACTACCGCGCCTTCCTGCGTTTCGATCTCTCCGAACTGCCGCGCGATGAGCCCATCGCCGATGCGGCGGTGATGCTCTTCCATGACCATCAGTACCACTTCAGCCCGCTCCTCGTCCGCGCCTATGCCCTGACCGCGGAGTGGGATCAGCGGGAAGTGACGTGGCTGCGCCGCACCGCCACTGACTTCTGGACGAACGGTGGCGGGGACCACGACGCCGAGCCCGTGGCCGAGCGCGACCTGCCGGCCGATTACGGCAAAGGCTGGGTCGTGCTGCAGAGCGAGGCGCTGACCCGCCTTGTGAACGACTGGGCCAGCGGCAAGAGAGCCAACCACGGGCTCCTTCTCGCGCCGGGCTTCAAGCACGTCCCGGGCGGGCCGTCCATGAAGTTCTTCGTCAACGTCGAGAACGCCGAGAAGCCCGGGCGGCACCCGAAACTCATCGTCTCCTACCGGGGCCCCGTCGATCCGTCTCAGCATGGCTATGTAAGCGATGCCGAGATGGCACGGCTGCCTTTCCGGCGGCGCTTGGAGAAGCTGCTCTCGAGGCGGCAGCTCCTCACTCCGCCCCTCCGTGGGCGCGCCGATGTTCTCAAGCAAGAGATCGACCGCCTCCAAGCAGACGATGAGGCCGGAGCCAATGCGATACGGACGGGCCTTCTGGAACTCCGGCTCGGTCTGATGCGCGAAGCCCAGCCAGGGCGCACCGTCGCCGTCTGGCCGGCGAGGCCGTACGATGCTCTGGCGCCCGACCAGATCCCTACGAGCAAGGAGCCCCGCCTCGCCATCCAGATGCTTCAGCAGGAGTACGTCGAGCTCTGCGTGGCCGTGACGTCGCTCGCTGCGGAGCCGCAGGTGCTGACCGTCCGCATCGAAGGCCCTGAAGGCTTCCCCACGGACCGCATCACGTTGAGGGCGGGGTACTGGAGAGAGCTGCACCCCCGCGAGGGCACGCGCGGCGAGTCGGAGCCCACCTGGAGCGATGACGCGCTCCCGCGGCTTGAGGAAGACGCGCGCCTGGCCCTCGGCCCGTGTGAGACGCGGCGGCTTTGGCTGACGATCCACTCCGATGGCATTCGGGCCGGCAAGCATTCCCTGCTGCTGCATTTAACCGCTGCATCGGGCGACGACGCGGCGACCACCCCGCTCACGCTGAACGTCCTACCCGCCCGCCTTGAGCCTGCGCCGGAGCTGCGCGTCTTCACGTATGCCTACCTGAACCGGGCATGCACGGCCGATCCTGACATCCGCCGCTTCGCCCTCCAGGACCTCCGCGACCACTACCAGAACACGCACATGATCAACGTCTACCCCGTGCCATCGCACATGGAGGAGGATGGCAAGGTCACGGTCTCCACCGACTTCAGCGCCATCGGCGACTACCTCCAGTGGATCCCCGACGCGCGCATGGTGCTCTTCTTCTGGAATTGGGACGGCAGCCCGGACCTGGCGACCTTCGGCGGCCTGGAGTGGCTTTCCGATCCGTGGCGCAACGTCCTCCGCCAGTGGATATCGTCGTGGCGGCAGCACTTGCTGGAGCAAGGCTTCGGCCCGGAGCGCGTAGCGTTCTATCCTGCCGATGAGACCTACGACAACAACATGCTCGGCCGAACCGAGTACCAGGCCCTCCGCGAAGTGGCCCGCGAGCTTCATCGGATCGACCCGGCAATCAAGGTCTTCGCAGATCCCGTTCGCTTCGGCCCGGCCGATCTTCGAGAGCATCGTGCCATGGCGGATGACATCGACGTCTGGTCCGTCAACGCCGCGCTTCTCGCATCGGGTGATCACTCGGGATGGCCGGGGCCCTACTCCGAGGCCGACAAGCAAGAGATGCGCGTCTTCTTCCGATCCGAGCAAGAGCGCGACAAGCCCGTCTGGTCCTACGAGGTCGTCAGCGTGACCGGCAACGCGCTGGCTCTCCGCCGTTACGGCTGGCTCGCCTGGTATCACGGCGTCACCGGCCTCGGCGTCTGGAGCTACAATGACATCCGCGGCGGCACGAGCTGGGACGCGACGGGCGATGATTTCACCATGGTCTATGAGCTGCGCGACGCACCGGCCGACGTCCCCCGGACGCCCGCGGAGCCACTCATTCCGTCGCGGCGCTGGCAGGCCCTGCGCGCTGGCATTCAGGATTACATGCTGCTTGAGCAAGTCCGGCGGACACGTCCGCAGACCGCAGGCCGCCTCAAAGAGATCGCCCAGAAGCTCCTAACAGGCGAACAGACCGACGCCCGCTACGTCCGGGCACGAGAGCGTGTGCTCAGTCTCTTGGTCAAGTCGGACCAATGACGCTTCGCGCCGCAAGAGCTGTACCTCCGTGAAACTCCATCCACGTTGGAATCTGGGGCTTTGCAGGACCTGGAGATCACCTGGCAGTTCCGTCATGCTAGGGGCTGCGTTTCCGGTCCGAGCAATGCCCCGGAAGCCATTCGTATTGCTACCACTTGAGCTGGCCCCACCGATCGCAGTGAACTGGTGGGGACGCTGTTCGGAATCCGTTACCGCTGTTGTCGGGCCACAGTGAACATGGTCTTGCGGTCGTGTTTCCCGTGCCGGCTACTTGCATACTGTTAGACTCACAGCTACTGGCGCGGGTGGCCTCTCCGGCAGGACAACGGGCAGCGGTTGCCAAGGCACCCCATGACAGATGGCAGGGGTGGCACCCGTCGTCATCGAAACTGGTGCAGGTCATCGTCATCCAGGGCGGTGCCGGCCCCAGAACTCCCCGGACAGCGTTTTCTGAGACGGAGAGGGGGGGTGGCGTACCCCGTTGGGCCGGCCGGGAGGGCTTGGGATGAGTTTGTGTGCGGTACCCGAAGGGTGCACCCCGCTCGCGGTGGCGCTGGGCATTCTCCTGACGGCGGGACCGGTCGTTCGAGCCGAGAACCTGGCTCTCGCCGAGCGAGGCTCCCGTGCGTTCAGCAACGGCGACGCCATCGACGGCGAAGTCCGGCGCTCGGCTGGTAAGGCGATCGACGGTGATGCGTCCCTGGGATCGGGGTTCTGGGCGTCGAGCCTGAACGACCAGATAAGCCGGGCGGACCCCGCAATCTGGGGCGTTGCGTTCCCCCAGCCGGAGAAGGTGAACAAGGTCGTTATCCAGAGCTACCCCTCGCCGTACGTGCAGCTGACCGACTTCCAAGTGGAGTACGAAACGGAGGCTGGTGAGTTCCTCCCGGTTGAGCCGCTTGACCGAGATTGGTCAAACCCGGTGTCGGGTGAGACCCGGAATAGGGCGACCTACCTGTTCAGGCCAGTGGACACGACGAGGCTCCGGATCGTTATCACGGGATCGGGTGGGTGCCATGTGCCGCTTCCCTGGGGCAGACAGAAGGCCGACGCCTACCTGGTCGAGTTCGAGGCATACAACGCGGATCTTCGCGCAGAGCGAGACCTATTGCGCCAAAGACGGAGGCTGGTTGCGGGCCTGAGGAGGAAGTCTGCCCGCCGGCGGGCGGCCCTTCCTGACAACGCTGCCGCCGGCGAGTCGCCAAACGCCCGGTGGCTCTCGGAGGAGAGACTGCGAGCCGGCTACGCCATCGGTATCGATCACCTCGCGAAGTACGCCGCGGACCTCCGAGACGCCGGCGTCAATACAATCATCAACCACTACTGGCGGGGCGTGGCCCCCGAGGACGACCCGGTTCATCCCGAGTCAGCGATCGCCTCGACTGACGCGACACTGGCGCCGCTCGGGATGAGGCAGTTCATCTGGACGTCTCTCTACTTCTACCCCGAGGACCTGCCGCACCCCCTGGACGCCCCTACTCGATACCGACGGACCGTGGACGCCTTTGGTGTCGAATCGATCCACGGGCCCTGCCCTCTTGATGAACGGATGTGGGTACGCTTTGAGCGCATCGCTACTCGAGTGGCGAAGCTAGCCGTCAGGTACCCGACCGTGCAGGGATTCCAGTTCGATTGGGAGCTCTACGCCGCCGATAGCGGGACGTCCGGCGGCTCCTTCGCCTACAACACGCAGCAGTGCTACTGCGATCACTGCTTCGGGCTGTTCCTGGACCGAGTCGGCGTGACTGCGGTCGCAGAGGATCTTCCCAGCGAGGAGCGCTTCCCTGCGCTGTACGAAGCGGGCCTTCTGGACAAGTATTTCGCCGTGTTGAGCGAGGACGTCTACGCTCGTGGCCTGAGGCTGCGGCGGGGCCTGCATGCCGCCAACCCAGACCTTATCCTCGGCTGGTACGGGACGAACTCGACGATGCCGTACGTAGAGCTGCCCGAGCGGTCGCGCATCTTCGCCCAGCAGAGCGGGTACGAGCCCAGCACGTGGTTTGGGCATGCGCTAGCCCGGGCGTTGGGAACGCCGCGGCTGCCCATGGTCTTTATGCCGAACACGATCTGGGACGTGCGCCCCGGGTCGGACCATGAGTGGAGCGAACGGGGCGAATGCTGGTGGAGTGGGGAGAGATCGCTTGCGGAACAGGCGCGCATTGACGCGGTCCCGGGACTACACGTCCGGTGGGTCGATGGGATCATCCCGCTGTCGAGTCTCGGCGCCGATGGTCTCGAACGCGCCGTGCGGTGGGCGGTGACAGAGGGGAACGGCTATTGGCTGAATGAGCTCTATCGTCTCACGGCTCCGCGTGAGGATGCCGCGTGGATGGACGGGGAATACGCCGAGACGGTCGAGGACTACTGGTCTGCCCTTCGTGCCGGTCACATCCGGTAGGGCAGAAACCAGATCGACGGCGCCAGGGCGTCCGCCCCCGTTCGTGGTCCGAGCAATGCCCTGGGAGCCATTCGGGGGATGCCCGGCGGGGCGACACTCCCTTCCATCACGGCTGAGGGCTGCCACATCGCTCATCGCTCTCTCAGGCGGGTCGGCGGTCGGCACAGGACGGCGCGGCTCAGCCAACGAAGACGTAGCGGCTCCCATTCTGCCGGCGGAGGTCACCTATGTGTTCCCTACCATCTCTCCTGGCCTGCTCCGTGCCGCTTGCCGCCGTCGCCCATTCGAACGATGTCCTGCCCGATGGGACTGTCTTCACCTCGTGGGAGACGCCGCGCCAGTACACCCGCACCTACCATGTGGCCCAGGAGCACCCCGAGGCCAGCGACGAGAATCCAGGCACCGAGGACCGGCCCTGGCTCACGGTAAGCAAAGCAGCCGGCTCACTGCAGCCCGGTGAGAGGGTCATCGTGCACTCCGGCGTCTACCGCGAGTGGGTCAAGCCCGAGCGCGGCGGCGAGGAGTCTGATCGGATGATCTGGTACCAGGCGGCGCCTGGCGAGGAAGTGACGCTCAAGGGCTCGGACGAATTCGAGCCCACCTGGGAACGCCTACCGGACGCAGGAGACGAAACCGGGCCTGTGTGGCGGGCCGCTGTAGCCAACGATCAGTTCCCGGGCGAGAACCTGCAGCTGCTTGAGAACCTCCCGGAGCAAAGCGGGGGAGACTGGGAGCGGCTCCCCAGCATGGAGCTTAAGCGCGTTCAGCTCTTCCTCGACGGCGAGCCTCTGACCCAAGTCGGCACGGATGCCGAACTGTCGCAGACCGAGGAGGCCTTCCTTGTCCAGAGCGATGGGGGTGGAATACGACTGCGGCTCAGCGGCAATGCGTCCCCTGTTGGCAGAGCACTTGAGTTGACCACGCGCGAGCAGGTTTTCGCGCCCATCGCACGCGGTCTTAGCCACATAGGCGTGTCCGGCTTCCGCATCCTGCATGCCGGTAATGCCGTGCCGATTCCTCCGCCACAGCGTGGCGCACTCAGCGCGACGGCGGGACATCATTGGACCATCGAGGACTGTGAGGTAGCGTACGCCAATACCGTCGGCATCGACATCGGCGGGCAATGGTGGGATCTTCCCGGAGCCGACCGACAGGGATGGCATATTCTCAGGCGCAACTGGCCTTACCCCCTAAAGCGAGTCCAGGTTCAGTGTTAGTATCTGGGTGTACCTGGGCCAACTGAAAGGGGCAATACCGATGGGTCAGAAGCGACATACGCCGGAGCAGATCATCCAGAAGTTGAGGCGAGCCGAAGTG
>PVBE012449649.1_pt1 | contig 11584 bp, 23 predicted proteins | sample 1631181 | NCBI WGS metagenome assembly PVBE01 (sample SAMN08397723, study PRJNA350692) | Marine metagenome, whole genome shotgun sequencing project. | isolation source: water | place: Pacific Ocean | collected 2012-04 | reverse complement strand
GATCAACTGAAAAAAGACCCATCTTTGAGTTGGGCGGCAATAGCCGAGGTGATGAAGGCAACGGTCGATGAGATACTCGAATCGGTCAGGAATCTCGCAGCGTTGGACTACCTGAAAGTAGGCGTTGCTACCGTGATAGATTCTACTCAGAAAGTAAGTGAGATAACAACAAGGGGCAGCCGCGCATTGGAAACGGCAGAGCCTTTGGATGTGGCCTTGAAGATAAGGTACAGATACATAAAAAGCGGTGAGGCCGCAGGCGCGTCCATCATTGAAACGACCCGTGATTTCTGTAGAAACCTTGTCAATCTCAGCAATTCGGGCAAGACGTGGAGCAACGCGGAGATCCAACAGATCGGAATGAGCGAGGGACGGAATGTGTGGCAGCGAAAGGGCGGATTCTGGACACGTAAGGGCGGCCAGGTGACAACCCCATATTGTCGGCACGTATGGGAACAACTCGTAGTTAAGGCTTAATGGCAACGGCACTGTTCATATCGGAAACATTCCTAAAGGACAACACTCAGGTGTCCAAGAACGTGGATGTGAAGTATATCCGCGAGGCAATCCTATGGGTTCAGGATTCAGAGATACAGACAGCACTCGGATCAACGCTCTACGATAAGATGAAGGCCGATGTGGTGGCCGGAACGCTAACGGGAGACTACAAGACGTTAATGGACGATTACGTGCAGGCCACATTGAAGCACTACACCGTTGCGGAGTGCCTGCCTATGGCGCATTACAAGATAACCAACAAGGGATTACAGGTTCAGGATAGCGAACAATCGAATCCTGCAAGTACCTCCGCAGTAGATAGACTGGTTGAAAAGGAAGTAAATAAGGGCGACTGGTATCGGCAGCGCATGATCGAATACCTCTGCGAAAATTCAACATTGTTTACGGAGTATGAGAATCCTGATGATGGAATTGATGTGATACATCCGAGCAAACGCAATTTCAGAACATCGTTCTATCTTGGAATTGACCCGAAGCCGTCATCATTGCAACAGAAATACAGAGATGAATGAGCCGCAAGAACGAAGAAAGGCTAAGGCAATACCTTGAGAACACTCAACGAAATAATAGAACAGATCACCGTTCTCGCGACCGCACACGCTCAGATAGCGTCAAGCGGGGTCGGGACAATTGCCGAACTTCAGGCAAGTGAACGCGATTACCCGTTGCTGTGGGTGTTCTATGAATCCTCGCCCGTTGATGACCGATACCTTGTAAACCAGATTCGTATCATAGTTGCCGACCGAGTTATAGTGGGCGAGGAGGGTGACGAGAACACGGGGCAGGAGTTGGAGGTGCTTTCCGATTCACTTTCCATACTTGTTGATTTCCTTGCGTACTTCATGCAACAGCATACGGAGGAGTACGTGGTGGACAGGATCACGGCACTCGATCCGTTCACCGAGGATTGGAACGACAGGGTTGCAGGCCACTCGCTTGTGATTCAGATCAAACAGTTCTTTGATTGGAATAAATGCCAGATACCAGAAACGGGCGCGGCAATACCTCCATCCGTTGACGGGCTTACGCTCTACGATTTCTGTGATGCTGCGGTTCGTGCAAGGCTTACATCGGCACAGGTGACCTGCCTATCATCCGCACTATGCACAGCGGCAACAACTCAGGTCAACGCCACCAATGTCGGCACGGTTGCTCCGGGCGGCACTTGGGATCAGGAGATCCATGACACGGCAGGGGCTGACGTTGGAACGGATGCCAACCCTTCGGTAATTGCAGATGCAACGGTAGTGAACAATGCGGCAGGGACGTTCACGCAGAATATCTTAGCAGAGGGTGTTCACGTTCTCGATCAGGGTAAGATGCTGGACAGCGATGGACTGACAACCGTGCTTGCAGACTATCTTCCCGCATCGGATGGCTTCATGTTCACGGCATCACCCGGAACGTCCGTGTCAGTATCATCCTCAGATGATACACCGAATTTCAAGGACACCATCACTCTGACGGCCACATCTTCGGGCATAACGCCCACGAATTACATATTCATTGCCGATAACGGGACGAATCTCGTAGAGATAGCGGATTCAGCCAATGCAGTGGTGACATGGGAGGTTGACATTGCAGGCACGGTCCGTGTGCTCTGCATAGCGAAGGATGGATCAGCTGAGGTTGGGTCAGAGGTGATCCTGACGTGCAATGATCTTAGTACGGATACACGCTCCGCCCTGTTCATTTATGCGCACAACACCCTTACTGGTCTTACGATGGGAAGCGTGGCCCGTGGGGGTATTGACATATTCATTGACAGGTTGAACGGCATCGGAACAGCGAACGGAACGGTGTTCCTCGATGATTTCATTTCGAGCGATGTGAAGGTATTTCCTTACTGTCCGATTGATGATGCAACGGCCAACGCCAACGCATTCAGCCCCTGCCTGATTGATCCGAGCGATACGCTGACCTTCAATAACTTCGTTGCGGGGGATTTCACGCCCGATGGTCTGATCGGGGGCGCGACAAAGGAGGCACTCACCGATAGATCGCTCGATGATTACCTGAATAGGAACACAGGGTTTCATGCCTATTCGATAACAGACGCCAGTGCCGGGGGTCGGCAGTCATTCGGCAACGGGTCCGGTGGCAACCTTGAGTTCTGGCCGAGAAATAGCACGACAGTTTACGGGAAATTGAACCACAACACCTATACATCGGGCGCACAGGCAGATTCTCTCGGACTACTGAGCGTGGCTGTTTATGATGGTGGGAATATAGAAGTGCGGAAGCGGGGTGTACTTCAATATTCAGGCTCAGTGCCGAGCAAGCCGACCAATTCACAGGAGATCAGATTACATTCAGGAGGATCGGTGAATTACGATGGGTCTGCGAGATACGCGACATTCATCATAGGGTACGTGCCACCGGATCAAAATGCCTGGGACGATATTGTGCAGGCGGTCGATGATTACAACGCGGCAGTAATAACAGGCGGTAGAGATGTCTGAGCAGGTCTTGTATATTACCAAAGAGACTGCACCCTTCACCGAGGATGACGGCCGGGTGTTCAGCCCCGTCCCTTATAGGGAAGGTTGGGCGGTTGCGGTTGGATGGGAAGACCGTCTTAGATCTACCAAGACAAAGTATTCGGTAATTGAATATGAACAGAGTAGCCCACTGCCTGAGGGGACATCGTGACCCAATAGGAAAAGACAGAACGATATGATGCACTACGATTCAAAGGGGAAATTGAGCAGCAAGCGAATCTGGGGGTCTGTGCTGATGACGGTAGGCCTCTGCACGGCTGTGACTGACGGATTTGATTTCTACGCGGCAAATTCCGATATTGTGATGTATATTCTGAGCGCGGGGACTGTCACGCTCGGAATAGGTGTAGTCGAACACTTTGGAAAGTCAGGAAAAAATGAGCAATGAGGAAAAAAAGACGGTGACTTTGAACATGGAAGTAATTAAGTTCGCAATCAGCATCGGTGTTCCGCTTCTTGCGCTTGTCGGAGCTTACTTCAACCTGCGAAGTGATGTTGACATCAATACATCGGCATCCGTCAAGCATGATACAGAGATTGTCAATATTCAGAACAGTAATCATATCCGCGACCTTGAGACAGTCGAGTTCCGGGCAAATATGACTAATCGTGTACGTAATATCGAAGAACTCACTCAGGAGATACATGGTGCTATTGTCGGTGATGGCGTGCGTTAGTCTGATGTTGTCTCAGGAGATTCCTGAGCAGACCATTAGCATTGACACCATCATCGAGGCGTCTCCCGACACCGTTCAACTTGACCAGATCATTCAGTACCAACAGGAGATATTAAAATTGATACGAGATGAAAGCGAACTGGAATCTTTACAATGACTTTGAGGCCAGAGAGTTCGACTGTAAACATACGGGCAAGAACTTGATGAAGCATTCATTCCTGTCAAAGTTACAGGCCCTCAGGACGGCCTACGGGGGGAGGATGATAGTGGCATCGGGCTACCGTGATTACTCGCACCCGGTTGAGGCTAAGAAGAATACCAAGAACGGAGCACATCCAACGGGGCTTGCGGCAGACATAGCCGTTGACCGAGGAAATGCCTACCGTCTGCTGAAGTTGGCACTGGAGCTGGGATTCACCGGCATCGGGATCAAGCAACGTGGTGGCAACAGGTTCATCCATCTTGACACCATCGAGGGAAGTATATCACAGCCACGTCCTACCGTCTGGTCGTATTGACGCCCTGTATTCGTTAGGCACAATTAAAATAAAGTGCTGTTAATTCGCTCTTGCGCTATCTTAAAATAGTTTTTTTCTTTTTCTATTCCTATAAAGTTTCGGTTCGTCTGCTTACAAGCTACTCCAGTTGAGCCGCTTCCCATAGTAAAATCCAAAACCGTTTCGTTTTCGTTGGTGTAGGTTTTTATTAAATATTCCATAAGTGCGATGGGTTTTTGGGTTGGGTGAAACACTACTTTCTTATATTGATTATTACTTTCTTTTGTGAATGTTAGTATTGTTTGTGGGTAGCCAAAATCTTTATTTTTATTATTTGACTTAAAAGCTGTAAAGTTACTCCCAATAGAACTTTCCCCAACCTTCAAATCATTCATAGACCTCCTGCTTCTTTTTTTTGTCGATTCTTTTAATTCTCTTGGTTGTGGGTTGTAATTACAAACATCATTAAAAAAAACACTTATTATTTCGTGCTGTTTTAAGGGCATTGTCTTTGCATTAAAAATATTACTACCCCTCATTTTATCCCACACCCAATCATATTTATAGTTCTTAATATTTGACATTCTTAAAGCACTACTAAAAGGCTCACTGCCAAATAAAACAATAGCACCGTTAGGCTTAATTATCCTGTTTAGTTGTTCCCACATTAACTCAAAGTCAATAACACTATCCCATTTACACGCAGTAGTTCCGTATGGTGGGTCTGTTATAATAGCATCTATACTACCATCTTCAAGCGTTTTCATTACTTCAATGCAATCGCCTAATCTTAGATCTATCATTCTATCATCTTTAGAAGTATATCACAGCCACGTCCTACCGTCTGGTCGTATTGACGCCCTAATTCATAATGATTCTAAATAATAAACAGACACACAACACAAGATAAATTGCACCCTTCAGGTCGCTACGCACTCACTCTACTGTATTCAACGTAAGAGAATCCCCTCCCACGTCTTACGGTTATACTGATAGTTTCACCTTGCATAAGCTCATTATATTCATGCTCGCTTATGTTCTTTTTAATCCACACGCGGGAAACGCCTTGTTGTTTGCTAAATTTCCTTGCTCTATTCATGCCCCAATCTCTACCAGAGTTGGTCATTTTAATTATGATGTGTCCATCTAATAATTTATCTATATCCATCGCTCAAAAATTTACGTGCTCCATATCAAAGAGTAAATCACCACAAGATAAATTGCACCCTTCGGGTCGCTACGCTGCACCTTATCAGTAACGTTAGGCTTAATAAAAAATAGAGCATTGTGCGTTTTCTATTCTTTGTTTTGCCTTTTTGAATGTTTCTTTATTTAATTCACTACCAAAATAATTTGCCTTTAACTTACCCACGCAAACGCCAAACGTTCCACTACCCATAAAACCATCCCAAACATTATCCCCTTCACAAACTATCCATTCAAGTATCGGCATTATTAGCTTTTCTGGCTTCCCCCAAACGCCTAAAGTTTTGCCTACGTTTCTCGGTATTTCAATAACACTATTAAGCATTTTTCTTTCTCTTGGTGTATAGGTTCTATCACCTAAATTTTTATCCCTACCAATACTGCCTTTGCCTTTTTTTTGTGGTGTTCTATCTGTGTTATATTCACCCGTATATGCTTCGTTTCTGAGTTCGCCATATATTAAAATATGTTCGTGCGTGTGTCTCGGCATCTTATGACTTACCCATCTACCATCCTTAAAGTGCCACATCATCTCAAATTTCGGAACACCAAAAAGTTTGTCCACATAGTGTCTATTTTGGAAGTTTGTAAAGCAGACATACGTTTTTGCTTTGGGTATGTAATCAATATTCTTCCACTCATCAAATGGAGGATCAAAAAGGCAAACATCAAACTCACCTTTGTTTTCTTTATAATCTGTATTTTGTATCATATCTCTATTTTTAACTAAGCCTAACATCACCTATACGCTATACAAGTACAGGCGCATAGCCAAAACGTTGTGTGCAATTTATTTTTCGCCACCGCACAACTGCTTTTTCAAAGCGGTAAGGGGTTCGATCCACCTCTTAGGAAGCGGTCGCGTTCCTTTCACAACCTTACTCAGTGTGCCTTGCGGAATATTATACTTCTCCTCAATCCAGTTGAAGGAGAGAGCGTCTTTGTTCGATTTGAGCCAGTTAACCATCATTGTTTAGATGGTTGTGTTTTTAATTGCTTCTCATACACCTTCGAGAATGGTGGGTATTCTGACGGCATATCACGCAGCTTTTTCATAAACGCCTGAGATGACCTTATCAGCCTACCTTTTTTCAATGGCTCATCGCGATACCAGCTCATGTGTGGTATGGCATGAATCCAGTGTGACAGCGATTCAATCAATGTAGGAACATCGCGCTCTGTTATCACGGGGCTGGATATTCCGCAAAGCCTTCGTTCAACTATTGACATTACGTGATCTTCGTGTTGATCGTGATCCTCGAATGAAGGCTCTTCCCAAAATAGCCACTCATTGGATAGCTCGTCACCGATCTTTGTCTTGTATTGTTTCATGCTTTCTATTTTTTAGTTGTCATTGTGTGTTATTGGTCGGGCGACCAACGATGCAAAAGGCGTTTCATGAATCGCCAAAACGCTTGCCCCGTTGTCCTCTTTCTCACTCAGTTTCTTGGCCAACTCATTTGCTTGCTTGATGGCCTCCTTGTCGTTATCAGCGTATAGGTACAGATCAAGGGTTACGGTGAATCGTCTGCTCATTTTAATCTTCGTTGTTTTCAATTACGCATTCTTCAAATTTCTCTGGATTGTTTTTCATTATCATCTCCAGATATTCTTTGCTGTCTTGCGTTCGCTGCCATGAGCCAGTATAGAATCGCTCGTCATACGTGTCGTAGTGGGTGTCCGAGCCTTTTTTCACTATTGTAAACGTCTCTGATGTTTTCATGCTTTCTCTGTTTTTGGTTTTTGTAGTTGGTTATCGTTTCTATTTTTGGTTATTATGATTTCGCTTTTGATATAAACGCTCCAAATCGGGCGTTTGGAAAATAGTTTACAATTCCATTTGCGGTTTGATATGAGATGTACTTTTTGCCCCCGTTGCCCGTTTTAACTTGCCTGTCAGTAAACGGCAAACCGAGCAGAAAGTCCTTATCCTGTATCTCAATTTCGCCCCGTAAAAACATTTCAAGCCGCTCCCGCTGACGGTCAATCATAATTTCGGGGGCGGTGATGCTTACAAGAGATTTCAAACGGGCTTCCGCGCCCTTTTGAGCAGTTGCTATGATGTCGGCTTTGATTTGCATTTTATAGATTATTTGTTTAACTTGCCCAAATATACGGACAATAATTGAGACTACCAAATATTCGGGCAATTTAGAATCATTCCAAATAAGGGAATGTGCTACCGCAGATCCTTCCAGACGATGTAGGCCACGAATGCTGCGATGCCCCCGCCAAGCCCCCCGTCCTTCAGTCCGTTCAGAAGCCGCTTCCGCTTCTCGCGTATCTTAGCGCGGTCGATGATGTCCTTCTGCTCATCTATGATGGCGTCCATCTGGTCGATGGTCGAATCCTTCAATGTCATCTGAAGCCTGTACCACCTGATCTTATCAACATGAACCGTATTGATACTGTCCGCATCATGGAGGTTTCCTTCGCATTCTTCCGCATAGTAAGCCCCGAAGATCAGCAGTTCCCAATCGTACTGAGTGATGCCGATAGTGTCTTCCTTACTGGGGGGACCTTCGTTCGCGTAGGGATTCCAGGTAATCCCTTCTGTCTGCGAGAACAAGCTGCCGGGCATCAGTAGGAATGTGAGCAATGCCGTAATAAATCGTATCATATCGCGTGGTCCTGATTGTCCTTCTGTTTGAGAGCACCGAGATCACCGAATCCAGTTCGGCAATGCTGTCTGCTGCATTCTCATAAAGCCGCTGATACTCCTCCACCTTGCTCCATGCCTGTCGGATGCGCTCCAGCGATACTGCGTCCATCTCAGCGTCACGGACGTCCTTTGATCGGTAATACTGCCATACGTTCAATGTTATCAACGCAGCGACCGCAACCATCATTATGTATAGGATGCGGTTCATGGGGTTGAAAGTAAGCATCTCGGATCGAATTGACAAAAATCGTCAATCTCAGGTCGGGGTTCTTATTTAGAATCAATATAAATTACCTTCAAACACTTTGATAATTCAAACCATTACCTACATTTGTCCCATGACGATTCAGATCAGCATCCCAAGCCCCTCAGATGTGATGGCGGAGATGAACAAGAAGAAGATCACCATGTATCGGGTTAAGGTAGGCACGGGGCTGAGCGGTGAGACGGTGAGCCGATTCTTCAACGACAAGCGCGTGAGCGTCAGGTCGATCATGTTAATAACGGATTTTGTCAACAAATACTGAACGACATGGAAGGTGCATTTGAGACAGACATAAAATATCATGGTGTTCAGTTAACGGTGCGCGGATGCCGCGATGATGAGGCCGTTGATGTTGAGACTGTGCAATATGGCGGCATGGACGTGACCGATCTCGTTGATGCAATCGGGCATGAAATGCGGATATGGTCGCAATTGGGTCAGGCCGTTCGGCTCAGGCAACTATCCGAACCGAATGAGCCTGATGCGGATGCCATTTATGAACAATACGCGGGAAAATGAGACAACGCGCTATTCGTATGATCAGAGGTTGCGTCACGATGGATCAATTACAGACCGCAAGGAGATACGCGGCACTGGCCGATCTATCGCATGACCCGGTCATCAAGGAGTGGATCGCGTTCAAAAGACTAATACTGAAATTCTAAAACAATGAAGAACATCTATCGATCACTTGCCGCATTTCAACAGGAAGTACCGATCATTCACAAGGCGACCGAGGGTTACGGCTACTCCTACGCTGACCTGCCGACCATTTTCACTGCAATAACCCCATTACTGAAAAAACATGGCCTCGGTTTTTATCAGGGCGTGGAGGGTCAGCAACTAAAGACCGTGCTCTTTCATGTTGAAAGTGGCGAAAGCATTGATTTTTCCTCTGATATTCCACAGGGGGTTGCCCTTGCAAAGATGAACGATTTTCAGGTAATGGGGTCGGCCATTAGTTATCTCCGCAGGTACGCGATCAGCGCAATTTTAGGACTTGTAACGGAGAAGGACACCGATGCGGCAGGTGAGCAGGTGGCAACCAGGGCTACCGCTGCCGCAGACAAGCCCTGGCTCAATGAGAACACGCCAGAATGGGAGAAGGCCATCGAGTTCCTGAAAGGTGACGGATCTATCCCTGAGATCAGAAGAAAGTATGCGGTTTCAAAAAAGAGCGAGGAAAACCTAAAAGCAGCAGTGCTATGAATATTGAACAACTTGTGAAGGACGTGGATGAGGGGGTCGAAAATCCCCTGAAAGCCTATGCGATCATCCGATCCAGACAGAAGCAGTTGGCGGATGCTATTGCACACATCGAGGAGTACGCAATGGATGAGGCCGTGAAATATGGCGAGAGGTCATTCACCGACATGGGGTGGAGGTTCGACCTGCGTGACGGGTCGAGACGATGTTCTTTTAAGGAGATCCCTGAATGGGTAAGGCTCAACAAGGCGATCAAAGAAAAAGAGGCGCATTACAAACAGGCCGCAGTCGCTCACGAAAAGGGCAATACAGTAGTTGACGAGAATGGAGAGGTCGTGCCACCTGCGGCAGTGTCCTACACCCGTCCGTCAATCTCAGTTAAGCCGGCTTGACCGATAAAAAATGACAGAGGAAGAAAATCTCCAGGCCGCAAGCATCAGATACATACGGATGCAATACCCCTCCGCGCTTTCGTTCCATGTTGCCAACGAGAGGGTCACGACCCCTGCCCGTGGAGCGAAGCTGAAACGGCTTGGCGTGTTGGCAGGTGTTGCGGACATTATTGTTCTGCACCCGAACTTTGAATTTCACGGCCTGTTGATAGAACTGAAATCGAAAAAAGGCGTTCTGAGCGAATCGCAGAAGACCTTCTTGTCAAAAGCTCACCACAGAATGTACAGGACGGCAGTTTGCAGAACCATAGATGAGGTTATCTCCGTAGTGGATGAATATATGAGCGCGTAAGGTCTTAACGTCTTGACCCACAAGGGGTTCTGCGTGTTTGACTAACATAATGGAAGGAGAGTATCTCCCACTGACTGAAATAACTGAGAACCCCATGATACCTCTTGCGATTCTACTGACAACCATAACGCTCGGAGCGATTGCACAGAGGATAATATCTGACAATAATATTCTGACAATGGAGCAGAAAATCAACCGCCTGAAATCGATCGTTGCGGACGAACGCGGAGTTACCGTTGAAAAGATGCTATCGAAAAGCAGAAAGAGAAACCTGGTCGAATCGAGGCAGATATGCCATTGGCTCATGGCGAATAGGGTGATCGACAACGATCTGACACTTGGGGACATAGGTAAACACATCGGGAAGGTGGATCACTCTACTGTCCTACATTCAAGGCAGGCCATAGAAAAACTATCATCCGTTGACCCCGAACTACGCGAACGGGTGGTGAAATTGGGGCGCACATTGGGAAGGTCTGCGAAGTGGATGGAGGAAAAACTAAAGGAAAGCGTGAAGCAGCAAGCACTTTTTTAATTATATTTGTAAAGTACTTATGACACGGTACATCTTAAAAGCATAGGAAATGAAACACAATTTCAACAGGGGAAAAGCAACACTCGGCTACCTATGCGGTCGGGAGGTTGGGCGCGTCAACGCCTCCCCTAAGACATTATAAATGGCTAACGGCAAGAAATCCGTTCTTCTTTATTGCGACATCATCCATACGGTTGAGAAGTTAAGCGATATTGACGCGGGGCTACTATTCAAGCATTATCTCAGATACATCAATGACCTTGACCCATTAACAGATAATGCAATGGTTGATATTGTTTTCGAGGGTATCAAACAGAACTTAAAACGTGACCTTAAAAAATGGGAGCAACGAGCAGAACGGAGTAGAGAGAATGGTGCGTTAGGAGGTAGGCCAAAGAACCCAACAGAACCTATTGGGTTAAATAATAACCCAACCAAACCTAGAAAACCTGATACAGTTACAGTTACAGATACAGGTAAAGTAAATGTTAATGATATAAAAGAGAACGCTTCGCCTGTTCTTTTTGAGAACCCAGACCTCAATGAGATTTTTCACAAGTGGATATACGCCTGTGCATCTGAGGTCAAGATGTCGGTGAGAAAAAACTACGGGGCCTCCGCGATCGAAGCAATGGCAATGAAACTGAATTACATGAGGCCGGCAGAGGCCGAGGCGACCGTTAGACAATCACTTGAGAACGGTTGGGTGACGCTCCGACCATTGCCCGACAACTGGAAGCCTGAGACAAAAAAAGATATGGTGGCAAAGGCT
>PVBE012590688.1_pt1 | contig 11585 bp, 9 predicted proteins | sample 1631181 | NCBI WGS metagenome assembly PVBE01 (sample SAMN08397723, study PRJNA350692) | Marine metagenome, whole genome shotgun sequencing project. | isolation source: water | place: Pacific Ocean | collected 2012-04 | reverse complement strand
GTTAGTTACAAAGCAGACGGTAATAACAGGGAAAAGGAACTTACTGCTGTGAAGCAAAAAGGTAAAACAGTTTATAAGGAAGGTCTAATTGGCTAATGCTAGTCGAGCTTAACGTAAAACCTGGAGTCTATAAGAACGGTTCAGCCCGTGAAGCCAAAGGAAGGTACTATGATGCTAACTTGGTGAGGTGGAAAAATGGTAAGCTGAAACCTATCGGAGGTTGGGCAAAAACAACTTCTTCCGCAATAACAGGAAAGGGGAGGACTATGCTTCCCTTTTTAGACAATGACAAAAGTTCTTATATTGCAGTAGGGACAAGTTCAAAGCTTTATGTTTATACAGGAAAAACAAGTGCTGCTTCAGATATCACACCTACAGATTTTGTTGCAGGAAATGATACCTCTGCAGTTGGTGTAGGATTTGGCAGCGGACCTTATAACGGCACAGAACTTTTAACCTCTGCAACTTATACTGCTTCAACTATTTCTGCCTCAACTACTGATGACAGTTTTAATGATAGTGCTACTGGTTTTGATACTACTGAATTCGGAGTAGGTGACCTGATTCAGGTTAGTGGTTTCACAGGTGGATCTGCAGCAGCAAACAACAAAGCTTATTCAACAGGCACTGCTTTAACCTTCACTACAGAATATGCACTCTACAACAGACTAACCACAGGTTCAGCACATAGTCTCGTTGTGAATGACACTGTTGTATTGTCTGGAAGTGATATACCTGCGCCACTTGTAGCAGGAACAGTATATCATGTAAAAACTCAACCAACCACAACCGCAGTTACTTTAGCTGCTACAGCAGGAGGAACAGAGATAACTTTAACAGATAACGGGATAGGCACTCACACTTTAATTGAACAGAACTCTCACAGGATCACAGGGTTTGGGTCTATAGATGCCACGACTAAGCTTACTAATAAGATTATAGTTGCAGCATCAAACCTTACAACAGACACAAACACTGGTCCTGCTGTAGATATAACAATTTCAAAAGCAAGAAACTTTGGCGAAGACGAATATGCTGCAACTACTGCACTAGTGACTTCAGCAAATCTTTGGAGTTTTGATCTGTGGGGGCAGTACCTGATAGCATGTTCAGATTCAGACGGTAAAATTTATTACTGGGACCCTTCTGCAACAGATCCGCTTGAAACTGTTGCTGCAGAAGTTAACCCTACCTATGCTCCTACTCAGAACACTTGTATCTTGGTATCTAAGGAAAGACACTTAATCGCATTTGGTGCAGATGCGAACCCCAAGAAGATAGAGTGGTGTACTTCAGAGGATTATTCAACTGCAACAGGTGCGTCAGTTAATGCTTGGACTGCTGCTGCCACAAATGACGCAGGAAGTTTTGAGATTGACACTACAGGCAAGATAAGGAGTGCAACTAAAGTAGGGAATGTGATCCTTATTAATACTGACGTTGACTGCCACGAAATGCGCTATGTTGGGCCTCCCTATATTTACTCTCGCAGGTTAATCGCATCGTCTTGCGGAATTATAAGTAGGCAGGCAGTTGCTTCAGTAGCAGGATTTGCCGTGTGGATGTCCTACAACGGAAATTTCTTTATGTATGACGGAAGTGTCAGACCACTACCTTGTGACGTTTCTAAGTATATTGCAGATGATATGAATGTGGTTCAAGACGATCTTTTTTATGCAGTAGCAAATTCACTAAATAATGAGATCTGGTGGTTCTATGTTTCTTCTTCAGGATCTGATATAGACAGATATGTAATCTGGAATTATGCAGAAAACTGGTGGTCTATAGGACAACTTGAACGAACAGCATTTACTGACGTTGGTGTTTTTGGGAAACCTTTAGGTATTGCGTTGAACGGTCATATTTACGAGCATGAAAAAAAGAGATCAGGCAGCGTGACTAGGGCAGCAGATGTTTCTTTTGAACCTACAAATACAAATCAGCTTTCTGAAGGAGACAGGACACTTTCCTTCGGTCTTAGTTCTGCCTCTACAAATGAAATGACTTATGCCGAGACAGGTGTTTTTGAGGTGGGAATAGGAGACAGGTTTGCAAATGTGAAGACTATGATCACAGACACAACTGCAGGAGATAACGCACTCTCCTTTAAGGTCTACTCTGCTTTGAATTCTGATAGTGACGAGACTGTTTCTGATAGTTACGCTTTAGGTACAGACGGATACACTCATTTGCGAGAAACTGGAAGACAACTACGTTTAAAAATACATGCACCCTTTGATCAAGATTTTGAAATTTCAGCACTGAGAGCACAGGTTTCGCCAGGAGGTAGAAGATGAAAAGTCCTGCTCTTGCACCTTCTGAATATGATCAAAGATATCAGACTGAATTAAACACTCTTATCTCTGAGCTTGATGATAACATGATGAAACTTAATGCAGTAAATTTCTTAAGTTCAAGAACAGATAGCAGCGGGGACATAGATCAAACAGGAGCAGTTGTGATTCAGTCTCCAGACGGGACGTTTTACAAGCTAACAGTAGCAGACGGAGGAGCAGTTTCAGGGGTTGCTATTACTACAGGACAATCTTCTAATCCTTATGCCTAAGTGGGAATCTGAACTTAAACGTTGTAAAAAATATCTGCTCCCGGTTTTTAAAAAGTTTGATACTTACAACTGGCAAGACGTTGTTGAGAATGTAAGACAGGGACGTTGGTATTTATTAACTCTGCCAAACTCGGCACTGCTAATAGAGTTTTTGGAGTACCCAAGAAAGAGGGTTCTGTATGTCCTAGCAGCAGGAGGGAACTTGGAAGAAATAATAAAGTCCGAAAGTGATGTAATATCAATTGCGTTAGCAAAGGATTGTAGCAGCATCGAAGTTAGAGGACGTTTAGGTTTTGAAAAAATTACAAAGGATATCAAAGGCTGGAAAAAACAATATACTGTAATCAGCAAAAACATAAATTAAAGAGGTAATATGAGTAATGCTTTTTGGGACCCAAGTGGTGACGAGAGTATTTGGAGTGGATCAAACTGGGGTGATGCTTGGAATAGTGTCTTTAGATCCGGTGGAGGAGGAGGTGGTTCCACTGAATTTGGTGGGCTAAGTCCTGAAGACGAGGAATTTAAAAAAATGCTTTACGATTCCTTTAATGCATTAAAAGATCAGGAATATGAATCTTACTCGGGAGACAGATACGCAGATAAGTCACCAGAAGAAATAGCCTTAATGCAGCAGATGCAATCGGGGCATCCTATGTTTGATGAAGCCGCTAAGGATTTAGGTTTCACTAAAGGAGTTTATAAAACAGGTGCAGAATACGGTGTATCTGATTTAGATCGAGATGCTGGTGAACTCATGAGAGGTGATACTTACAGGAATGAAGTTTCAGAGAGGATACTGAGAGACATGAATCGTGGTGCCTCAATGTCAGGAATGGATCTTACCGGGCAGCAGAACTTCGGTGGTACTGGTGGTGGTGATCGTGCTGATCTTGCACGGTTGAGTAGTAATCTAGGTTATTCTGAAAAAGCAGGTGATGCACTTTCAAACCTCCACTATAATGCACTTAAGGATGCTCGTTCTAGTGCAAGACAGTTAAACTTAGATAGACAAACTTCAGCAGGAAATTTTGGAAAAACAGCACTCGCAAATTTAGGAATTGGAAAAGATGAGTATGCGTCCCGGCTTGGTTCTTTTAGAGACGATAGAGCATACCGAGATCGAGATCTAGATGTACCCTATCGAAATTGGAAGGACAGAAAGAATTGGGATTGGAAAAAACTCTCTGCTGGTTCTAATTTATTTACTGGGATGCCTATTGAAGAAAAGGGTATGACACAGCAACCTGCTTCAGGAGGTAAATAATGACAAACGAAGAGCTTACTAAATCTCTATACTTCCTGAATAAAGAGTACGGTCGAGGTTGGGATGCCGGGAAAGGACCACCTGACATGTATGGTAACCGAGCTATTTCTAGTCAGGAGGGTTGGGAGGATCTCCTTAAACTCCAATTAAAATATAACCAATTTAATGTGCCAAAAGAGTTTGGCCTGCCAGACAATCGTGAGGATGTCAAACAGTTGCTTCGGAGCAGATTAGAGGCTAATCCTGATTATCAGCGTATCAATTTTCTCCCAACTGCTGAATCTATGATGCGTACAAACGGTATTCCTGTTACTGATTCTAGTTTGGGACCAGCAGGATCACCGTTACAAAATTTCCCTGATACTAGATCTAATTTAGGATTTAGTTCAACAGTTCACGCCCCAAAGATGCAAGCTTTAGAAAGTTCTAGCACTTTTGTTCCAGCAGCTTCGTCTTCTTTGGCTTTAGAAGCAGGTCCAAGTGGATATGCTTCTCTTGATGCTGCTGCAGACACGGGGGTAGATTATGCAGGGAAAGGAATCTCTGAAGAATTAGCAGCAGAGTATGCAGCAGAATTAGGGAAAGATGATGCGTGGGGTGGACCTGCAACTTTTGCTGCAAATCAAGCACTCAACCTGATCCCAACTCGAGATCGGAAGAAGAAGGTCACTCCTTTCGGTGACGAAGGCAGCGTGAGTGGAATTCTCAAAGGAACAGGGAAGGGTGCTCTTCTAGGAACAACTATAGGAAGTTATGTTGCCCCCGGACCGGGCACTTTAATAGGTGGTTTAATTGGGGGTGGTGCAGGACTTATCGCAGGATCACAAGGATACTTTGATTCAACGTCTGCTCCTATTATGAACATGTCAAGAATTAAACGAAGAGGAGGAGGTATGCAAGGTGGGTTATTAGGAGGGGGGTCAATGTATGGCTGATGAACCTGGATTCTTTAGTGCAGAAGGATTTCCTTATCCACTGCTTGCTTTAGGACAAACATTTCCTCGAGGGTATCAGTATCAGTCTCAAATGACTCCTTACAAGCGAGATGCTCGGGGAGATTGGGGTAGAGCACTGAACGAGAGTATAGACCAGTTCTTTGGAATGTGGCCTCAATATCTGCAGCAGAAAAGACAATTTGCTTTGCAACGGGAGCAGCTTAACAGACAACGCATGTCTGATAAGCATCAGGCAAAGCTGCGTCCCCTTGAATTGAAAGAGGCGCAGGCTAAACAGAAGATTCGAGAGAATAGGATGCAGATGCTCCAGAACTATCCCAAAATGGTGGAGAGTCTTCCTGTCCCTGAAAAAGTTAAAGCACACCTTTTAACTCTTCCTCCTACCGAGGGTCTGGATAGGATGAAGACGATCATGTCTCACCAGTTCAAGCCTAGAACAAAAATGATAAAGGCGAATCAACCTACAAGTACTGGGGAAACTTACCCTGTTGATCTAATGGAATTGCCGAGTGGTGAATTAAAAAAGTCTCCTGTCCCTCGGAAGAAGATTACTGTTGCTCCCGGTGGAGTAATCCCGGGGACTAATATCAAAAATCATTATCCTTATCCCCTTGAGTTAGATCCTGTCACAGGGACTTTCAAAGCACCTTTAGGAACGTCAGCACCAAAGAATTTACTTACTATTCAACCCGGAGAAAATTTCCCTGACGGGACTGTCCACACAGGTAAAACTGCTATACAATTAGATCCAATTACAAATACGATCACGACACCTTTTGGTACTACACCTCCTGACAATTATGTTCCTGTTCCTGGGGGAGATCCTCGGTTAGATGCTTATGATGAACCACTGCATAAGTATTTACATATTAACAAGAGAAATAACCAGATTTCCTTCCACCCAAGCTTTACGAGGGAGATGCAACAACTAGTATTAAAAGAAGCGAGGCCAAGTGCAACTAAAAGATTTCAAGATTGGCAAAAAGTTCCGGGCAATGAAGTACAATCTTTCGCAGATCTGGAACCTTGGACAGGAACAAGTCAGGAAAGTAAATTCTGGTTTGCAACGCAGAATCTTGCACCGGATCACCCACTACATATCGATGCTCAGAATCAACTTAATCTCAAGCTTGTTAAAGTTACGCCTAATGCAATTATTATTGGTAGAGGATATAAAGATCCTTCCAAACCTTACGCAGCTAAAAGACTTCCTGAACCAACAACTGAAAAAATTGAAACAGGGAATTCTGTCTCTGCCTTGGCTAAGAAACACGGCACAACCGAGTCACAAATAATTGCTGCAAACCCAGATTGGTTTGACAAGGATATGAACGGGAAAGTAGATACAGGGAGCATGAGAACCTCAGAGCAAATGGAGGGTGCTGAAATGATAATCCCCACAGGGAAAAGCAAGCTTAGTCAAAGTCAGATTAATGAAGCACACAGCAGCAGGAGGAGAGCAAGAGTAACTGAGATGCCTTATGCCACTATAATTCCTATACAAACAGCAACAGTTGGTGACGGTTTAAGGTTGAACACTGAGCGTTTGGATATGCAGAATATTCAGAAGTCAGTGAAGGATTTCGTTGAACTAATGCAAAATCCTAAAGCTCGAGGCTTTGGAAAGATTGGTAAAAAGGAAAAAGGTGAACTTGAAGGAATCAGGCAACGATTAATTAACAACGTTCAGGTGCTTCGTGACTATGGTGTACTGTCACCTTCCGAGATTGAAAATATTGAAAGATCTGTTCCTCCAGTAAACTCTATCATTGCTCTCATGACTCGGGGGTTGGGATCAGATGAATTTGTTGTAGGTGCTATGAATACGCTTTATCAGGAAGCAGTTAATAATGAGAGAAAACTTGATGCACTAATAAAATTATATGGTGCTCCTGTAGTAGACTATGAACGTTACGAGGGTGGAATCCCCGGATTTGACGCAGAAAGTGGAGGTAGTGAAATAGAAATTTTGGATAATGAGCTTAACACGTACAGATCAAACTAATGGCAGAAACAGAAACTAAACAAGTATCAAATTGGGAAGGGGCATTAAATCCCTTCACAAATACCTTTGACAGAATCAGGGCAGATATAGATTCGATCCTTGCACAGCAGGATCAGATCATAGAACAATATCCTGATCAGGCAACAGCAATCAAAAGAATGGCACTTGATCAGATTCACTCGATTCTAGCAGACGCAGGAGTTTCACCGGATTCTTACCGGGAAGCACTTCAAACTGAGAAACAGTACTCACTTCCCTTCTCAGATAGCCCTCACACGTATGTTCAAGGAATAGCGAGGGCACTGGGTCAGGGATTATTTCTTGGTGCTGGTGACGAATTAGAAGCTTTTGTTACTCACATGATCAAGAACAAGATGCTTACAAATGAAGGTAACGAGGAGCAGACCTATATGGAAGTGCTTGCAGATATTCAGGCAGGCATTTCTGCCTTTGAAAGAAAGAATCCCGGTGTCTCTCTAACGTCAGAAATTATCGGGGGACTTTACTTTCCTGGTTACACAGCAGGAGTTCGGGCAGCAAGAGGATTACATAAGGGGTCTAAGATATTCAAGACAGCAGGAGGAAGAGAAGCTGCTGCACAAGGAACTGTTGGTGCAGGTGCAGGCACGTTCTATTCTTATGCAAAAGACAGGGAGGTTAGTCCCTTAGATCCACTTATTGCAGGAGGAGGTTCAGCAGCATTCTCAAGACTCTTAACTAAATCAGGAGAACTCAGACGAAGAGCAGACTTAGATATTGCAGATTCAAGACGCACGCAGATATCAGGTCCGGGTGGAGTTCTTCCAGATCAACCAAGGTATCACCCGACTGAAGGACAACAGGTTCCTTTAAGAACTAAAATCGCAAGCAAATTACCAAATATTCCTCCTGCCGGTGGACCTCCGGGCAAACCTCCCGGTGAGTTAGGTGCTCCAGGTAGTCAAGGTTTTCATACCGCAGCAATGAGAGAAATAATTCAGGCAGCAGATGACGAAGGTGTTACATTTGGAGACCTCCTGATGCGCCTTGATGATTACGTTAAGGCAAATCTTGGTGAACATGTACGCACGATAGATTTAGTTGAGGAGGGGGGTGATATAGCAAGAACGATCAGGGGTCTGGCAATTGATAATCCTAAAGCCTCAAAATCTAAGGGGTCTTTTCTAAAGAGACAGATCGAAGCAAAGCAGAGAACTCTGCCTAAGATATTTGCTTTGTTTGACCCGGAAGGTAAAATGAAGTCTGTTGGTAATAACATTCACAGGTGGGTGAATAAGTCAAAAGATATTAGGCAGACAAACGCTAAACCCCTTTACGATCAGTTTGACAGGATCACTCTCTTTGATCCTACAAAGGAAGGTGGTAACCCACTTGGGGCACAATTGTGGAATCGTATCAGTACTGCTATGGAATATGACAAAGCTATTAAGAAAGCCTGGACTGCAGCAGAAGGTAAACTTGCGTGGAATGATCCTGCTCTTGCTCACACACTGGACGAAAATATTTTAACTGGAAAACGCTTCGACACATTCAAGAAAAAGCTTGACGGTCAAATATCAGAACTACTCACAAAAGGTAATACGCAAGATGCTGCAGATCTGATAACTGTTAAGAATGAGATGATCCAGTATGTTGACGAAATCGTTGAGCAACTAACAAAAGCAAAACCTGGTGAGGGTGTTTATCAGAGAGCAAGGAATATTTACTCGGGATCTCATGCTTCGGATAATGCATTTAACCTCGGCACAGGAGCAGTTAGGTCACATAGCGGAAAGAACTACTCTGCTGACGAATTTGAGGTGCTCTTTGATGCGTTATCTGAGTCTGAGAAATCTTTCACTCGGTTAGGTTTTGGTCAGGGGTTAAGAGAAGTTTTGGAAAAAGATATGACTGAGCTAACCCCTAACGTCAGGAAGTTAATTTTAGGAGGAGCAGAACCGAATCACCTTGAGAGAAAATTTCATTATGTTTTTCAAGACGATTTTAAAAAGCCTCTTGTTTGGGGCATGAAGAGCAAAAGTGATAAGCAACGAGCGAAAGAATTCACGAAAGTATTAGATAAAGAAGCTAAGTTCTTAAAGTCTTACCGCAGTCTTTTTGGGGGATCTGATACTGCTGTGAAAACGTCTGATGTTAACAGGTTAACTAACAAACTTTCTGACGTTGTACAAACCGCAGCCGACTTAGGACCGGAAGCTCTAATAACTCAGGGTGTCCCGGCAAGAGGATTATTCTCCAAAGCAGGGGGGTTTGTTACTTCAAAATTTTCTGAGGCAAAGCGAAGGCAACTCGCTCGGGAAAAATATGGGGGAGAAATAGCAGAAATGTTATTCAGAGAGGGTGGTGATATTAATGCCTCGAAGCTCAGACAAACTCTTAAGGATCTTGAGAATTATAAGAATCAACTTGATCTTGAAAGTGGCCTCCTCGGTTTCTCTCCTTACAAACAAGGAGCAAGAGCATCTATGCTCGGAAGATATTCCCTGCTTCAACCAACCCCAGTTCCTGACGTAGCTTTCCCTCTTGATGTTTGGGAAAATAAGTAAGGGGTGTGTAAAGGGTTGAACTAAAATAAGAAGTGTAAGGGGTGTCCCGAGAAAGTTCTTTTGTGTTAACCGCAACGGTTTGCGGAGGGTTAAAAAATGTTTACTTGTGAATCATAAAGTTATTAAACTGTCATAGGTTAAAGTATAAAGTGAGTAATTGCAAGGGGCTTCAAAGGATTAGACTTCTTAAGTGGACTAGGCAGGTACTTTTTGTAAGGGGTTATGTAAGGGGTTAGAAAGTTGTAAGGGGTGTCCCCTGTCCCCTCAAGGGACACCCTATTAATTACTTGGACTTGGTTAATGGTTCTGAATTTTCAGGCATAACCAACCAGTTATCAGGCAGGTTATAATAATCTGCCATTGCTTCAGCAACTCCACAGTCAGGACATATTTCTGTCTTGTTGTCCCTTCGGGATATTGCTGGAAAGTCTGACGTTTCCTTTTTGCAACGTGGGCAATTATATTTACTCATGCAACCTCCAAAAGTTTAGGGTTAGGATTAATTACGACTAACTTATTTTTACGTTCCTGATTCCTGACAGTCTTCACAAACTTCTTGCCAAGGAAGTTCTGCTTTTCCTCAACAACATGATTCACCCGGTTTGAATTGAGATATCTTTTAGTGGTCTCAATCAGTTCGTGACGCAGGAAAGTTTTCACAATATATATGTCTCCTGTGATCTCGAACAATTCAATCGCACCAGTATGTCTGAAAGCATGCCAAGGCTGCTTACCAAAAATCCCAAGCTTATTCAGCTTCTTTGTGAAAGCATTTGTATAGGAAGTAGAATTTTCAAACCAAGGTACTCCTGAATCTTTCGCAAGAACATACTCTTCAGGATCTCTCCCTTCAAAGTCCTTATCTAAAAAGTCAATCAGGAGATCGTTGGATGCAAACAAGGTGCCGACACTCCCCCCTTTCTCAGACAACTTATACCCTTTAGCCTTTGGAAGTTTGAAATGTGAATGTACCGAAGAATCTTTATACCAGTGCTTGATTTGCAGATTAGCAATTTCGTGCTTCCTTCCACCAGTAAATCTTGCAAGATAAAATCCTCGAAGGAAATTTTTATCTCCACCACTCTCATAAAGTTCCCGGGCATGAGACTCAAAGGTCTCTAACTCCTCGTCTGTAAAAGGTACAGATTCAGGTTTAGGCTGCGTGACTTTGGGGTAAAGCGGAATGTTATCAGTGTAACCCTTTAGCTGCAGATACTTAAAATATCTTTTGATCTGCCCCTGGATAGTGTAAAGGGAACTCTCTGCAGTATTACCCTTCTTAACGAGTGCTCTTAAGCCTGCGATAATCTTGAAGCCTGTACCGTCAAACTTAAATTCGAGTTCGTCAAATCGATAGTCACCAAGACGCTTAGTGAATCCCGAATCATGAGTTATAAGGAGATCCAAAGCTTTTGATTGACTAGCTCGATAAGAGCTTAGTGTGTAATTATTTTGAATCTCAATTGAGACATAATCGTAATACGCTACAAGTGCTTCGTCAAGAGTTGTTGCAGACAGGTTAGAAGTTGTTTCCTTTTCTGCCTGCTTATTCCTGATAAAGTCTTCTCTCTTTTTAAGAAGAGCAGAGCGCAGTGCGTTGTGGAAACGAACCTGCTTTGAATTATAGGAAGGTTTGGGGTGCTCATTATCCACCGCAAATTCTGCAGCGTCATAGTCGAGCTTTCCCGCAGTAGTTGCTGAGATCCTCCGAGCGAATTCCCGAAAGAGACTGAGGTTAGCAAAAAGTACAGTCTGCGAAGGAAGGTTTGAACCGTCCTGAGATCTGAACTTAGCCACAACGTTTTGTCGTGGCCTGAATATTGTGATTGATTTAAATGCACTCATATTGTTCCTTTCTGTTACTTAGTTTAATGTTGTAAAAAAACAAATCCACTGGCAGTCTTGCCAACAAAGGCAGTATTATTTTCTAAATACCTTTGTACTATGTCTTCCTGCTCCTCCTCAGAATTAAGCGAAGGATAACGAATTGTTATCTCATAGTTATGTAACAACTCTTCTTTCGTCATTTCTGCATATTCACAACAAATAGCAATCGGGTCTAATTCTATTTCCTCCCCGGTATCATTTTCCGAATCCTCAAAATATTTAAAGAGGAGTTCAAGAGCTTCATAACTAAAGTTATCATTATCTCCCCCGAGTCTTCCGTGATCTCGGAAAGCCTGTTCAAATTGATGTTGATTAATTGTCTGTTTCATTTTTCTCTCCTTTGGTGTGGCCCCCGTGGGGG
>PVBE011983501.1_pt1 | contig 11585 bp, 20 predicted proteins | sample 1631181 | NCBI WGS metagenome assembly PVBE01 (sample SAMN08397723, study PRJNA350692) | Marine metagenome, whole genome shotgun sequencing project. | isolation source: water | place: Pacific Ocean | collected 2012-04 | reverse complement strand
CGTGTGTTTGAGTTAATATCGGCGACCGTAATGGCGCCGCTTGCTTGAATACTTCTTCTTGTGCTTCCATTCGGCCTCGCGCTTGGCTTTCTGTTCAGGCGTCACCCAGCAGATTTCCGCGCAGACCTTCTTACCGGACTTTGCTTGGAACTTGGGGGATCCGCAACTTCCACACTTCTCCCGGGTTTGACATGCCTTCCAGGCATCTCGCATACGCTCAATCATACGCTCTACGATATCATCGATATCTCCATGGCGGTTAACCCGACGGTCACTTGTAATGCCTCTTGTTTCTCCATCCTTGGTGACATATACCGAGGAGACCCGGATAGCATCTTTGCCGGCTCCACGTACCTCGTAAGGTACGGAGTCGCCGTCACCGACGACAGTAGAGTAGACCATGACCTTTAGCCCGTCCTTGGGACTACCGACAACTCGAGAGAATATCTTCTCCGCTAGCTCGGGACGGGCAAGCCTCTCCTTTGGCGGCTCCTCCACGAAGCCAGCTTCTTCAAGTCGGCCAAGGACAGAGAGTGCCAGCATCTGGCGCAAAATCGGAACTTTGGGATCGTAATTTGACATGTGGTGTCCACGTGAGAATTTGTTAGTACATAAAAAAGGGGGGAGGAGAGATAGGAGTCCGTCTTTATTCACGGTACGGGTATTGGTTATTTAACTGTTCACCAACCCTCAGCGAGACGCGATACATTAGTTAACTGGCTCGCGTGCATGGGCCTTATCTACGATGACTGTCGACTCCCATCGACTCTACTGGGTATCCCCAGCAGCTCCTCAAAAAGAATACCAAGGCTCCACCTTCCTTGGTTAGACACGGCCTATGCTTACGCAACCACGACTCTACCCGCAACCGGCATGCCACCCGAGGGTGCCCGGTGATCTAGACTAGAGAACTCTGGTCCGTGTCTCCCACAAAATTTTAAAGAACGCCCGGTGGACTGCCCCACCTTCAATTATATTATAACACTTTCGGAGGCTGTTTTGCACGAAGATGTGCAAACAAAAGAGATTAGTTTTAGAGATTAGTTTTTAACCACGCCTTGGATGTCATGATCGGCAAGACGACGAAGCACACCATCCCCACACAATAAGTCGTAAGAGTAATGCCAGTTAAACCCTCCGATGTACTTCCAGGATACGACAATGGCCGTGGAATAGGTGGTACCGTCTTGGTCATATGCACAACCATCGCTATCGTGAAGTGCGTCCAGTTCCCATTCAGGGTCGGCATGAAAAAACACGAGATCACCCTCGGTATAATCGGGGGGAGCGTTGAAATGAATCTCTGTTACAGACATACACTACCTCGTGTATATTAACTATCTTCAGAATCTCCGTTCTGCCAATTAGCAACATAAGCTGCAAGATCTGCCATGTGTGCCACCTCATCGAGAGACATCTCGCTCATGCCATCGAGTAGACGCAATCGAAGTGTATCGACATCGACTTCACACACACCATCCTCTGTCTCAATCTTAAAACTGAGAATCTTGAGAATTGGCGCGAAGAGTGCCGCGGCCTCGTGTACTCGCTTTATCCCCATGAGTACTTCAACCGCGTCCTTAGCACACTTAAGCCCAACCCTATGGTCCCACTGGATTTCTTCCGTAACAGGGTCGATACCGCTTTCAGTTGGAGGGTACTGCTTCCCATGGGAGCGTGCGTATTTGATTGCCTGAATCTTTCGACTATTGGCGAGGTGCACCTTGACCTGTCGCAAGTTGTCTCCGGAGATTCGAATCTTGTACTTTGGCATTTTGTTATCTATCGTTTGTGAGATGGTTGGGACAATTGCACACGCAATTGTTCGATTTATTTTCTTCGTATTCTAGGGCATAATACCTGACTATTAGCGCGAGAAACACTGATGCTGTGAACAAAATCACATTACCACGGTGCTTATGGCGCCAAAGGTACTTCATCTATCCCTGCTCGGAGTGGCGTAGCCCATTCCCTTGATTGTAAGCATCCACCCTCCACAAGGAGTCTTTTCCCAAAGGTTGCCTGGGTATGTGATACCAGTATTCCATGGAGGAAGAATTGTGAGATATCGACAATACACGCCTCGGTCCCAACCTCTACCACGATATGCGCAAAGGGCCTTCGTAATCTCTGTATATCGGGCACCCGGGTTCTCGAGAAGGTAGTCGGCGATGAATCTGAGATTGTCGCCACGTTTGAAAGTCTTTGTTGACATTATTAACTCCTTATTCCTATAACCATTATATCATTTTCGGAATGAAATTTGCACGAGAATTTTTTTTTCGATTTTAGCCGTTTTGGTTTTCAATTTCGCTCCGAAAAAAAATTCCCTGGACTAAGGCATGGCCGGTAGGGAGGCCCCGGGGGAGTACAGAGGGGCCTAATTTGGGGCCGGTTATGGGGCCAAAATTGGGGCCCCGAGATGGGCCCCATATGGGGCTTCTGGATGGGCCCCCGTATGGGGGGTGTAACATCTTTGTTACGGCCCCTTGTTACGGCCCCTTTGTGTAACATAAATGTTTCGGTGTATCACTGTTTCAAAAATGTATCACTGTTTCAAAAATGTATCACTGGGGACTGGCTCGAGCTGGCCACTCGATGCCGGTGGCCTCGGTGTCAAAAGGGGGAAGCTCGCCCGTGGCCCAGCCACCGTGCGCATCGATGCAGAGCCGGACCTGTTCGATCGGTACCCAACCGTAAATCGTCGCCGTTGGGTTGCTCGGGTCCTCGGCCCAGGCATGCAGATAGAAATCGTAGGCACTGGGATATCCGACCTCAACTGAGAGGTAGGGTCCTGCATCATTCCTGGGGGAACAGTACGCTGACTCATTGCCCTGCACTGACATACGGAATCCGTCTGCACATGTGACTGGTTCGTTCTTTGGTTTCATTCACTTCTCCTATTGGACTTATTAGCCCTCGTAACTTAGAGGTTTTTGTTTTTAGCCGCGTGCGTTTTCGAGGACACGTCGACGAGCACTGCGGACCCGGCCGCATGGGTAGCGGTCAATTCGTGGAGGGATCTCACCCAACAGCTTACGCTTCACCCACACCCCGATAATGGGGAAGGCAATCGACCAGCAGACAAGAGAGAAGACTCCCATTTGCAACATGATAGTATCAGCTTCCGAAGGGAACATGCTGACTCCTTGATTTTAGACGGCTTCTTCTCGACTCTTCGGCCACCGCATGGTCACGATGGTGTCGTTCTTGTACTTGGTCATCCAGTCCTGGACTGCTCCGTCCGGCGTGATGATCCATGCCCGGGGCAGCTTACTCGGACCGGGGTCTCCAGCGTAGCCATCCGTCAGGATGATGTATCCGTCGAAGTCCTTCCGCCGCTTGTTGGCGTGCTTGGAGGGAGCGGTGAAGCAGGTGCCTCCTCCGCGTGTCCGGTGTGCCGGCATTCCCTTCCGCTTCCAGACCTTCTTCGAGTCCTCATCCACCTCGGTATCGAAGTGGTAGCAGGTGAAGGTGGTCTTCTTAGCCAGGGTGGCCAGCTCTCCGAAGCAGAGCGCCAGCTCTTCATCGCTAACCGATCCAGACTGGTCGATGTAGGTTGCAACCGCCGAGGTGTGTCCTCGCTTGGTTCCGGGAGTGATTGGTCCGTAGGCCGAGTGGATGGTGGACCAGGAAGTGGTTCGGTTTGCCCGACGCTTGGTTCCGAGGAACCGTTCGAGCACCTTCTGCCAGGGAACCTCTGCTACCAGAGCCGCTCGGATTTGCCGGCGGAGTTCAGCGGGAACGCTTCCCCACTGTCCCTTCTTATCGCATTCCTTGGCTGCGTCAGACGCTGCCTGCCGGATCTTTGCCTTGACAAACTCACGTTCCTCTTCGGACATTCCCTCTCCCCAACCATCGTGGTCATCGAGAGTACCGGGCATTGAGGGTCCGTTGCCCTGGCCGGGTCCGGGTGTTCCACCCTCTCCAGGCTGTCCGCCCTCGCCGGGGGACCCACCTTGACCATCACCGTCACCATCACAGTCGCCGCCAGGCTGACCGTCTCCAGGCTGTCCGGGGTTCGGGTCCTGAATGGAGTCTGCGACATCCTTGTCTTCCATCAGCCGTGCGAAGTACCATTCGGCAGCCTTGTTGAGGGGGAAGGACTCAATCTTTGCGGAGACCAGTTCGTACCGACGTACGGCTTCCTCTCCCATCTTCTCCTTGTCTTCCTCGGTGAGAGCCGTGAAGGCACGACCAGGGAGAAGGCAGAACTCGGGGAGCTCTTCAGCCAGGTGGCTGTTGATGGCCAGGTCAGTGGCGTAGTTCCAGATGATGTGGGGGTCGAACTTACGAGTCGTGGTGTGCTCGAAGACCAAGTGGAGGCATTCGTGCTTGAGGACTCCTCGGACGTGGGTACCGCTCAGACCAGCCATGAAAGCTGGGTTCCACCAGAGCTTGAGGTCACCGTCCTTGCAGAGCACTCCGGCCGTGCGCACTTGCTCGGTCCGGATCTTTGAGATGACTCGCATCAGCTTGGCGTAGAATGGCTCTTCGAGCATCATCCCTACGATGTGCGGCTTGAGAGTGAATGCACCGGCAGTTGCCTTGTCGGCGAACTGAATACCGGTGCCAACGTCTCGGCCGGCTTCCTGATTTGATTTTGCTGCCATGTGAACTCCAAGAGGGTGGTGGGATCCTTTCCCCACCTTCAATTATATTATACCATAATCGGGGCTGCAATTGCACGAGTGGTCAATCTTAATTACTACTTTCCTTCGAAATGTTGGTAATCAAACCAAGCACCTGCATTGCGGTGGTGGTAACTGCGTGGACATGCATTAGCTTATCCTTGTAGCCTTGCTGGACCCAACCATCATTACGGAAGTCTTTTGCTTCCAGTAGCCACCGATGCAATTCTGCTACCACCCGTTTTACATCTTCGTTGCCTTTGACTGTTTCCATGCTATCCTCGGGTGAAAAAAGATGGCGCCGGGGGGTCACCCGCCCCCCGACACCGGGACGTCAATCCCTTACTTGGTTACCGCACGAGCGGAGTTAACCAGATCAACAACTTCCATTCCAATCAGCTTGTTCAGCGGCAGGAGGTTGGCCATGTTGTTGGCTCTCTGAACCGCCGTGAAGGTGGCAATCAGGAACTCTCCGCCGAGAGTCTTTGCGAACTCAGCGACTCGCTTGACCTGAGCCTTCTTCCACTTGTTATCAGCAGCGTGGTTGCTGATCTTATCGATGAGAGCGGTCTTGGCGGAAGCCGGGAGGTCAGCCACATCTTCAGCGGTAACCTTACCATCCAGGATGTCTTCGGCGGTGATGTTCCGCTCGTAGTTCCGGAGGAAGTCCGTGAAGGAGATGGCAGCTTCGGTTCCGATGAACCCCATGGTCAGAGGATAGATAACGTCGCTAACCGAACCACCGGCGATGGTAGCAGGAGCCAGTTCAGCTCCGACCAGCGTATCGCTGAGGCGGTGCCAGGAGGCGGGAGTAGGAACAACCGTTCCACCTTCGACCGAACCGGGGTCGACCCTCCAGTGCTCTGGGTTCTGCTGAATGAACTCGATAAGGACGGTATCCAAACCGTACTCCTTAGCCCAGTCAATCCAGTCAGCCACAGTAGGCTCGAGGTCACAGACCCAGAAGCGCCGCAGAAGGGCAGGGTCCATATCGTTAACATCGTATTCGTTACCGACGTTGACAGCCGCGATGATGCGGGTTTCAGGGTGGAGCCTCAGAGGCACACCGTCAGCGTCGTTGCCGAGTTCACGGTCCAGGACGATCTGAAAGAAAGCCTGCTGAACTTGGGGCATTGAGCGGTTGAGCTCATCGAGCATCAGGAGAACCGGCTCATCGCAGGCTCGCTTGTACCAGGAGGGAGGGCAGAAGGTAGAAACCCCGCGCTCCTTCGAAGTCTCGAAGTCCGGGATACCGCCAACCTTGGCCTCGTCCATGGTGCTACCGCGGACGTCGATGAAAGGGAGACCGAGGATGTCAGCGACGTCCTTGGCTACGTGAGACTTACCGACACCAGTCGGGCCTCGCATGAGAGTTGCCACATTGGCCGGGAGAAGGCTAATGCAGTTTTTGAGAGTCTTGACGTCCATGTTTTATCCTTTGGGAGGGTGATCCCGTTGGTGGGGGGAGGCTTATTCCTTTCCCCACCTTCAATTATATTATACCATAATCGGGGCTAGATTTGCACAGGGTGGAAAAATATTTTGCATTTATTTATCGCCTTCCTGTCTTCATCCAGCGTTCCTTCTCGAGCCGGCCGGTTGCCTTGTAAAGATCAATATCACACCGACCACAACTCTTTTTACCCGTAGCAACAATGTTAACGACACTAGTATATTCAGAGCAGATTGTACACCTCGATGTACCAATCCAGTTAAAGTCTCGTTGATAGACCTTCTTCTGTCCATTTCGAGTTGTGTGTGTATTCCTCATCACTTCTCCTTTATGAAATCTTTGTTAGCATTGACATTGGGATATCCCAACGACCCTTTTGCGTATCTTCAGTAACGAGTGCCTTCTTCTGCTTGACCTTCGTCACCACACCGGTGCTGGGACCGTTACGACCGTTCCATTCAACACGGTCGCCGACCCTAAGCAAGTACCTATTTTCATTGGACTTTCTCTCGTCTCGGCCTCGACGCTCTGTTGAAAGAATACCGATGGCTTCTCGTAGCTCAGAATCAGAGAGCGTCTTGGACATCGTGTTAAAAATCGCTAGCGTGTCTGACATGTATAAACCCCTTATACAGTTTTAATTATGGTGGTGTCAGGCTTTGATGCCGAACATTGTCATGGCGAGGAGCCACTTCTCTTCCATCTCTTTATCAGTGGCATGGATTTCTGCTAGCACATCATCTGGGAAATGGTCGGCGTCTTCCAACGCACGATTAACTTCCGCCTGCTGTTCAGCTAGCTGCTTGATAGCAGCGGAGTATATAAACCCCGCGTACATACTTTCTGCAAAGTCGTGTGCAGCACCCAACGGTCCAACGTTATAGGAGTTGGCAACGTCTGCACACGTGACTTCTTTTTCTTGTTTACTCATCACCATCTTCCTCATCGTCGTCGGTACCAAAGGTGGCTGCCATGTTGACGGAGTAGGAGTAGACAAGCTCTCGAGCGGCTTCCATACCCTCGATTTCCTTGAGCATAGTCGCGATGCGGTTCTTACGATCTTCAACACCGCTGTCCATCTCCTTGACGAACTTGTCGTTGAGAGTCATCAACGCGGTAGGCTCGGTAGCCGGTCGCTTGTAACCGACGGAGACGCGGTGCTCTTGGTAGCTGGGAACTTCCTTCACTGCGGACTCGAGGAACATCTGAAACTGTGTAGTCGCTCCAGCCTCCGACTCACCGTGGACGAAGACCTTGGCAGACCCGTAGCCGTAGTTAACTTCGTAGATAGCCTGACCGATGTTCTCACGGACCCAGCGTTGCGCTTGACCAATCCGGCGGGCTGCTCGCCTTGCGCGGCGGGTCAGCTGAGCTCCACGCTTGAAGAGCTTTTGCCTACCGTCGTCGCAGTAATAGTCGCAACCCATGCCCATACCGACCGGGACGTGGACATTTTCGAGAAGGGACATGAGGTTCCACTCACCTTGAGGGAGCTCGAAGATTTCGCGGGGATCCCAACCACCCGTAGCATCCGAGCCTTCGGCGGTCTCGGGAATCGATTCGCCCTTTAGCGTAAGAACTGCGCCGGCATTACCGTAGTAACTCGTGTGTGGCTCGTAATCGCGAGCGCGAAGCTTGGCCTCCGGTCCTCGTGGATGACGTTCAGTAAGATCGAAGAGCATTGCCGCTCGGCGATCGGTGAGGAGGAGAGTTTTGTAGTCACGAACTTTCATTTTGCACCTTGGAAACTTGGCGGAGTCCTTTCCCCACCTTCAATTATATTATACCATAATCGGATGAGAATTTGCACGAGTCTCGGAAAAATATCCTTTTCTTTTTTATAAGACACGAGGGAGGGAATGGGGTGACCGAATCCGAAAACCCGATCACCCCGACGAGATGGGACTCCAGCTCTTTGTATCGCCGGTCCAGCATGTCCACCAATTTCACAATCCCTACACACTCACATCTCGTCTGCACATCACTTCAAGCCGTCGCTGTCCGCGGTGCGTCGTCCCTTCCTACTCGGGTGGCTCAATCATCTTACTTCCTTTTTTTATCCTCAATTCAATAGTAAGCGAGCGAGCGTAAATGTTCAAGCTTTTTTTCACTTCCGCCCCCGCAACACCGAGACTCAGCGCATGCTCTCGTGGAAATCTTCCGATCGAGCTCGTGTAAATCTCGTGAAATTGTGATACAATAAAATAGTGGAAAGGAGATGAGCGTGAGAGACCCCCCGACAAAGTGAGACAAAAGTGATACATTTTTGTTACAGATGTTTCGGTGAGACATTTTTTGTTACGGTGTAACATAAATGTTTCGGTAACAGAATGATACATAAAGTGTTACAAAATGTATCATAATTGTTACGGTCGTCTCCGCGGCATGCATACGGGGGCTAAGGTGAGAAGAGAATTCTCCCTTTTTTTTTGCCTCCACGTGGAGAGCGCTCACGGGCAATGCTTCAAAAACTACCTTTTAGAGAGCAAGACATGTGGTACTTTAGCCACCTGTCAGAGACACCAGCACCATAGACACTAGTCATGATTCATAGGGGTTGGTGTACTGATAATAGATAAGTCTTCGAGCAACATCGCCCATAGCCGAGACTCGAAAAGAACGTAGCAAATATCGGAAGAGATCGATGTAACGACCAACGGGATCCGATCAATTACCATACGACGTCGTGGGCCTGAATCATACAGACCGCCATCAACCTGCATATGCATACTCTGCTTTGCTTGAACTAGACTGCCTACCGTGATATCCATCTTAGTCTGCGTATATACATGAAGTGTGAGCGGGAGTGGGTGTGTTGATTACTACTATAGAAGTTTTTGTTATTAGCCGGCGCGGTTTTGTAGTTCAAGTCTGCTAGCACGTAGTGTTCGAACAGGAGAATCAGGTCGGCTTGGGAAGAAGACACGGACGAGATAGTCTTTGAGAATGGAAGGTGGACGTGGTTGTCGAGCATGAAGAACGATACCAATGTCATGAACCCAGACGCCACCACGGAGTTGAGCACGTGCAGATGCTTCAACATCGACACGACGGTAGCTAACAAGATCTCCGGTTTCCATTTTCTTCTTCTCTCTAAAGTTTAAGCGGTGATGACTTCTAAATCATCAACATCAATAGCAACGCAGTAATCATCTGCGCCGTCGATAACATCAACCCAAGCAGCACGACCACAAGGACCATTAGCATCCCAAGCGTTAACTGCAATATCGGCTTCATCGATGATAAGAACATCACCCTCACGAACGACGGCACACCCTCGGCGGCCAATAACATCTCTTAAAGCTCTAACAACCATTTTGATTTCTCTCTTTCTTAAAACGGGATGAGACCGTCGACCCCACCAATTGGATCGGGAATCGGTGCGATCTCGATGTCTTCGTTGACGAAGAGGTATCCCTCTCGCCGGCGACCCGGGATTCGGATGGCAACGCCACAGTTGATGACTGTTTCCTCGCACTCCTCAGCGTAGAAATAAGTTCCACGCTGGATGAGGTGAGTGCCATCGGGCACCGGGAACACAAGGTCTCGAATGGTTCGAATGCGGGTCATGATATGTCTTTTCGTTTGTTAGTGGGATTCATTCCCCATCAACAAGTATATTCTACCATAGATCATCGCGAAAATACACAACAAAATACTTTTATTTGAAAAGAAACTTAAGAGGGTATGCTACCCGTAGTCGGCAAATCGGAAGAGACAAAGCTGTGATGGAATTCAGAGACTCGAGAAGGCAGAACTTACCGGGATTCCTGCTCATGATGTCCTTCATCTTGTGCTTGGCAGCTGGAGTCCAGTAACCTTTGACCTCGATGTAGAGATCGATATCTGGGAGATAGAAGTCTGGGATGTAGTTCCGCTTCCTCTTCTTCTTATCGGTATAGGGTAACTTCATCGATGGGTCTCGCTCCCATCTGATACCAAGCTCATCGAGTCTAGTAGCGCATGCCACTTCCCAACTGCTATCCATGGAGATGACTGCACCGTCTGAGGAACGTGTGTACTCTGACTTCTTAATGGACTTCCATAGCTTGGATCGTCTACGTCTGTATCGCTTGCGTGCCATGTTATTAAATAGGCAGAAGCTTGTATACTCTTTGGTATTCCTTTAGAGGTTTTTGTTATTAGCCGCGCGGATTTACGTTACGTAAGCCGGGGGTTCTTCCCTACCCTCGGGTTTCGTTCTGCTCTTTCGTACTGCCGTTTCAACATCATCAGCTGATCCACTAGACCCATGCTCCATGTGAATTAGAAAAAACTGAGAATCGAGAGGCCGGAAGGTGGGGTCGCGCCACACCCTGGGTTCCTTGGAATAATACTGCGGACTTGGAATCTCGGCCGTAGGATCAAAAGTGATATCGTAACCGGAGCCAATACAGTCGACCCAACGCTGCACTCCCTTGGCACCTTCAAGGTAGGAGACGCAGACATACCCTTGAGAAATGAGGTGCTCTTCTATCCTCTTGAGTCTATAAGCGTTCTCTGTCTTACGCTTCTTATTTTTGATGCTCATACTTTCTCTCTTTAGCCTGATTTTTTCCAGACCATGCTCACAGTTTCGGGGTCGATGTAAAATTCATCGCTCAGTAGGGGACCATCAAAATTATAGCCAAACGTGCGAAGCTCATCGGCACATTTCACTTCTACTAAACTTCGAAGCTCATCAGTGTAATAACTTCGATAATCTTTCTTAATTTTTTGTGGCGTTTCGTTTGATCGCTTATCACGAAATCTATCCAATTGATATTGCTCGCAATACTCGTTATGTGTGAGAAAAAAACTAAGCTCTTCAAAAAGATTTTCATATTTGAGAATAACATCAACACCGCACGCTCCCGAACCATGAAACATTTGAAAAAACAGATTACACTTTCGAGGTACATGCCACCATCTAAAGTCTGGATCGCAATATCTCTTTATGAACCCGTCAAAGCTTTTTATACCATGGACTATGTTGATATTGTCCCAACCAACAGGGTTGTCCGCTCCTAAGCCGGCGACATGAAAATTTGTGGGACGTCCCCAATCATGAAAATAATAGCTTGTCAACAAGTCAAATGGATTTCGACATATGCTTATCTTCACTCCATGCTGATACAGCTGTGGTCTTTTTGGCTCATCAATGGGTGATTGGGTAAGGTCCCATTGCTGTCCATTAACTTGATGTTGAGCAATTGGTAATATCGAGTTAATATCCCCAAGAGAATACCCTATAGGAAGATGCCCAATGTTTGGGAATGGAAACTCGTGCGGTAACAATACATCAACTAAAGTGGTGTTAAGCCAAGTCCCACCTGTTTTAGGGATATGAATATGGATAAGAGGTCTCCTCATATAGTTACCACTCATCTTTTTGTCCCACCCAATCTTTGAATACATCTTTTCCTCCCCTGACTCCCCAATCGGAATCGACCGTTAACTTTGATGCGATCCCTCCCCGCGGGTTGCAAATCATCACTAGTCGTAGCCTCGTAGGCTCATAT
>PVBE011699791.1_pt1 | contig 11585 bp, 10 predicted proteins | sample 1631181 | NCBI WGS metagenome assembly PVBE01 (sample SAMN08397723, study PRJNA350692) | Marine metagenome, whole genome shotgun sequencing project. | isolation source: water | place: Pacific Ocean | collected 2012-04 | reverse complement strand
GTAAGGGAAAGCTTCGTTTAGATAATTTACAAAGCACAAACCCAATAGCAGTTGGAGATGTTGTAGAATTTGTTCTAGAAAACAATGGAGAACCTAATTCTGGTATTATAAATGAGGTTCACCAAAGAAAAAATTATATCTTAAGAAAATCAGTTAATTTGTCTAAGCAGACACAAATTTTAGCTGTTAATATAGATTATCTATTTTTAGTTATTACAATAAAAAACCCTGTTACTACTACAAATTTTATTGATAGATTTTTAATTACTTCTAATGCATATTCTATTGACACAGTACTGTTATTTAACAAAATGGACATCTATAATAAAGATGAAATGATTCAGATTGACAAATTGGTTAAAATATATGAGAATATTGGATATAAGTGTATTAAAGTGTCCGCTACTAAAAAATCCAATATTAAAGAAATAATCTCTTTAATTAAGGGAAAAACATTTATGTTTGGTGGCCACTCAGGATCGGGAAAATCAAGTATTATAAATTGTATAAGTCCTGAATTAAATTTAAAAACTGGAAATATTTCATCTCAGCATCTTCAAGGAAAACATACTACAACTTATGCTGAATTATTTGATATAGATTTTGGGGCTAGAGTTATTGATACGCCTGGAATAAAGGGGTTTGGCATTGTAAATTTTGAAAAAAATGAAATAGGAGATTTTTTTCCAGAATTTTTTCAGAATAAAAATAAATGTAAATTCAACAATTGTTTACATATAGATGAGCCAAATTGTTTTATAAAAAAATTAGTTTCAAAGAATAAGATTAGTATTTCGCGTTATGAAAATTATAAGCAAATAATAATGGAAGATGAATTAAAGTACAGACAATAACTAAGTAAAAGTATGATTGTAGTAATACAGAGAGTTACAAATGCAAGCGTAAAGGTTGAAGATAAAATTATATCCTCTATAAATAATGGAATGTTAATATTGCTGGGTATTTCAAATGATGATTCTGAGGAAGATATAATAAAAATGACTAATAAAATTTCAAAATTAAGAATATTTAATGATGAAAATGAGGTGATGAATAAGAATATAAATGAAGTTAATGGAGAGGTTTTAGTTGTAAGTCAATTTACATTATACGGCAATGTTAAAAAGGGGAATAGACCTAGTTATATAGAGGCTGCAAAACCAGATATAGCAAAACCTATATATAATTTATTTATCAAAGAATTAAACAGGCTAATTAACAATAAAGTTAAAACAGGAATATTTGGTGCTTATATGTCAGTAGACCTTATAAATGATGGCCCTGTTACTTTAATTATTTAAGTTATATACTATTTCGCCATCTACAAAAGTTTTTAAAACTTTTGTTTTTGGTATTAATTTTGCATTTATCTCCATAATATCTTGATTAATAATAATAAAGTCTGCTGCCTTACCAATTTCTAAACTTCCTTTTTCATTTTCCTCAAAATTAAAATATGCACCCCAGATAGTCATTCCTTTTAATGTTTGTTCTCTATTTAAGCTATTTTCTTTTTGAAATCCATTTTTTGGATATCCATATAAATCTTTTCTTTCAACAGAACTATAAAAAGTATGAAATGGATTAACTCTTTCTACAGGAAAATCAGACCCTAATGCAATTTTCTTTGAACTATTAAGTAAATCTTTGAATGCGTACGCACCATATATTCTTTTACCTAGTCTTTCATCAGCCCAATACATATCACTAGTTGCATGAGTTGGCTGAACAGATGGTAGAACTTTATTATTATATAATTTAAAATCATTAGGATCAACGACTTGTGAATGTTCAATTCTCCATCTAGGATCTTCAATTTTATTTAAAATTGTATTATAGGTTTTAACTAGAAAACTTATAGTTGAATCTCCTATTGCATGGGTATTCATTTGAAAATCCATTTCAGAAATATTTTTTGCATAGTGTTCTAAATCTTTAATACTTGTAACAAGTTCCCCATAATTTGATCTGTCATCAGAATACGGTTTTTTTAAAGTAGCCCCTCTTGAACCTAAACTACCATCTCCATAAACTTTGAATGATCTAACATTTAATTTAGAGGTTTTGATTTTTCCATAATCTTTAAAAAACAATATATTTTCTTTTGAAACACTTATCATTGCATATATCTTTATTTTAAGAATATTAGATTTATGTAGACTATCAATTAAAAAAATAGTTTCTTTATCTAAACCAGCATCATCCACTGTAGTTAATCCGTAGCTAAAACATATTTTTTCAGCATCTTTCAGTGCCATAATTTTTTCAGATATAGATTTCTTAGGAAGTATTTTATCAATTAATTGCGTTGGTTTATCAACAAGAACACCTGTTAATTTTCTTTTTTCTTTTATTATTGAACCTCCTGAGATTTCAGTATTCTCATTAATTTTAGCAAGATTTAACGTATAATCATTTGTTAAATAAGCATGCCCGTCAACCCTTTCAAGCACAACTATTTTGTTAGGAAATAGCTGATTCAATATTAAATTATTAGGAAAGTTTTTATTTTCCCAATCATTTTGGTCCCAACCTCTACCTAAAATAATTTCAGGATTATTTTTTTTATCAAAATCAATTAATTTTTCTAAAATTTCATTTAGTGATTTGGTCCCTCGTAAATTGACAACTTGTTGATTTAATCCTAGATTATAAAAATGACAATGAGAATCAATTAGGCCCGGAAGAATTGTTTTGCCCTTAGCATCTATAATGGTATTACTATAGTATTTTGTATCAAGATTAGAATTACTTATGTCTAAAATTTTCCCATCTTTAATTACTATTGATTTTGCAATTTCATTTTGGCTATTTACTGTGTAGATTTTAGCATTAATTATAATAGAATCAACAGATTTTATATTACATGAAAAACATATTGTTAGTGTAATAAATAGGAGTAAGATTTTGTTCTTTTTCATAGCCTGTTTAATTAATATAAATCTATAAATTATTATACTACTAATTATATATTATATAAACAATTTTTACTTATATTGATCAACGTTTACTATACTAATTCTTCTCAAAATTATGGATATTAAAAAGTTACAAGAAAAAGTTGATAATTGGATTAACACTCATGGAGTTAGATATTTTAATGAATTAACTAATATGGCTCAGCTTACTGAAGAAGTAGGCGAAGTTGCTAGAATTATATCAAGACGATATGGTGAGCAAAGCAATAAGGAATCAGATAATAATGACTTAGGTCAGGAATTAGCAGATGTTTTATTTGTTGTTTTATGTCTAGCAAATCAGACTGGAGTTGATTTACAAAAATCATTTGATAGTATGATGGATATGAAGGCCAAAAGAGATCATAAAAGACATCATACAAACAAAAAATTGAAGTAAATTTTAATTATTTAGAAATTATATCTAAAATTCCTTGACATACCCACCACTGAGATTGTATATTTGCCCTTTCTAAAATTTTTCAAATGAAACTATCAAATTTTATTTATGAGCTACCAGAAAAATTAGTAGCGAAATATCCAAATAAAAACAGAGATGAATCTCGTTTAATGGTAATTGACAGATCAGACTATTCTATCCAACATAGATTATTTAAGGATATGATAGATTACTTTAATGAAGATGATGTAATTGTCTTAAATAACACAAAAGTGTTTCCAGCAAGGCTTTATGGGAATAAGGAAAAAACTGGAGCAAGAATAGAAGTCTTTTTACTTAGAGAATTAAACAGTGAACAAAGACTTTGGGATGTATTGGTTGATCCAGCTAGGAAAATAAGAATTGGAAATAAGCTGTATTTTGGAGAAGATGAGATATTAGTTGCTGAAGTAATTGATAATACAACCTCAAGAGGAAGAACTTTAAGGTTTTTATGTGATATTGGATATGATGATTTTAGAAACCTGTTACTTAACTTAGGTCAGACTCCTTTACCAAAATACATAAAAAGAGATGTTGAACCAGAAGACAAGACTAGATATCAGACTATATATGCGAAAAATGAAGGTGCAGTTGCAGCTCCAACAGCAGGTTTGCATTTTTCAAAACATTTATTAAAACGTTTAGAAATCAAAGGAATTAAATTTTCAGAAGTTACTTTACATACAGGGTTAGGTTCATTTTACCCAGTAGAAGTAGAAGATTTATCAAAACATAAAATGGATAGTGAAAGAGTAATAATTGATGAAAATGCTGTTAATATTATTAATAATGGATTGAAAAATAAAAGAAAAATTTGTGCAGTTGGAACAACTGCTATGAGAGCCATTGAAAGTTCAGTATCTTCAAGTGGTACTTTAAATGAAATTAATGGTTGGACAAATAAATTTATCTTTCCACCATATGAATTTAGTATTGCAAATTCTATGATTACAAATTTTCATATGCCGAAGTCAACCTTGCTTATGATGGCTTCTGCATTTATTGGCAATGATTTTATTAAAAAGGCATATGAAGAAGCAATAAAGGAGAAATATAACTTTTATAGCTATGGAGATGCAATGCTGATAATCTAAAAGTTTAAGTTGCTTTTTTAAAATGTTAAAAAAAGATATAAGATCTCTAACACTTGATCAAATAAAAAATTTTTTTTTAGAAAATGGCCATAAGGAATATAGGGGAGACCAAGTATATTCATGGCTATGGGAGAAGTCTGCTTTTACTTTTAAGCAGATGACTAATCTTTCAAAATCAATTCGATCTATTTTGGAAGAAAATTTTGTAATAAATCATATAAAGGTAGATGCAATACAAAAAAGCAAAGATGGTACAATAAAAAATGCTATTAAATTATTCGATGGATTGATAGTTGAATGTGTACTAATACCTACAAAAACTAGAATAACTGCATGTATATCATCACAGGTTGGATGCAGCTTAAATTGTAAATTTTGTGCTACTTCAAGATTAAAAAGAATGAGAAATTTAAATTCTGATGAAATTTATGATCAAGTGGTATTAATAAACAAGCAAAGTAACGATTACTATAATAGATCTTTAACAAATATTGTTTTTATGGGAATGGGAGAGCCCCTGATGAATTATAAAAATGTGATACAATCAATAAAGATGATTACATCAAAAAAAGGGCTTGGCATTTCAGCTAGAAGAATTGTAGTATCAACATCAGGAGTCCCGAAAATGATAAAAAAGATGGCAGATGAAAATATGAAATTTAAGCTTGCTGTATCCCTGCATTCAGCTTTTGACGATATTAGAACTTCAATTATGCCATTTAATGAAAAAATGAATTTAACAGAATTAAAGTTAGCATTGAAATATTGGTATAATAAAACAAGGAGGATAATTACTTATGAGTATGTAGTTTGGAAGGGGATTAATGATACAGTAGAGGATGTAAAAGCTCTAGTAAGTTTTTGCAAAATTGCTCCTAGTAAGGTGAATTTAATTCAATATAATTCTATTGATGAAAATAAATTCTTACAAGCTTCAAAAGAGAATATTAATTTATACCAAAACATTCTTGAGGAAAACAATATAAATGTTACTGTTAGAAGATCAAGGGGGCAAGATATAGATGCAGCATGTGGTCAGCTTGCAAACAAATCTTCTTAAATTAATTAAAAATTCTATTCATATTTTTAGCAAAAAGTTTTAAATTAATCATTAAATTAATCAGCCCAAATATTAACAAGAAATTAATTGATAGCAAAATCAACCATAGAAAAAGTATTTGAATCATCTCGTGTAGAGGAGGTTATTGGAGATTTTGTCCAATTAAAGAAATCAGGCTCAAATTATAAAGGGTTAAGTCCATTTACAGAAGAAAGAACCCCTAGCTTTATGGTTTCTCCAGCAAAGCAAATATGGAAAGATTTTTCTAGTGGGAAAGGAGGAACTGTCGTAACATTTCTTATGGAGCATGAGCATTTTACTTATCCTGAAGCAATTAAATATTTAGCAAAAAAATATAATATCGAGGTAGAGGAAACTCAAAAAACTTCTGAACAAAAATTAGAGGATAGTGAAAGGGAAAGTATGTATCTAATTACTGAATATGCAAAAGACTATTATCAAGATAATTTACTTAAATCTGAAGAGGGGAAATCCATTGGACTTTCATATTTCAAGGAAAGAGAATTCACAGATGAAGTTATAAAGAAATTTCAATTAGGATATTCGTTTAATAAATCTAATCATTTTTCTGAGGAGGGTTTAAAAAAGGGCTATAAATTAAATTTTTTAGAGAAAACAGGACTTACTATTGTAAAAGATGATAAGAATATTGATAGATTTAAAGGAAGGGTTATGTTTCCAATCCTTAGTATGTCAGGGAGAGTTTTAGGATTTGGCGGTAGAATTCTTAAATCTTCTAAAAATATTGCAAAGTATATAAATTCCCCAGAGAGTCTTATTTACTATAAAAACAAGGTTTTATATGGAATATTCCAAGCAAAACAAAGTATAGTAAAGGAAGACAATTGCTTTTTAGTAGAAGGCTATACTGATGTGATTAAGCTTCACCAAAAAGGAATAATAAATGTAGTTGCATCATCTGGAACAGCATTAACAGAAAATCAGATTAGACTAGTTAGCAGACTAACAAAAAATATTACAGTTCTATTTGATGGTGATACAGCTGGTTCTCGTGCTGCTTTAAGAGGAATAGATATTATTTTGGAGCAAGGCATGAATGTAAGAATATGCAATTTACCGGAAGGTGAAGATCCAGATAGTTTTGCAAATTCAAAACAAATAGATGAATTAAAATTATTTTTTAAGGAAAACTCAAAAGATTTTATAAAATATAAAGCATCTCTTTTAGTTGATGAAGCTGACAATGATCCAGTAAAGAAAGCGACTGTTGTAAGGAACATGGTAGAGAGCATTTCAAAAATAAGTGATCAAATAAAAAAGGAAATTTATATAAAGGAATGTTCATCAATTATGGGTATAAGTGAGCAAGTTTTGTACAGCACTTTAGCTCAAATTCAAAAAAAATCATTTAAAAAAGATATAAATGAATCAAAAGAATATTTTGATTCATTTAGTATTGTAAAGCCTGATAAGAATAAGAAAGAAATAAATATTCTTTACGAATTAGAGAAAAGAATTATAGAGATTTTATTATTGTATGGAAATAATGTTGAAGATTTTGAAGATTTAATTTTAAAGGAAGATGAAAACGGAAAATTAGTTTTAAGTCCTATTAAGCGACGAGCTAAGGTTTTTGAAAAGATATATATGGATCTTCATGAGGATGAAATGGAATTTTCAAACGAAAACTTCAAAAATATTTATTATAAAATTATTGAATGTTATAATGAAAATAAGAAGATCATAACGGATAAATTCTTAAATACATTACCAAAAGAGCTTGAAATAGAGATTACAAATATAATGATGAATGATGAGAAGTACGCATTACATGATTGGGAACGAAATAGTATTTTCCCAAAAGCAAAAGATAAGACAATTCCTCAATTAGTAATTGAGACAATTTTAAATTTGCGATGTTTTTTAATTGATCAGAAATTAAATGAATTTAAGGGTAGGACATCAACTAATAAGGATAATAAATCTGTTTTAGAGGATGTAGTAAACTTTTCAAATTTAAAAATACTTCTTTCAAGAAAGTTAAATAGAGTAATTTAGATTATTTTAGTTTATTAGGAATTTTACAGATTGGAATAGATTTCATCTTGTGTTGGTTATTGCTATTAAATTTTTCAAAAATTTCAAAGACTTCTTTTTCCCTACCATTAAAATCTATTATTTTTTTTCCTGATTCTTTTTGTTGCATAGCCCATTCAATTTCATGGTAGCTAGCTCCAATTTGATCTTCATCTGTTCTATTGTCATTCCATAAACCATCAGTGGGCTTTGCTTTAATTATTTCATTTAGGATCTTTAGATGCTTTGCAAGCTTATATACTTCACTTTTAGTAAGGTCTGCAATCGGACTAATATCAACTCCACCATCTCCATATTTAGTATAAAATCCAATTCCAAAGTCTTCAACTTTATTCCCTGTGCCAACAACAACATAATTATTTAAGGAGGCAAAATAATATAATGCTGTCATTCTTAATCGCGCTCTTGTATTTGCAAGAGCATGTGTTTTAAGTAATTTTATTTTTTCCTCAGGTAATATTTTTTCAAATTCTTTTAAAACACTTGATAGATCTATTTGGTCTGAATATATCCATGACCCAAATTTTTCTTTTAACCATTTTATGTGATTTTTTGCTCTAGAATGTTCAGATAAGGCCTGTATAATTGGCATATCAAGACATAGAGTTCTTAGTCCAGTTTTTGCACAAAGAGTTGAAGTAACTGCTGAATCAACCCCACCTGAGACACCTATAATATAACCATTAACATTATTTTGATTTTTGTAATCAATTAACCATTGGACAATATACTCTTCAACTTTACTTGTATTCATTAATATATTCTATATTGATTAATAACTATATTATATTTGTAATGCATAAATATATTAATACTAGCAATTAATAAATATTAATTTCTTGAAAAAATACATTTTTTATATAATTTTTTTAGTCTTACTAAATTCATGCAACAGAAATGACAAAAAAAATAATAATCAACATCAATTAACAATTGAAAGATTTGAAAAAAGTTTTTATGAATCATCTCCTAATGATTTATTTAATTTAAAAAAAAATTATCCTTTTTTATTTCCAGAACAATATGACAATAAAGTATGGATAACTAGATTGAATGATTCTATTCAAAAAGAAATATATAGTGAAGTTAATCGTGTTTTTCCAAATTTAGACAATGAGAAAACGGAGATACAATCTTTTTATAATAATTTTACTTCCTATTTTCCAAAATATGTATTACCAAGAATAATTACTTTAATCTCTGATGTTGAATATGAAAATAGAGTAATTCTTGCTGATTCACTTTTACTAATTGGAATAGATAATTATCTTGGATCAGAACATCCATTTTATAATACAATGCCTAACTATATTAGCGATAATTTAATTCCTAGAATGATTATATCTGATATAGCTGAAGAATATGCTTATTATGTAATTCCAAGAGTAAATTTTTATACTTTTTTAGAGAAAATAATTTTTTATGGAAAAGTTCTATATTTTAAGGATATTATGTTGCACAAATTGGAGGATAGACATAAAATTGGGTATTCAAAATTAAATATGGATTGGGCCCGAAAAAATGAGCATTATGTTTGGACATATTTTGTTGAAAAGCAGCTTTTATTTAGTTCAGATAATAAATTAATAAGTAGATTTATTAATAATGCCCCATTTTCTAAATTTTATTTATCAATTGACAATGAATCACCTGGTATGATCGGAAAATTTATTGGTTGGGAAATAGTCAAATCTTATATGAAAAATAATAATACTTCATTTATTGAAATGATTTTAATGAATCCAATAGATATATATAATAAATCTAAATATAAACCTCAGAAATAATGGTAAAAAAAAATATCTCAAAAATAGAACTTTTAGTTGAACTGGATGTAAACAAAATCCCAGATAAAATTTATTGGACAGCTAAGGATGGAAATATTTCAAATAAAGAAACAAAAGCAGCCTTATTATCTCTTTGGGATACAGATTCTAGGGAAAGTTTAAGAATTGATTTGTGGACTAAGGATATGCCAATTGATGACATGAAAATGTTCTTTTATCAAACTCTCACTACTATGACTGACACATACCAAAGAGCAACTCAGGATGAAGAAATGACTAAATCAATGAAAGAATTTTGCAATTTTTTTGCTGACAAATTAGCATTATCAGACAAGTAGTTACCATTCATTTATTCTATTACCATCTAGTCTTATAAAAATAAACAACATTAGAGTAAATGCTATTAAGCTAGAACCTCCGTAACTTAGAAATGGTAGAGGTATCCCAATTGTTGGAGTTAAGCCAAGTACCATTCCAATATTTATCATAAAATGGAAAAAAATGATTGATGCTACTGAATATCCATAAATTCTACTAAAATAATTTTTTTGTAATTCTGATAAAATAACTATCCGAAGGACTAATATTATGTACAGAACAATTATAAATGAACTTCCTAGAAAGCCCCACTCTTCACCAACAGTACTAAATATATAGTCGCTATGTTGTTCAGGGACAAAATTTCCAATTGTTCGAGTTCCTTCAAGATACCCCTTACCAGTTAAACCACCTGAGCTAATAGCTTTTTCAGATTCATTTAGATTATAAAGGATAGTTCTTTTCATTTGTTTTATTTTAATTGGATCTTTCTCAAGATCAAGCCAAACAGATATATAATTCCTTTGATGAGTTTTTAGAATATTTTTATAAGTATAATCTGTTAAGAAGCTCATGAATATACAGAACAGAAAAATCATTGATGAATTTACAATACTCCTAGACTTTTTATTTTTATATAAATAATTTAACAGTATAATTATTAAGGATAATAATATAGAAGTTGAAATTGATGTTTTTATAGTAAGAATTGATATACTCAAAATTATAAAGACAACTAATAAATAAATTTGTGAAACACCCTCTCTATATAAAACAAAAAACAAAGAGAAGAAGACGATTGATGTCCCCGTATCATTTTGTAATATAATTAGTATTATAGGCAGTCCAATTATTAATAATAGTTTGAGTTGATCAGACAATTCTTTCATGTTTGTTTGAATATCACTAATAAATTTAGCAATACCTAAAGCTGCGCCTGCCTTCATGAATTCACTTGGCTGTATTGTAAAATTATTAAATGAATACCATGATAATGCTCCGTTAACTTCACTTCCAAAAAGGAATAATCCAAAAACAAAAAATGTACAAACTAAATAGAATATGCTTGAGAATCTTTCATAAAACTTAACCTCAATTGTAAGAGTAATAATAATTACTAATACTGATGTTAATATGAAGACAAACTGCTTCCCGTACAGACTACTAAAATCTAACAATGAAATATTTTCTCCACTAATACTTGAAGACAAAATATTAGCCAAACCAAATCCAATTAGAAAAATGTATACTAAAACGAGTACCCAGTCAATTCTAAAAATATTTTTTCGACTACTATGCATTATTCATTTATATTAAATGGTTTGCCTAAATATGGTTTTAAATATTCTTTCTTTAAACTTTTATTTAATACTATTTTTTCCCTTTTCTTTAATGAAATCTCACGATTTATATATTTTTCAATCATTAAGCTAGCTATTCTTCCAGCCCATAGAGACCCATATCCAGCATTTTCTATTAGTACGGAAACTGCTATTGTTGGATTTTCTTTTGGAGCGTATGCAATAAAAATTGAATGATCACTTAACTGAGTTTTTACTCCGTTAATTTTTACAAAATTTTCAGCTGTACCTGATTTACCACAAATTTCAATTCCTGGAACATTTAATAATTTTCCTGTCCCAGACTTAAAAACCCTATATAGAGCTTTATCCATGGTTTTAAAATGTGTACTATCAATGGATGTTTTAATAGGGGTTTTAAATCTTACATCAATAGAATCACCATCTATTTTTTTGATTATATGTGGAGTAAAATAATATCCTCCATTGGCAACAGCTGCTGTCATATTTGCTAATTGAATTGGGGTTGTTAAAATTTCACCTTGCC
>PVBE011569998.1_pt1 | contig 11585 bp, 15 predicted proteins | sample 1631181 | NCBI WGS metagenome assembly PVBE01 (sample SAMN08397723, study PRJNA350692) | Marine metagenome, whole genome shotgun sequencing project. | isolation source: water | place: Pacific Ocean | collected 2012-04 | reverse complement strand
TTTGCCCTGATACTATGTCTTCGTTCATTCTACCTAGTCGTACTTCAATCGCTGATAGTCTATCGTGTAAACCTTTGTACCTTTCGGAACATAAGTCCACGTGTGCTTCTAAGTTTGTTTTTTCCAAATCAGTTGGCATATATTTCAATTCTCTTTTTACTTCCTCTAGATGTTTCTTTAGTATCAAGTACTCTGCCTGTGCCATGCCTTAACTGCCTATGTTTGCCTATTTGTGCCTTAATCATTGTTATTTATTAATTTCTCCGGCATAGGAAAAGTAGGTGTTTAATGTCTGAGGATTTTCTGTTATGAAAGTCGATGTAGGAAATGTCGCTGTTTCTTTACAAAAATTTAATATGGGTACTAAATCAAAATCTGATGTTAAATTTGCAGTTGGATCTTGTGGATCTCCGTATACTTCAGTTTGTTCAACTAAAAACGAAAAGTGCCATGTGTTTTGTTTGCCTTCATAAGCAGTGCCAAATTTCATATTAGCAATAGGATCATTAAGTTGCATAGGCGGAGTCTCCCAAGTAATGTTACCTCTCATTTGAAGTAGTTGTAGCATTGTATTAAAATTATTATTTTGATTTTTTGCAATTATTAGAGTATGTTTATCGTGTATAACATTGTTTGATTTACTTTTAAATGGAAACTCTTTTTTTAAGTTGCCGTTCTCTGTTATATCTACTAAAGTGTGGACTCTAAATTCGTACATCTTAAATTGCTTTTATATAGTGGTCGTAATCAGGTGCTAGATAATCCTCTAACTTTTTAGAAAGTTCGTTACTATTTTTAACTACATCTTTAAATTTTGGCATAACATTTTCGTATATGTTTTCTACCCACTTAACTTTTTTATATCTTGGTCTTACCCAAGGGAATTCCCATTTTAAATTTAAGTCATATTTCTTAATTAAGTTTTCCATTTTGAATCCAAATTCTCTGTCGATCTTAATCCATTCGGTAATGTTTTGTACTTGATCTATTTGTGTACTATATCTTAATGTGTAGCGATCAAAGTGTGGGAACCATTCCATGATGTCGTCATGTTGCCACCATTCGTAAGTACCAAAGTTAGAACTCCACTCAACTATGCCTGTCCAGTATCTATGTTCAGGTTCTGCTAGACATACAAACTTATTGCCTGTGTGATCTTTAACTTCATTACTAGGTACTTCTTTAAAATCGTCTCTGTGGTATCCATTTAGCCATGCCATGATACTGTTTTGAGCACCACCTGTTAGGTGTAGAAAACTGATATCTTTCCCTTTAATGTCAATCACAACTGCGTCTTTGTGTCTCATTCCATTTTGTGGTGATCTGATGATGTTTAGTACTGTATCTATGTTACTCATATATGGATATTTAATATAAGAAAAAGGGCGAACCTAAAAAAGATCCGCCCTTTTGGTAAAGTAATTGTAATACTCTAAGGTATACTATTAGCTTACTGCCGCCGCTGTTAAGATACCAAGTTTAGTTTCTGTTACAGTTGCAGAACTTACAGTAACGGAAATTCTTCCACCACCGTGTGTAGCTCTGATAGCCGCTTGTAATGCCGCAATAGTTGTTGTTGAAGATATTGAATCTAAACAATCAGTTCTAGTTGCGTAAGTTTTTTGCGTGTTAGAGTCTGTTAAAGGACCTTCCGCTAAAACTGGTACACCGTTGTTTTCTATTGTTGCTCTAGTTAATTCTAAACCAGCAGTTGAGTTTGATGCAGATAAATCTGAAGTCTCGCCGTTCATAGCGCCACCAACGAAGTCAACTGTGAAATAAGTTAAGTCTACTGAACCTACTTCGTAGTTTTCATTTCTAGAGAAGTTTGCTTTAGTTGCCATTGTATAACCCTCCTATTGTCTGTGTTTACAAAGCATTGATGTCGCTCAGACATCAAGTTGCAAGTATTTATATAATAGATTGGTAAATTATGCTGTAATATAACAGATTTAGGTGTTTTCTACTTCTTTTAAGCATATTGAACAGTCACAAGTGTTACATTTATTGCAGTTGTTACAATTTTTGTCACAATGTTTTTTACAACCACATCTATAACAGTTGCTATAACTTTTATCTTTTGGCTTTGGATTTTGCTCTGTCATGAATAGTTTGTAACAATCTTACGTAAGTATAACCACCTCTAGCTATATCGTCGACCATTTTAACAACTGGAGCATATGCGGCCATAATTGGTGCAGGAACGGCCCTTCCTGATTTAATCATATCAGCGGCAACTTTTGCTCGTCTTACATTAGATGCTCCAACTAATAATCTATAAGCTGACATCTCATCTGGAGTCATTTCTTTTCCAGGTGCAGTTCTTTCTGCGTCAACTACACTATCTAATTCTAATTTTTGTTTGTTTGCTAACATTGATGCTTGTTTTTGCAAGTCTGTACCTGCAAGTTTAGCCTTCAATGCCTGTAATAGTCTTGTTGTTGTAACTTTTTGTCTTTTACTATCTAAATTTTTAAAGTCACTTATTGCTCTTCTTAAATTTTTATAATCTGAATTACTAACTGATAATGCTGTTTCTAATTGTGATAAAAAAGAATAGTCATTTTTAAAATCTCTTAGATATCTTCTTACTGCTAGGACTGGTACAGATTGTCTTTGTCTTAATGCCATCGCGGCATTTTTATTTGCTAGTTTTTGAACAATAGCTGTATCACCTGCTACTATGGCTAACATATTATGAAGATCGTTTGCTCTTCCCCTTACTTGATCAAAGTTACCATATGATAATGTTTGAGTTGCGTATGTTTTAACAAAGCCTATAGTATCACTAAAGTTTTTAAGAAGTGATAATGTTAAAAAACTAAGATAGATACGTTCGGTAATTTCCTGAAATGTATATCGTTGTAGGTCGCTTTGACGTCTTACAACTCTTGCTTCAGATACATACTTTAAAAAGGGTGTTAACATACTCATATTTATAGGTATATGCAACGTAATTTCTTTCTAACTGATTTAATGAAAACTGGTAATCATATGTCTTATGAACGGTTTTTAATGGCACATTCATTACCAAATCAAACAATAGAATATACTGGAGAATATTATACTCTGCACAATTATGATTTAGATTCATATGATAGAAGATTTGCTTTAATTGATAGACGAATAGATAATACTAAATTGTATGGAAATAAGGAATATTATAATGAGTTAGATAGAAGAGTTAAATTATTGCATAGTCAAGGCTTTAAATTTATAATGGCATCACCTTGGGAGTCAATTGAAAATCTTAAGTCTGGCAAGATACATCCAAATAGTATAGAAAATGTAAATTCTTTTAATTGGACAGGAGGAACTAGTTGGTTCTGGTGGTATATGTATGACAAACATAAAGACAGTAAATTTAACTTTACTCATGATCATTTTGGTAGCTATTTTTACAAAAAACATGATTTCTTATATTTGAATAAGCAACCAAGACACCATAGAGTTAAACTATATAATAAATTGTTAGAAGAAAATGTATTATCAAATAGTATATACACCAATTGGCCAACTAAAAAGCTACCACCCGAATACGAATTACCGTGGGCACAGAATTATCCGCAGTACGGTAGGGATCAAGATATATTTTCAAAGCCATATAACGATACAAACTGTTCACTAGTATCAGAAACTAATGACAATGACTACGAAGTTTTTATGACTGAGAAAATATGGAAACCTATTATAGCTCAACAAGTATTTGTAGTGCATGGTAATCATTTATATCTACAGAAGTTAAGAGAGATAGGCTTTAAAACGTTTAGTTCATACTTTGATGAGTCATATGATTTAGAACCAAATGCTGATAAAAGAATAGATGCAATTTGTAAACTTTGTAAAGATCTACTTTCTAAAGACTGGCAAGATATCTATTTGCATTCTAAAGCATTAAGACAACATAACCATGATACTTTTTTTAATAAAGAAAAGTTAAGTGCAGAAGTTAATAAAACTTTAATTAGTTTTTTGGAATTTTTTGATAGCAGTCAAGTTTCTTCTTGAGAATCCTAGTCTATCTACTAGTTTAACAGCATTACCAGTTTTGTCAACAGCTACAAATCCTTCTGGATCAGTAACTTCTAGTCCGCTGTCTGTTTGTTGGAATGAACCAATAGCCATTGCTTGATTCATTTTTTTAAGAACAAATGCTTTCATTTGTTGCACTGCTTTATAGAAAGTAAGCATCGCTTGTAAAGGTCTTTTAGCTCTTGCTAGAAATTGTGGCATCTGTTTTATTTTCTCTTGTCTTAATGCTAAAGCCTTTTGTGCTTTTAATCCAGCAATTTGTTGTTGCATTCTATCTGTATAAAACTTTTTAAATCCTTGCAAGAATTGATTTACGTTGTTTGGCAATTCACCTTGTTTAACCATTGCATTAATATATAATTGGAAGTTACCAACAAAGTCGTTGTTTTGTCCTAGGATACTTGATAAGTCACGAGGAACATTATTAAGTAAGTTTTCTAATCTTTCAATACTATTATAAAACTGTTGTGTTTCTTTATCTGTAAATTTAGCAGAACCCGATACATCTCTGTATGTTGCGTTATCAAAAAATACATCAGGTGATTGTGCAAATGATTCTACATCTGCACCTGCTGATGCTGTCATGTCTGCAAGTGTTTCGCCATTATATGTTGTATGAAATATAATTCCTACTTTAGCGGCATCAATTCTTTTACCTACGTCTGAAGTTTCTGGAACAGCATACGTTATTTGGTTTGGTGTAAATGTAAGGTGTGGAACATTATTAAGATTCTTTCTTATTATATCGTCATCAGTAAATAATAAGTCACCTTGTACTACTCCTTGTATGTTTAATTTTCTTAAGTGTACCAAACATTTTAAAAGTTTTTGTCCTAAATCATCTGTACCATGATTTTTTGCAATATTATTTTTAGTATAATTTATTTTAGCATTTTTGGCAAATGCTGATTTAGTTGCAACAAAGAACTTTCCTGTTTCAGGATGTGTACCACATACCACAGCAGGAGCACCATCCCATTTAACTGACACTGATACTGCTTCTGATGATGAACCTTTAAGTGTTAGTAATAATCCTCGGAAATATTCTATAACAGCTTTACCTCCATCAAAGCCATCAGTAATAATAATGTCTTCTATATGTTCTAAGTGAGTCCTTTTAAATTCTAATAGGACATCTTCGATTAACATGGTTAGTCCTCTTTGTATTCGCCGTCTTTAATTTTGAGAACGTTATCTTTAATATCTTTGTTTTCTTTAATTCTAGCTACACCTCTAGCGAATTTTTTAGCATCCATGTTTTTAATAGATGAATGAAATCGTTTTTCTAATTTATATGCAGTTTCAGGTTCAAAGTTCTCCCTAATATATGTTATTAATCGTATAGCTGACTCTATGATATGAGATGCACGGCTTTCAACAACGTTTTCTTTGTCTTTAGTAAAGGATACGTTGCTTAATTCTTCTAGTATTGATCGTGTTTTATTTTGCATATATGGTATTTAACATATATTATAGCAGAATTATAGTAAAAGTCTACGACCAATTTATTTTAACACCAAACGACTGCCATATAAATATTTTCATGTCCATACTAGACGAAGCACACGATTGGCAGTCATTAAGAGATGATAATTTTAAAAAGTTTTATGAGTTAATGCCATTATATGTAGCAGAGTATAAGAAACAAAATTTACCAAACTATATATATCTAGGAAACTTTGTTCCAGAAGAAGGATTGTTTCCACTACCAACAAATATTGAACACGGACTAGGAGACCCAGTAGACGGTACTCAGGATATGAAAGTAGGATTGTATGATAATAATACTCCTCAATGTGCATGGATCAGAGAAGTTCACAACTTAAAGTATGTTCATGCAAAGTATCATATTCAACCTGTTAAAATGTTAATACAAAATCACTTTGATCACAATGGATCATTTACAAGAAAACAATACGAAGAACGTGGAGTATCTTTTAATTCTAATGAACTTAAAAAAATTCTACATTTTTTAAGTGATTGGAAAATAGGTCAAGCTATTATGCTAGGAGACCAGTGTTATTCAGGATGGAAAAAAGGTGATGCAATTAGTTTTCCATGGTTTATGGAACACGCCACAGTCAACGCAAATTACGAACACGAAAGACATTTACTTTTTATAACTGGAGTTTAATATCTACCAAGGCTTTTTTGGTTGATCTATACCTATAATAGGAATATTGTATCGTGAGTTCATTGTCCATTTAATTAATTCAGCTATCTCAATTGGTTCAATCCAACCTTTAGTATCTTCTCTTCCACGGTCAATACCGCCTACAATAATGTGGCAGGTTTGAAATCTAAAACTGTTTAATGATAAACTTTTATCTCGTAGTTTTAGTTTAGCATTTTTATATTCTTCAGGACCAAGGTTGTCATATTCGTGTGAAGAGCCAATGTTATATACATCGCCAATTGGCATAGCTTCAGCACATAGTTCTAATAACTTAACTTGAGCTTCTGAATTAATATAACTTGCATTTATAAAAGTATTATGTTTTGATAATTGTTCTTTTATTTTTTCTTGTTCAGTATCTAAATCGTAGCCATTTGATTTATATATAAATGTAGCATCAGGCCAAACCTTTTTAATACCAGATGCAATATGTTTTGGATTGCTAGGGTCACCAGTACATATAACTTTTCTACTGGACATAAACTTATCTCTTGCTTTCTTTATTAATTCTTCTCTAGACATTCTAAGTTCCTACATTTCATTTTACATAATACTTCTGCCGTTCCTAGCTTACCTTTTTCAATAACATTTTGTACCCATTGTTCTATTATAATATTAGCTTCATCTAGTTTAACATCTTTAATTCTTAACTTGTCTATCCATTTTGTTCTTTCTTTCCATAGCTCGGAAATATAAAAAGTTCTAGGGTTTCTAATCCAATCGCAAGGCATGAATATTCCATCAGCAGTAATAGTTTTCATTACATGACATTGTGGTATTATATCTATACTATCTTTGTTATTAAACTCTTGTTTGTACATATATTCTTCTTCAGTTAATTTAGAATCTGTAGGTCGTAGTTCTTCTTTACCAAATCTGTGTGTTCTTAATGTAAAGAATTCTGCACCTTTTGATTCAGCAATTTGTTTTATATCATTTATGTTGTTTTGATTAAAGGAAAAAATAATTGTTTGCCATTTAGTTTTTGCTGGACCTTTAGACATAACATCTAATCCTGTCATTGTGCTATTCCAGTCTGCATTTTTTCTATATAAATGATTTGTTTCTTCAGTTCCGTCTATTGCAAAAATAATCTCATCTCTATCTGTTAACAGACTATTAAGTTCTTCCCACCATTCTTTAGTTCTATAACTTCCATTTGTTTGAATTTTAAAGGTTCTGTCTCTAAATCTTTTAATTAATTCAAATAGTTTTGGATAGTATAGAGTATCTCCATAGTCTCCACACAGTTTAAACTTTTCTATTTTTCTACCTTCATCACAGTCTAAAAAATATTCTAGTTCGTCTAAATCTAAATCTTGTTTTGGTAGGTTACTACCTAGCATCTGTTTCCAAGTAGTACGAGGACAAGCTGGACATTCTAAAGTGCAACGATTAGTTGTCTCAATATGTATGGATTCCATTGTTATTAACCATGTATGTCAAGGTTATGTTTTGAATCTTTATTTGAGTTGTTAATAAAGTCCCAAGTTTTATCTGTAGTTCTGCCTGTGAATTGTAAAATGTATCTTGTGTCCCAACCCATGTTTGCTGTGCCATGTGGATAGTCTTGCCAGTGCCAACTGATTATGTCTCCTGCTTTCCAATGTGTATATGTTGTAGTACCTTGATGCCATATCTGTCCCATACTCCAATCGTTTAAGAATACTACAAACCTATGTACTTTTTTTGGATCAACATCATAATCAAGTTCGTCAAAACTATTTTGTCTATCTAATCTTGCCGCAAAGTTATCCATGTGCATATGTAAAAGTTGACCACACACCTGAGAGTGTAATTTTAATTCGTAATCATAAAGACCAAACAATCCTTCTGCTAGTACCTGTGCTTTTGGATCAGTAAACATATTCGCTCTACCATATATTTTACTTTCTGGATCACCACCCGATCTAACTATATCATATACTTCTTGATCTATTGCATAGTTTCCGCCAACACTTTTGTTTCGTGTTGCCCAATGTACTGCGTTGTCTAATGCTTTGTCACCGTATGTTTTGATAAAGTAATTACAATCCATATTAACGTTACCATGGAACATTAATACGTCTTCGATATTATCTTTTTTGCTCCAGTCAAAATGATATGCACCTCTTTCTAATGCTCTTTTCTTTTCATAGTCCCAACGACTTTTACCATACTCTAATTTTTTACCTGTTTTTAGTGCATTAACTTCTGTGTGTGCTTTTAAATTTTTAATTGCTTGATCTGAATCCTGTAAATCTTCATCAATTTTCTTTAATATTTTTTCTGAATAGTCTTTTGATTGTTCCATACGTATATTTAAGTCATAAAAAAAGGGCGATAAAATTACCGCCCTTTAGTCTTAAGAATTTAAATTCTTATTATGCGTATGTTTCCATTAACTGAACAGATTCTTTTACTGTTCCAGTTTTTGAAGATGTTATTGCAAATAAGTCTTTTCTGAAGTTGTTGATAACTGAATTGATTTCATCTTGAGCTTCTTGTGTATTACAAAGTTTCTCAAGTTCCATTCTTCCAATAGAAGCGTGGAATTTTTCATCTTTAGCAATTTTGGCATATCTAGAAGATATAAATTTATCTTCAATTGTTTCTGCCATCATAGCCCAGTTTCTAGCCGCTCTGCCTTCTGCAAGTAATTGATACAATGCTAACATCAAAGGATTGTTGTTGCAGTTGTATTTCTTGATTAGTGCCGCGCCTTTTTGTTCTAGTCTATCTTGATGACTCTCAACTGCTTTTTGCATATCCAGTTGTTTGCCAGTTAGATATTCTACAACTTCTCTAACGAATTGAAAGTGTTTAGCTTCGTCGTGTGCTTGTTTAGAAAGTAGAACAAGTTTTTCAGGATCTGTACCAGCTGGTAGAGCCGATATTTCTCTTGAAATTTCTTCCATGTTCATTCTTTCGTTTACCATACGACCAGTAAAGTTATCAATCAATTCGTCTTTGTCTGTAGTTGTTTCGTAATAATGCTTGATTTGTAACTCAGAAGCACGAAACAATGCTTCATTGTCCTTATCAAGTTTCTCTACGAATTGTTTTCCTGTTAACATATTTGTCTCCTAGTCTAGGTGTTCGTTTAAACGTAACTGTATTTACCAAATACATCATGATGGCCAAAATTAAACGATATATATTAACAAAATGAACATTCTTATTAGTCAAATTGAGTACATTAAACAACCTAGACTATTTGTTTTTGATGCGTTAGAACGTGCTTATTATACATTATTATCTAAACATAATTTAATACCTGTTCCTAATTCTATTATAGTACCAGATAATGATTATGATTGTTTAGTACTAACAGGTGGTCCGGATAGTGTTGCAAGAAACAAAACAGAGAACTTATTATATGCAGATGCAGTTAAAAAAGGAAAACCTGTTATTGGTATATGTCATGGTGCTTTTGTTATTAATGATATTTGTGGAGGAGTAAACGGATATATTGATAATCATGTAGACAAAGAACATACAATTAAAATGTACGATAAAGAATATAATGTAAGATGTTATCACACACAACGTATAGAAAAATTGCCTAAAGATTTTATTGCAATAGCATATGACTTAGAAGGCAATCCAGAAGCATTTAAACATAATACACTTCCAATTTATGGAATGGTCTGGCATCCTGAAAGAATGGATGAACCAGTTCTACCTACTGAAGTTAAAAAATTACTTGATTAGTTTTCTACGATAAAGCCAAACGTATCTATGTGGCCATAGTCTTTCTGGGAGTGTTCCACCATCGGGTCCTGTTACGTTGTATTCTAATTCTATACGTTCAATATCAAAGTCCATTAGTCTAGCGAAATAATGTATCTCTTTAGTTCCCCATTGAAACCATTGTAATCCTCTATCACTTTTGTATCCACCCGGTGCACCTCGCATATAAAGTCTACCACCTGGCTTTAACCAAGACTTTACTTTGATTAGCATACTTGCTATGTCATCATGATTGCCCCAATTAATAGAACCTAATGCTAGTATTACATCAGCACATTCAGGTTTAAAGGGTGCATCAAAATGTCCACAAACTATATCTGCTTCTTTGAATACAGGATCATAGCCTACAATATTATTGATCTTGCCTTTGAAAAAGTTTAATCCACATCCAGCATCTATTACTAGGGTTGGTTTGAGTTTATTAATTTCTTTTACTAAATTATCTCCAGAGTGTTTAAACAAATGAATATTTGATTGCCATACATTTTTGTAGAAGTAGTCTTGTGCTTTTTGATCTATCATTTTAATTCTTAATCCACTCTGCGTAAAGTCTATTAGTAGCGTCGTCTTGTATATCGTTTAATGTAAAATTATATTTTTTGCAATAATAAGCATTTTTTTCAGGAGACCATAAAAAGAATCTAACCTTTTTAGAATCATCATGGAATGGATGATCATTTCCAAATGTATTTTGTCTCCAATATACCCTATCACCTGTTTTTGTAATGTCTTCTAGTTTCTGAAGTTGTATTTCTATTTCTTTTTGATCACCAAAGTTTAATGCACCTAATATAAAATATACATTAAAGTCTCTTTGTGGTGTATAGTTTTCTAATGATACTATTTCGTCTGCTTTATCATTTGCAGGATCAATTCCCCAAAGTCTATCACCTAGCTTTTCTTTAAACAAATTATATCCACAACCTATATCTAGTATAGTATCGTCTTCTTTAATTTTATCTAGTAATGCCCAACCTGAGTATTTGAATTTAGAATAATTTGGTTTCCAATGATGTTTAAAATAATCTGTTTCTAGTTCGTTCATATGCAATAGTTATTAGGCATAATCTATGCCTCTATTTTTTTGTGTTATACTTCTATATACTAAGAACAATACACCTGCTAACAATACAAGGAATAAAGGTCTTGTTAACATTTGATCCCAAGTGTACATTGTTAACCATTGTTGTCCTAGGTTTTGCCATTTGTCTATAATGATGTAAGTTAAAAGTATTGCTGGTCTGCTTATTTTAAATTTGTAACAGAATAAACCTAATACACTACAACAAGCCAAAGTAACATAGTCCATATATAAACCTGTGTATGATTGACAAGTGTATATTATAATAGCAAAAATTATTCCAGCATATATCCAATAAGGTATTTCTAATATTTTAACAAGTAGTTTAGAAGTAAAGATACAAATTATAAAAGTTAATATTGTTGCACCAACAAAACCATATCCTAGTAATGATAAAAACTTTTTGTCTTCAAGCATAAAAGGATTACCTACATCTAATCCAAATGTAATACACATAGCCATAAAGATTGCGGCAAATGGAGATGCTGGTATTCCAAATAATACAGTAGGAATTAAACTGCCAGCCTTTTGTGCGTTGTTGGCTCCTTCACAACCTGCAAGTCC
>PVBE010587847.1_pt1 | contig 11587 bp, 13 predicted proteins | sample 1631181 | NCBI WGS metagenome assembly PVBE01 (sample SAMN08397723, study PRJNA350692) | Marine metagenome, whole genome shotgun sequencing project. | isolation source: water | place: Pacific Ocean | collected 2012-04 | reverse complement strand
TGTGTGAGTAAAAGGAGACAATTGAAATGCTTTATATTCATTTGCCCATTTTATTTCATGATCAGCACTTTCATCGTTTTTCATTACTTTTACAACATCAATATATTCTGATTCAAAAGGTTTATCAGTTACAACACAAACATTATTTTCTTTATTAAACTTTTTAATTGATTTTGCTAACTCTATACTGCATTTTACATAATCTACTTTGTCAGTATTTTGACAAAACCATAAAAATCCTTTAGACATCAGCTAACTCCTTATTCAAAACATGAACATCTTGATTTTCTATGTAATTGATTTTATTTTCGTACTTGAAAACAATGCCATTTTCTTTAATATCAATAATTTTTGCTATTCCTGGTAGTGTAGGTAACTTTCCTGGAAGGAATTTTTGTTGTATATGTCCGTTTACTTGATTTACAGCAATAGTAAAAGCATAATCATTTCTGAAGTTACGAAAATCAATTCTATATAAGTCACAAAAATATTGATAATGTTGTTTTATGTATCTGACCATGTCAAATATTCTTTTTGCTCTGTCTGTTTTCTTAAAAATAATAACAGTTGCCCATAACATTGGAATAATTGAATTATCTCTAAAATTATAAACACCTTTATTTGTTAAATCGTGTATTTTATCATATATTAAAAAGTCTTCATCAACATTAAAGTATTCTAAAAGGTTATTTGTAAATGGTAGATAATCAATATCCATTAAAAGTGTTGTATCGTATGGTGATAAGTTATATGCGTCACACCTATCTAAATTATTCCATTGTTCTGTTCCTCTTTTATTTCCTGTTTCGTTTTCAATTAACTTAAAATTAATCATACCTAGAGGTTTTAACTTTTTAAAAGTTTCAAAATTTGTAACTATTGTTATTTCTAGTTTAAGATTTTTTTTGATTAGTTTAACACAACGTTCAGCAATACGATGATAATCGCAAGTTGGGGTATTGAAGCAAAACAATAACACGCCTGTTTTCATAAACTATCTCCTTTGGCTAAATTTTTCGTGTATCTGGTGATAGGCGTTTAATGTTTCTTGATTTTTCTCTATTAGTTTGTTGATAAAGTTAGCAGGATCTTTAATCTCACATGGATTATTATTTGTATCTAATATGTAAAAACTATCTTTGTACTTCTTTAATGTTTCTGCAATACAAATTGTTTCTACATCTGCTCTAAATAGATGTCCATTATATGCAATAATCTGTCTTGATTGTGCTCGTTCCAGTGCATTTCTTTTTGCTACTGAAATATCGTAAGATAGGTCTGCTTGTTTTTTAAGTTCGCCAATTTCCATACCACAATTATACAATAATTATGTAATGAAATCAATTGGTAATTTAGTTTTGGTTTTGATTAACCGTCAGTAGCGTTTGATTCTGCCGCTGAAGTTGATTGTGTGATTGTAGATGCTAATCCTTCAGTATCGTTTGGTTGTACTGTGTAGATCCGTACTCTTGTTACACCTACTCTATTAGCAGTTGCATCAACTGAAGATGTGTTACCTGATGTGAACGTAGTATCTGCCGCACCGTCTCTTAAATCTGTCTTAACAGTCATTTTTGTTGCTGATCCACCACTACCAGTAGCATCACATTTAAAGAAAACTTCAATATAATTGGATGTGTATGGTGATGTATCTGCTGTAAGTTTAATTATTGTTTGATAAGATGTAGTTGCATCTTGAAATCCATTTGATAAATTGTTTGTAGTTAACGTTTGGCCTGATCCTGATCTTGTTGATGTTAATGAATTAATATCTAAATTTCCTAGTGAAGTGAATATTCCATCCCAATCAGTATCTTTTGATGTTGCTCCTCCACCTGTACCACCGTTACCTGTTCTGTCTACTGCTACTCTAATTTTTCCACCTGCGTTGAAGAACCATCTCATAGTATTTGCGTTAGTAAATGTCACCGACTGTTCAACAGTGTGGTTTGTATACCATTGAGCTGATGCACTTGATGTTTGTAATGCTGATGATGTTGTAAATGCTGTTGCTGATGTAGAACCACCGGCAACTTCTGCCGCCAATGATGCTAAATCTGTTGCGATAGCTGATCTTACTTTTATAGGATCACCTGCTACTAAAGCCGCAACCGAAGTTGCCGTCATTGTATCGTTTGTGTGATTGGCAATGTTAGTCATACCTGTTATTAACAAGTTCCATTGTGCCGCTGTAATTTTTTCACCTGCTACTGCTACTGGAATTGCTGTTTGTCCTAAACCGTAAACTGTTGCGCCTGTTCCTGCAAAGTGATTATATCCGTATGGAGATGTTGAACTGTTTACAAATACATTGTATTCGTCGTCTAAAATGCTATCACCTGCCGCGTATGCCATATTGCTATTTAACTCCTATCACACATTCCGTTAATGTTGTTTCTTCGTTATATTTATGCTTAATTAGTCTTCCAAGCACATTGAAATGGTTAACTTCGTTTTCACTAGCTACTCTAGCCTCTCCATTTCCTGCTGAAACTATACGGTCTCCAGCTTCACCTTTACCTTTAATTTTAACCATAACACGTCCTTTTAATGCTATCATTGGATGTGTTTCGTTTGTTCCTGCTTTTGAATTCATTAAAAATGCTGGTGAATCAGAAACAACTCCAAAAACACCATTACATAAGTCTTTATCACATTTTGTAACTTCTTCAGAACCACCTAACATAACAACATCGCCTGTTTCTACTGGTACATCTGTAGCATATCTTTCTGCCAAGTCAGCATACATGGCTGACGTTGTAGTTGCGTGAACAATATTAGCTCTTACATCTACTAATGTAGCGGCTGACAATTCGTCATCTCCGCCACCTGATTTATAAGCTGTCCAGGCACCGCCGGCATTTCCATAAATTGTAGTTCCATCATCAGCAAATGTTTCATCCCAAACCCAAAATAAGTCTTGTTCTGTTGCTGTTGATGTATTTCCTCTATTAACTTTTATTCCTGTAAAGTTTGGCATTCCTGAATTTGAAGAAATATTCCTGTTTAATTCTATAATATTATCTTCAACTGAAAGTGTAGTAGTATTCATTGTTACTTGATTACCTTCTACGTATAAATCACCTTTAACTCTAACATCACCACATGATGGTAATTCAAGTCTGCCTGTTGCTCCAACAAATGTCGCTAATGTTGTTGTTGTGCCTCCGTCATTTACTGTAAAAGCAATATTTTTATTCAATGTTGTTTGTGCAATAGTAAAATCATCACTTGATAGTGACATTGTAATATCTGAACCAGCACCAATTGTTATACCTGAATCATTTAAAACTCCTAATGACCCTGATGTTGTATCGTTTGCGTTTGATGTTAGATAGTTTGCGGCCGCTACTCCACCTAATGCATCTGAATCTGTTGATGTTCCTCTAAATTTTACTGATGAAACTGTTGAAGATAATTGAATACCTTGTGCTACTGTTGTAAAGCCTGCCGCTATTAATGCCGCACCTTGTGTTTCAGCACTTGAAGGTGTAAATGCATTTGATGATACAACACCTACAACCGAATCTTCTGAAACTAATTTTAAAACTGTTCTAGTAATTCCTGTTGAGTCTTCAACTGTATCTGCTGTCGCACTTGTAACTCCAGAACCAGCTACTGTTGTCGGACCAATAAGTGTCCATGCTGATCCTGTGTGAACATAAAATTGTGAATTTGCTGTGTCAAACCACATATCTCCTTGAACTGCATCTGTTGGAGATGTAGATGAGTTTGTTGTTGATCCAACTGGTTTCCATTTTGCACCAGTGTATACATTAATTTGTTTATTTGTTTGGTCATACCAAAGTTGACCTGTAATTTTGTTTGAAGGAGCTGATGTGTTATTGAAATTTTCTAATAGCTTGATGAAATTTTCATTCATCTTCTCACCAAAACCCGCATACCCTTTTCCAAAGAGTGATAAATCTGTAGTAGTAGTATCTAATGTACCATCTGCTAATGAGACTATTTGTGTTCCATAAGTGTTGTTAATTTTATAAGCCATTCCTACCCTTTAAATACTCCATCTACCATCTGTCCATCTCTAACTTCAACCAAATATGATACGTCACCAACAATTTCAATTAGTGCTTCTGCTAAATATGGACCAGTTTTTCTAACTGATTCAACTAAAGTGTTTCTTTCATCTGTTGTAAGTTCTTGCTCAATAGCAACATTTAAAAAATCAGCACATTCCTTTCTAGTAATCATTTTTATATATTACTCCTATTTTTTGCAATTCTTCCTGGACCAGTTGCGTCAGTTAACATTGTTTCTCCACTTATTTTTACGAGAAGATGTGCTATTTCTGGACTCATCCAATTCTGAAGTAAAAACCATTTGTTTGGCCAAGAATTTTTCCACTCTTTATTCTGTACTACTTCAATTACCCTTGCATTAATATATTCTGTGACTTGTTCTTTAGTTGTCATATACTGTATTTACTTTCTTTTTATACCTGCTAACAAGTAGAATAATCCAAATATTGCCCACATACCAAATCCAATTTTAAGTGAGCTTTTATTGGTTATTGCGTTAGTTTTTTTACCAATTATTCTACTTATAAACAAGCCAACTTTCATTATCATTCTACCTGCTCTATTATCTTCTGGTAATGTTCCCATTCTATAAGCCATATGTTGTGCCCATGGAGTAGCAATTCTTTTTGCCCAACTTATAGCAAGAGCTTTTTGCTTCTCACCTCGTACTTTTTTATCTTTAATCCAAAACATACATTGTGGGCCTTCTTTTTCCATCCATTCAACTACAACACTTGCCCATTTGATGTAACCAAAATATGCATAAGGATCATTTTCTCGTAACCATTCTCCAAATTTTTGATCTGCTGTGTATACTTCTTGTGGTAGATACCCTAACTCAAATAATTTTGTACAAATAATTTTAGTTGAATTACCTTTGTTGTGTACAACATAATTGTCAGCAATATATGATTTGTCATTTGAAATATGAAAGTTATATAACGGTAAGTCAGGATTATTAATTTCTTTTGATTTAATATTTGTAATCTCAATTAATCCATTGTCTGTTACAAGTTTATCACCAACTTTTAACTCACCTTTTAGTTCGTTGTAAAGTTCAACACCATCACGTTCTTTTGTTTTCTCTGGTTTAACTGATTTCCACCCTTCTTCTGTCATAAATGGGTGTTCTGATGTAAAGAAATAATGTTCACTGTCATTAAATGCATATAATTTTCTATCTCCTAAAGTTACCCAATCTAATTCAATAACTGTGTTATCTCCGTTGTGTCCTTTTACTACATCTCCAACTACAACATCTTCAATATTTTTATCTGTGCCATCTGCCATTTTAATTTTAGTACCTGCAATAAAGCAACTTACAGATGGTTGAGAGTAAACCATTTCAACTCCTGAAGCTGGATCTACACCCCATGATTGTCTTCCTATTCTTGAGCTTTTTGTAGCTGTTCTATCGCCAGCTTCACCACCTGCCGCTTCTACACTAGCCGCTGTTACACTGGCAAGATTTCCTTCCACACCGTCTGATCCTGAAGTGGTGTTACCTGTAGAGTCTCCAAACGCCGCATAATTACGCTGAAAAATAATATCATTTTGAAATATAGCATACCATTGACCATCTGAATGTTTATAATAACCTCCAGCAATATTTTTCCATGCACCAGAAACTTTTGTTTTCATTGTTGTTACTTCTTGCCATGCACCATCTACTTTAAAATGAGTTGCCCCTTCTATTGTAAATTTAAGTATAGCCATTCCATTTCCTCCAGATACTCCTGCTTCTCCACCTTTACCTTTACCTGATACATAACCAGATGTTGCAGTTCCGCCTGGATTTATACTTGACCCATCATCCTCTGATCCACCTGATGGTACTAAATTCGATCCTGAAAATCCTCCGAATCCACCAACGTCTCCTGTGTCTCCCGATCCTCCCGTACCTCCAGCGGCTCCACCGCCACCGCCACCAGCACCACCACCATCAGCTTGGTGTGTTGCTCCGTTTTCTCCTAATGTGGCAGGAGATCTTGCTGTAGAATCGGCTTGGTTTGCTCCTTTACCTCCTGTGGCAAGAGCTCCAGCACCGCCGGCTCCTCCGCCGCCACCTGCTATTGCTAATACTGTTTGTGTTATTGATGATCCTGACGTGTAAATTGTTATTACTGTGGCACCACCGCCACCTGCTCCTGAACCTGAAGTTCCAACTGGGCCTGAGTTTCCTCCTGTACCACCTGAATAATTCGAAAGACTTTTTCCATTTATACCGCCAGAAACATTGCCACCTACATCGCCATTGCTACCACCGCCTCCAACTGAGACTGTAATATTTTTTACTCCAGCATAAGAAGACATATCTAAACTAGTTTTAGAAACAAAATGTCCTGCGGCACCATTACCGCCTTTTCCTGCATAATCTTCTCCACCAGAACCGCCACCGCCTCCCCAGATATAAAAATCTAAAGATTTAGTACCGTGCGGAACTTCCGCTATTTCTACTGCTCCTGAGTATTGAAAAATTTTTGTGATTACCGGCATGGGATTACGACTCCCTTACGAACCAAAAGTCTCCGTTATCGCCATCACCTGATGTGGGATTAGATGTTGAAACTGTTTTAGCAGATCCGCCCCATAAGTTACCAAATGTTGCAACTTGTCCAATAGTTGGTACACTAGTGTCACTAGTGTCTGTTGATGATATCGCAGAACCTACTGCTGACATTTCTACACCTGCTACTGTAAAAATACCAGATGAATCTGTTTTTAAAACTAAACCTTGTCCTGTTGCTCCGTTGGTTGTGGCATCTGTTTCTCTTATAACTTGTGAATAATTTCCGCCTTCACCCGCCATCCATCTATTTGTGCCTACCTCGTAAAATAATCTTGCATCATCAGTATCACTAGTTTCAACAATTAATCCTGCATCTGCTTCGGCGTTACCTGTGTTTACTTTAACATAAGCATCATCGACTGTAACAACACTTGAAGTAGATGAATTGTATTCACCAGATATATTTAAATTTCCATGAATAGTTACGTTACCACGCAAAATTACTTCTTCTGCTGATCCGTCTAATCTCATTATTGGTGCTGTTGAACCATCATCATTAACTGTAAAAATAATATCCTTGTCTTGTGATGTGTTTGCAACAGTTATGTCACCGCTTGATTCTGTTATTGTTAATTTTTTAGATGATCCTAATGTTAATCCAGAATCATTTTCAATAGTTAATGCACCTGTTGTAGTATCTGATGCGTCTGCTCTTAAAAAATTACCTCCAGCAATTACTGTTGCTGAAGTATTTGATGTGCCTGATACATCCATTGCTGTTGCTGATGTTGTTGTACCTGAAAACACTGCACCCAAAGTTGAATTTAAAGTAATACCTGCGTAAATTTGTGCAAATCCTGTTAGGGTATCTGTTGGTGTAAATGTTTCTTTAGATAAAGTTGCAACTCTAGTATTTCCTGCGTACATCGAAGAAACAGTTTTGTTTCCACCTGAACTAGCAAGTGTTTCAACTGACCAACCTGATAAAGTTTGTGTTTTGTTGTATGCTGGACCTACTAGCAACCAAGCCGAGCCTGTGTATACTGACACTTGATCTGTATCCGTGTCATGGTGTAAGTCTCCTGCCGATGGTGCTGTTGGATTTGCTGATTGTGATATTGCTCCGCCTGTTGGTTTAAACTCTGTGCCATCAAACACTTTTACTCTATTTGTGTTTTTGTCAAACCATAACTCTCCTGCTAGGGCAGTAGTTGGTGCGGCTGTTGATGCTGAATTTTCTAATAATTTTATAAGATTTTCGTTTAATAATTCTCCAAAACCTGAATAATTTTTACCAAATAGTGTTAAACTAGTCGAGGTATTCAGAGTACCGTCTGTTATTGTAGCGACTACTGTGCCGTCTGTTTTGTTAATTGTATATGCCATATACCCATATTTATACGTTGGCAAAGATATGTCATACAGTATAAACCGCCCATAAATAAATGCACAATGGCAATTAGAGTACTTTTAACTTACGAAAAACAATCAAATTCTGGAGAATTTATTACTATTCCAGAAAACATAATAGCTCTGTTAAACACATACAAAGACCAGGGCAAACTTTTAGATTTCTCCAAAGATGAATCACAAAAAGACAAAGTTTGTTACACAATCGATTGGGTAACTGAAGAAGCAAAACAAGAATTTAGATCTGAACCGTCTGTGTTAACTTTTGCCGATGATGCCAACGAGCATAATTTTAAAAATAATATTTTTGCAAATTTAGACGAATTCTACGTCTAATTGTTTAGGTAAATCAATATCATTCACAGTTGAAGCAATAGTCTGCCAACACTTTGGCAATTTTGGATTACACGTTGCGTAGTATCCAGGTAACACAGAATAACCAAGACTAGGATCTAATAAAGAAATTACTCTCTCCATTCCTCGTCTCTTTTTCTCAGGTCCTATTGAATAAAAACAATTATAGCTATTTGCTTTTGCCCAACGAGTATGTGTGGGTATAAAATAATCAACAGCAGGTCTGATAGCTTCTACAACATTTTTACTAAAACTAGTTTGTCTATATTCTTCAAAAGTAAACAACCTGTCTGCTACCCTTACTGTTTTTTCACTATAAGGATATATTCCAGCAAAACTAACAACTTTATTTTGAAGTTCTAACACATGAAACTGAAGATATTTGTCCCATCTTTTTTGCATTTTATCTACTAAAAAATTTTTAGCATTGGGATGATCCGTCGCACTTGCTCTAGCAAACAAAGGTTCAATTTCGTCAAATGTTTTTATCTGTCGTAAAGTGCAATTTTCCATAAGTGTCTTTTTGTTCCACCGTTCTCTCTTTTATGATTGGTAGCTTTATTATTATAAATCACTAATTGTCCTTTTCTCCATTTGTGTCTATAAATTCTATTTGTATTATACATTTTTTCTTTAATCATTTGCACATCTGGTAATTCATTATAAGCCTCACAATAATAAATGTATGAACTAGCTTTATCCGTTTGAAATAAATCATGTTCTATATCTCTATATTTTCTTCTAAACCATCGTCTTTCAGTTTCGTTTCTAAAATGATAGCCATACTGATCATCATGAATAAACCTATCCATGTCAAATTTCACTTTCATATTTTTATATTTTTTATAATAATCAGATATGTCATCACAAATTCTGCTATCTACAAATAAAGTATCTCCTGCATCTTCGTCTATATCTACAGAGTATAACGCAACATATTGAGGAGGATTTTCTGAATAACCTTTATCAATATGCCATTCTAATTCTGTATTTCCTTTTAAATTTTCTTTTGCTGTTACTCGATCATCACTTACAATATTAACAAACATTTGGTCTAAAGGATCTTGTGGAGCAGGAGTAAAACTTTTTTCTAAAAAGTTCCAAATATCGACCTGACTACAAGGTACATTTTCAATTACTATACAATCTATATCGTTATTAGTAATTGGCTGTGTGTCTCGGGTTTTCCATTCTTGTCTGATGTGTTTCATAAATTTTTGCATAATATTCAAAAAACGGTTCGATAGTATATCTATCAGTTAAAATACCTCGTCTCTTACTTCCTCTATCTGGCAAACCATCATCGTCTACTGTCCAATCTGTTGCCTTTCCTCCCATAATACCTACTTCTGTATCAATACCAAATACGCAAGTATTTTTTTGTTTGTGACCATCCATTTCAAAAATTGGTTTTATTTCACCAAAATTTTCTTTAGCTATATCTATTAATTCATTTATATTATAAACATAAGTTTTCATATAGTTTCCCATTTCAGCAATTGATTTAATTCTAAACGTCAATGGATAATACATACCAACCTTTCTATTATATTTTTTACACAACTCTATAACATAATCCTGTAACGGTGTTAATATATGTAAATTAGTTGGGTCTAAAATTATATTAATATGTACAACAATATTATGTTTAATACAATATTCTAAAGCTCTTTTTTTAAGTGTAGCATATTTGCCGTTGTCAAATCTTTTATATACTTCATCATCAAGTCCGCCATTCATACTCAATCCTAAAAAATTTAATCCAGATTTTTTTAACTTAATAACATAATCTTCCTGTCCCAACTTTAATCCATTAGTTAATATTTGAGGACGATGCTTATATTTTCTAGCAATCTTAATCATGTCAAATAAATTATCCGCAAGTGTTGGCTCTGCCCCTATAAATCTAATATCACAACGTCTCGGTAACTTACTAATTGCATATTCAAATTTAACAATATCAATATCTTTAAATTTAGGATTATTCAACATATCTCCCAAATAACAATTTGCACAGGCCATATTGCATTTATAGGTTGTCTGTATTGACACTATTTGAAATGTGTTATTTTGTGGTTTCATTTATAAAATACTTATAGTCCTCCCAAAGATGTGGTAGATTAATTGCATGAGTAAAATGCACAAATTTTATATCCGGATGAAATTCTCCTCCAAGATAAAGATATTCATTTCCTGTTATATTTTTATATTTTACAGAAACTTTTGACTGCCAGTCTGTAAGTTTTTTTGATACAACATCTTCTGTAGCACACCATCTAGCTACCCAACTTGCTGGAATCAATTTTAATTCTAGTCTTTCATTTACGGTATCTTCAACAAAATATTGTTCTCCATTGATTGGTCCTTTTGTAACTCCGTTTGCTATGTAATAATTTTGCCAATAATCTATATCTTTCATAAATTTGTCGTATATGTATTTGCAATCTGTTGGGTAATATTTAAAAAAGCCGCCATTTAAACTGTAACCTTCTTTTTTTGTATCTCTCCACCAACCAGGAATAGCTAAAAACTCTCCTCGTTTAATTGGATATTCAAATATTTTTTTATAATCATTTATAAGAAGTATATCTATGTCCATTACTATTACAGGTTCATCTATACCAGTATTCATAGCATACATTTTATTCCACTGCATTAATACTTTAGGATGAATAGGTTCTCTTATCCAAACAAAATCATATTCTGGAAGTTTTTCTTCTAAATATTTTTCATACTCTGGTCCGTATCTATCACCTATTCTGACTGCGAATATTTTCATATATGTAAATCACTCCATAAGTTACTCCAACTCATATTTCTGCGTCTTGCTAATCTATCTAAATAATCTTTAGTGCTAGATAGCATATCTTTATTAATAGGTAATTTAAGTTCTGTAAAAAAGTGTTTGTCAGTTTCGTTAAAATGCTCATATCTTTTCATAAGTTTTGTTTTTTCGGACGAATGTATATTTCTTATAGATAATGCATTCCATTGAGGATTTGTTTTTCTAATATTTTCTTTGACATAAGAGAACGTAGCAACATCTAAATCAAAATTATTCTTGTAATAATTTTTTATTTCTTTTAAATCATAAATGTTAAGCAGAGATACTGTTAATGTCAGTTGCTCAATGTACTTTTTATAGTGCTGTAAATTCAATTCAAATTTGTCCACGTCTATAGGATATCTAATGAATGCTAATTTTTCGCCGTAATGATCGCAAGAGACATTTAGTTTAACATTGGCATATCTATTAACAATATCTACAAAATTA
>PVBE010282821.1_pt1 | contig 11587 bp, 23 predicted proteins | sample 1631181 | NCBI WGS metagenome assembly PVBE01 (sample SAMN08397723, study PRJNA350692) | Marine metagenome, whole genome shotgun sequencing project. | isolation source: water | place: Pacific Ocean | collected 2012-04 | reverse complement strand
CTCCTTCTTGGACGGTTAGCTCCCAGTTGATGTACTGCGCTCCGGGGTTATTTGAATTTGGCCCCGATTCTCGCATTTCACCCTCAGTAATCTTGACGTGATACTTTCCCGGAGGAATAGCACTAAAATCACTGTCTGGGACTTCGGCAAAGTTTACAGTTACCATGTTAGGCTCCAGTTACTATGTTGTGGATTGTCTTCATGTCAGGTTCTTCTAGCACGGGCGGCAATGAATCAGAGCGATCCTTTGCTACACAGGTATCAGTTCCTGAAGTTAGCATCAATCGCCGCACGTCTCCCTCGACGACTCGTATGTACATATAGCACACGATGTCAAGGAAACCAGCAACTTCTGATGCTAGTTTTCCGCTAAGATAAGGTCGACTCAGGGTTATCCCTGTTTTTTGATCCTTATCTGTTGCAGACAATGCCGTGAAGATAGTATTCACGGACAAATCTCTAAAGGCTCTTACGAAGCGCCTAATCTGTTCTGAATTTTTACCCCATTCTCTGATACCAGGAACATCGGGATCTCGATCTGGGTCACCCATAACAAGATCTCGCATGATGTTATACATGCTAAACTTTTGGATCTCTGTTAGGGAATCAAGTACAATCGTTTTATAGCTGTCGGCACTACTAGCAATGTCGTTATAAACATTAGTCATATCGCTCCAACTAGCCACGCGCACTACATCGACTTGAGGGTATTTATTGCGTAAGGACATTGTGCCCCCTTCTACGTCAATAAATAGCACTGGGGACATAGCTTCTACTTCGGAAGCTGATCCTGCAAGAACGGTTTTACCTACGCCAGGATCTCCGTATACAAGCATATTGACTACTTGCGGCCGTTCACTGACGGGCTGAACCTTAAGTCCTCCCAATGTGTTTTCGGTTAATACTTCTGTTGTTGTCATTTGTTCTCCTTTATTCTAGTATAATATAGGCAAAGTATGTTCACAAGGATCAATATTTTTCGGTGGTATAACGACCGCTCTTTTCTAAGATCCATTCAAAATCGCTGCCGTCTAATTTTGCTAAACAAGGAGCAAAGAAAGCACAGCCGTTACAATTGAAACGGTTTGAATTAGGATAAATACGAACGTTTGGGTCTAACATATCTTCGGCTTCGAGTTTGATTAACTGTTCGACTATATCAAGTTCTTCTTGTCCTCGATATAAAGTGGTTCGCCGAAAGAAGATGCTCCGCTGTTCGAGATGTTCTATGTACTCCGTGTAAGGGTCCTCAGATAGTCCAAGTTCCGCAAGCTTCTTACGAAACATTATTGCGGAAGTTCTCTGTGACTTATTCTGGCTCATGGTACCGTTTTGATTTACCTGAGGCTCTTTAGGTACTGATTTACGAAGTTCGTTTATAATTACGCCTTCTACAGGAATGCCGAGCTGTTTACGAATTGCCCAACAATAAGAACTAACTTGCATGTCTAAATCCATATAAGCCGTATTAGTAAATTGTGCGGCCGTTTTATGATCAACGATCCAAATTCCTTGTTCGTTTTCGATAATCAAATCAATTCGACCTTGATAGCATGCATTCATGCCCGGAATAGGCACTTCGAACTCGACTTCACTTTTGACGGGTTTGAAGTTATCGTGCTCTGCAGACCACAGGAAGTAATGCTCGAGCATGCCCTTCCCTAGAATTTCGCGTTCAGCAAAGTCTTGCTCGGTCTCTACAGCGAGACTAGGTTGAGCTAGTAATATCCTAGCCCTCTGCTGATTGCACGAGTCTGTGAAGGCTCTAAGCGCAAAGCCTTCTCGCTGCGCCCTGGGATAGTGCAGCCGATCTGGGTCGTAGAATATTTCTAGCGCCACGTGAACGGCTATTCCGAAGTCTAAAGCTTTGATACCCGGAGTATACCTGTAGCCTTGACGCATAGGAGATTCAAAATCCCACTGCGTTCTACACCTCTTGAACCTACCTCGATCTGATGTTCTGATTATTGATCGAGTAGTTGTTTGATCCATGCCCATTTCTGCCCCAATCTTTGCATTCGGCCTAAATCTACAGTGTTCTCTGCTATGATGTCTATTACTTGAACAGCGTTGTGCTGCCCAATCCTGTGAAGTCGATCCTCCGCTTGAAGGTTCGTTGCGGGCGACCAACTTCGGTCAAGAAATACTACTTTATTAGCCGCAGTCAAAGTAATGCCTACCCCACCTGCTCCAATAGAACAAACAAGTACCTGCGTGGAGCCTTCCTGGAACTCCTGAATGACCTCTTCTCTGTGCCTTGTTTGTCCCGTAAGAGCAACAGAACCTGGAATATGTTCAAGAACAAGATCAACCATTTTAACGAACTGTGTGAATACTACGATCTTCTCGGCAGTTGAAGCGACAATATCCTTTAATACATCCAACTTAGCGGAAGGAGTTTTTAAGACTACTCCGTCGTCTTCATCCATTTCGGCATAAGCTAAAGCGAATTGCTGTAATCGAACTAATTTGGCAATTACTACTGGAGCTATCACGGGTTGATCTTCATTTTCTCCAACCCAGGCAATCATTTCGCTCTTCATTTGATCGTAAGCTCGACGTTGTGCTCCCCTAAGTTGCACGGTTATATCTGTGTAGTACTTATCTGGTAAGTCCTTTAGAACGTCTTTCTTTAATCGCCGAGTTATAATAGGTTTGATCTCTTCTCTTAATACGTCCATATTTTTTGTCCCCTTGATTATGTGATAACCGTGGGGATAGCCGATTTCATATAGGATGTATGAGTTATAAAAACGCCAATAACTTCGGTAATCTTTCGGATACATCCAATGAAGAATAGACCACAATTCGTCGGGTCTGTTGATAATGGGTGTACCACTTAATCCTAACTTGTACTTACTTTTGATCTGTTTCAAAGCTTTGGTTTGTTTAGCCTTACGATTCTTGGCCTTATGAATTTCGTCCCCGATAATGTGATGCCATCCTACTTTAGTTAGTTCTGGCATTAAACGTAAGACCTCCCAGTGCAGAATATATACGTCTGACTGGTAGTCCATCAAATCGTTTAGAAACTTAGATCGATTCTTACTGTCGATTACGCACGTCTTGAGGTCGCTTAAATCCTCAAAGTGCCTTCTCCAACCCCCCAAGGTTGTCAGGGGTGCTATTACTAAAGTAGGAGCATTCGTGTAATCTTTTTGTCGTCTCCGATAAATGTCCAGAGCTATAGCTTCGTAAGTTTTACCCGTACCCATTTCATTCGCAATAAGGTGGTGTTCTTTATCAGACTGAGTTATTCGACTACAGTCTTCAACCTGGAACTCATATAGGTCTGAATGAAACTTAGTCACTAGTAAACCAGTTCGCAACTAAACTCGACATTATTTACCGTGATAACGATAGGCGCTAAATTGACTGTTGGAGTTGTAGCCGGCGCTATCGTTGTAGTTGTCGGCGGCACTGTAGTCGTAACTACCGGCGACGTGGTTGTGGTCGTAGTTGTGGTCGTAGTTGTTGTTACTGGTGGACGTGTTTCGACCGTATGAGTCGGTGGATGAGGTAATGGCAGAATTGGTGCAGCCTGCCAGACCCCAGCGGTACCTAATGCACACTGATGACCCCAGTTTGTATAAGCCCCAACACGTTCAGACCACCACGGGTCGTCAAAGCGAAGCGCCTCGCCTGATTGATAGTCCAAATACCAAACACGTTCGTATAACGGTCTTGGATCCTCTGGATCACAGGGTGCGTACACTTTATCGTGATCAGCTGACGTAGGGGTTGTTGATACTAACACTGCGACTACAATCGCTGCTCCAACTGCTACCTTTATCAAACTCCGAGAAGCTTTCTAAAGACCTTTCGCACAGCGTGCTCAACGGCCCGCTCGAAGCTGAGACCTATTCCACAGGTACGTTGTTCAGACTCTTTCTGTCTGCTGTACTCGTCGAGCAAATGGGTAACTTCGCTTTCTATGTCGACGTCACTGCTGATCTCATTTCTGTCCAGCCAACTTTCGATTGCATATTCGACATCGGAAGTTTCGATCTCAATTTCGATCGACGACTCGACATCGCCTAGAGGTATGGTTACTGTTTGTATGCTCATTGTGCTCTTTCTCTGATTGGTATCTCGTTGTTTCCCATGACCTGCATAATCCAACCGCGCTTTTCATCCTCGCATCGGCCGTTTCTGCAAGTCCAGGTATATATAGTTGAACCGTCTGGACGGTTCTCTTTTCTTGTCATCTCACCTGGCTCACGACAGGTGGGACATCTTCGGGCTGTATCGTATCGCGACTCAGTCACTCAATCGATCCTCCACAGCCGTAATGCGGTTACTCAAATCCCTTAACATTTGATCCGTTTGAGCGGCCTTACTTCCCCGATAAGCACCAGGTATTTGACAGGCTGCATCGAACAACTCCATCGTAGGTTCTTGGTTGAGCAACCATTTTGAGGGAGCGGTGCCCCCTCCTCGACGCAACTGACGTAAACAATCCATTGCCTGTAACATCCTCATTACTTGGGTGTAATATGGAACGGACAAATCGTGTTCTTTGAACAAATGCGTAGCAAAACCTGTCCAGACTTTATTACCGTCTTGGTCGATTTCAACTTCCGCCTTCATTGCGTTATAAATGGTGGATACATGCTCAAATAGAGCCGGAGGCACCATAGTCTCCGGATTAGGCATAATCAAACTCCTCCGTTAGGTCATAGCATAATCTACGTCTTGAGTATATTGTGCTTGTGACTTTTAGTAAGTCGTCGGTGTCTGTTATAAAAATGTTATCGTTAGTAGCTGCTTCTAGCATGTCTTCAGATTCTGCAAGGTAATGTTCCATTAAATCGCATAAAAGTTCTTTTTCAGGCTTTGTTAGCCAATGTTGCGTGGCTTGGTCTTTCCAAGGGTTCCATTTCATTATACTCCTCGTCGATGATACTCTCATTTCACTACTATTATATAGAAGTCCTCTCGTGGTAATCAAGTAGTGGTCCTAAGGCAGAAAAAGAGCCCTCAGCTGGCTGGAAACTGAGGGCTCTTTTTCTGCTCGGGCGGACAGAGTGTTACTCGGCGCTGTTTGAAGCGGCGTCAGCCTTACGTGCAGCTAGGTCCTGAAACCACTTGATCGCCTTGGCTTCTTCAACGATCACTCGACCGTCAGTGTGCTGCTTGTGTGGGAACTCTTTCCCTGACTTGACGTAACCGTAAATCCGCTGGGGACGAACTTCGGTACCTGACAGCTCGGAAAGCTTTTTGGCCAACCCTGTGGGAGTTAGCCAACCCGAGGGAAGATCATCCTTTTTGGAAGTCTTCGCTGGGGCCTTCTTTTCGGTTTTAGTATTTGTGTTTGTATCGGTCATTGACTGATATCTCCTTGTTACTTAGTTACTCGGGTACTTTATTATATCACGCCTCAAAGTTCATTTCCACCCTACGTCGGATGCAACTGACCAAAGGGGCGAATCCTATGATCCACATAACAAATCCTATTGGCGGGATGATAAAAGAAATCACCACAAATGGAGTTGTTATGATGGCCCATACTAGACTAACGGTGAACCATATCCACCACGTACGATATTCTTTTTGAGACCATTCCTTTTTAGGTCTGTCTTCTTCGAGAACCTTGTTGCGCTCCCAAAGAGGAAGATTATCGATGTGAATGTCATATGCTTCGTCCGCTAACCCTAGCTCTTCAGGAGTGGGTGGCAGTCCCACTCTACGACTTCCGTTTCTACTTCGCGTTCCTCCCAAGCTGTGGGAACTCGCTCGATTTCTGTTATAGTGTCAACAATGCGTTTTTCGCACACTGACTCGCGTGAGGACCAGATTTCATATTCGATATCACCAATCGAAAGAAATACTTCGAAATATTCGTCAAGGTAATTTTTACGGATGTTATCGACTTTGTCGCTGTTCAAAGCCGCCTTGACTAAAGCAAGGAAAACGTCCTGATTTGCTTCATCACCATAAAGATATGACGAAACTTTGACTTCGGGCTTTCCTGAAGGAAGTGCACCGGGATTACTTTCGATAAAAATGGCAAGATTCCTAAGATCCTCCGCCATTTTAGTTGCTAGTTCGGGTTTCAATTTCTTTTGCTCCTTTGTGCTTGTTTGTTTATTATAACTCAGGCCTTGTAGTCCCTTTCAAGGACTAGTTGAGCGATAATCCCCCCGCTGTCGACCACAGCTGAGGATCGATTAAATCGAGTAGGAGAGCGTCGACTACTGTAGTCGATAAAGGAGTAGCTCCCCTATCATCGCCTCCGGTAAAGACCGCTACTCCGAATAAAGTCATATTTGCGTCGTATGGCTTGCACCAAACTCTGCGATAATATCTCGTGGCCAGCAGATTAGGAGGTAACTCAAGCGATATACCGTCTTCATTGACCCACATATCGGTGTGGGAATCAGAAGGTAGAGGCACACGTTCAATGTAGCCACCTACCAAATCTTGTAGCACCTCAAGCGAAACGTCTTCATAAGGTTCTACGATAATGCTGTCACATGAAACTATTACGAGCAATCCTTCTGGTTCAGATTCATTACCGTTAGTAATGGATGAAGAGGTCATGTGATCGTTTCGCTTAGATAAAGTTCAAAAGCTAAACCAGGTGTAACATCACAGGCTTCTACGAAATGAGAGTCGCACACGTAAGCCCAGGGCCCCATATTCGTTTTAGCGTCGTACTTAGCTGGTCGAGTGTATGAACACATCTGACAAAGGGGTATTTCACGTAAGGGTATTTTTTTATATGTGTCGTCCGTCATTCTGATCCCTTTGTTTGTCGGTACATTTGCCTCATTTTTTCCATTTCGTTATTGAACTGTTCGAGAGTACCCCCGTGTTCAACAAACGCAATCCCAGGGTCACTTGATTCAGGTTCGAACCTACACATTGACGTGCAAGTTTCTTCGATCTCAATGGCAAAAATTGGAACGCCAATTGCGAAAAGTTTGTCGTAAGCCCACTCTGCTATGTATTCGGAAGTTGGCATATCAACACTAAGAGTGTCGTTCAAATGGTGATGGTCTAGAAACTCAGAAACCAGAGGTTTTACTGCGATCTTTAGATCGGCATAATCCATAAGCATGTTACGCTTTGGGCCGTCAGTGAAAAGAGAATCACCTCTTACTTCAACCCACATAACCCACGAATGACCATGAAGCCGAGCACACTTACCATCGTGATCCATTAGTTGATGCGAAGCTTCGAACTTAAACTGTTTACGTATGGTATACATTTTCTTCTTTCTAATACTATTATATAGCAGGATCAAAGGCCCATGCAAGGATTAGTTCTCTATCCAACAGCTTCGTGACGGATTCCAATGCCGTGTACCGCCGCCTTCGTAGAGCAGCCACGCGGCGACAGCGACGTTAGCTTCTGGTTCAAATGGATCAGCTCCCGGCCACCCCGCCGACTCAGATCGCTCCGTCCAGTATTTCGCTAGGTGCTGGAACCAGCCGATCGCTAAAGCCGAAGAAACTTCGTAATTTATCGTGTGATGAGGTAATGCACTCGACTCACAGAAGGCCACTTTTAGTGCCCATTGTTTATCTTCCGGGAGAAAATATTTATCGACCAAACCTTCTAACGTTTCCTTAGATTCCCACAGGGGGGCTCGATTGAACTCAGGAAAGAAGGTGTGAATAGCTTCCTCTGGGCCACCAAGAAACTGCATGTGCGCTTCACGTGTAGCTGGTCCATAAGTTCCGTCTACAGGGAATACGCCGAGTACTTGTTGGAGGAACTTTATATCGTCACCTTTTTCGTTCATACTGTATGTACGGCGTGTGACTTCGCGTGTCGCCGCTAATCGAGAAATTTCGGAAGGTAACGTGGTAGTGGTTGTTACGATGTTCTCCAGCGCTTCTTCGGCTGATGCGTAACAAACCCAGGGTTCCCCTTCTGGGAAGTTACAGTAAGAAGTGTTCGTTTTATCTGTAGGTATAGGCTCTGAAGTAGTAAAAGGAAGCTCCGTAGTTGTAGTTGTAACTGTAGTGGTTGGACTAATAACTATTACGTTTAGAATCATTGCTGAGCCAGTATCTGAATCTGACAACGGCTCGCCACCGCTCACAATGCGTAACTCTATTTCTTGTCTTGGCTCCAGGGCATCCCAAATAAGTGTAGGCGTTGGTAGTACGCTCTCCGTGGCGGCAACTAGTTCTATGTCGGCGTATGGAGCAGGTTCGGGCGAAGTCAGCCATGAACCTAGTAAAGCGGCCGAACCAACGCCCAATCCCTGTGCGAGATATTTCGTCTTCCTCCGCATTCATATGGCCCAGTCACGATCGAAATAGGCTCTTTCGGCAGCGCCTTCATAGTCATAGTTGCAAACCGTACATTCGGTACCGGGTTCCCAATCTACTTCTGCGTCCTCGATCGCTTCTTTAGTCCAAACGAAATCATCTTCGCCTGGTAATCGTGTTTCCTTACATTTGACGCACACGAAGTCGTCAACAACCTTGTTGCCTTTGCAAACGGGACAGGGATCACCGTAAGTACCTTTTATGTACTCTTGAAGGAACTCTTGTTCTTCTTCGTAATCACCCATGAACATCCTGTCAAGGTCAGAACGGGTCATACCCCCTTTCCACTTGTCAACCCAACCGTTACCATTGCAGCGTTCGCAAACGTGTCTCACTTCTTTAAGGAACCTGTTTTTTGGACGCTAATCTCGTCGGTTCCCGTTTCTGGATTGGCTCGTTGGCCAATCCATACCTTGAACTTCCGTCTTGTTGCTGCCATTCTGATACGAGCCACCATACCGCGACGCTCCTGTACAAAGTCGACACCTCTTGTCAATAACCAGGGGGTGCCATCGAACCAAGTGTCATAGGGATAATATTCTCTACGACCACGATGTGCCCAACTGGGCATTTGTTCTAATTTTTCTGCCATGATGCTCCTTATTTAGTCGAAAAAGGGAGTGGATCGTCGGACCTGGACAGACAACGATCCACTCCCATCTACCCGACGCAGGGTAGACCTAGTTCGTATAAACAACTTGACCCCATTGATGGATAAGTTCGCCTTCTACGAAAGTCCAGCGCCATCTGTTCCCATCTTCACCTACCCAATGGAGTACTGAATCCGGAGTAATCCAAGGTGCAATGGCCGCAATAAATAGTTCCTCTTGACCTTTTTTACTGTCGTAAGCGTGAATAACCAAGTTCCCATCCCACTCGTACGTGTCGTAGAAACCAAGTTGGGCAAGTATTTCTTGGGCGTTAACGCACGTCTCGGGATAGTTCCAATCCATCCAAGAGAACCAAGCGAAGTCCCGTTGTCCCCCTTTCCACGAACCGCCGGCCTTGTCGTCGTCCGGTAAGTGGTTCAACTCGCACATGGTATTATAAGCACTATCTAGATACCCGGTGGGAATCTTTATTGTTCCTGATTCGATCTGAACATTATAACCCATTAGTTTGCACTTCCTGGTTCACCTGCTGGTATATACGGGTCATCAGGAAACTCCTCCAATCCGTTATCACCTTCACGACAGTTAGTGTAAATGATGATCTGTCCGTCATTATCTTCACCGAACTCGAATCGATTCATAAGTGATTCAACCAAGAAAAGGTTCATTTCACGTGACAAATCTTCCATCAGGTATCTTCCTCCTCATCCCACGTAATCTCGAGAATGCCGGAAGTAATGTTGAAATCGATACAAACTTCCGCAAAGTAAGCTTCCATCTCATGAGTCACCTGGCGTCGGGAATGTTCTAGTTCACTTTCTAAGGGCATGGTACCTTCTTTTTTTTGGGCGAGGGGTGAGGATGCTCCCCTTTGGACACCCTCACCCCTCTGATTGTATTAGACCTTAGCCAATGCAGGCTTGGTCTCCGCGTTACCTTTAGCGGTATTTTCCGGCGCTAAGTTGCGCTGGTAGTAGGCTTCGAGGTACGCCTGAGCATCCTCGGCCTTGATCATCCACTTCCCCTCAGGGGACTTGAATGACTTGACCGTGCCTGCTTTACGCACCGAGTAGCCGTACTGTGTTGGCTTTTCGGAATAGCCAGGTACCCCTTCAAACGTTTCGTTCATAACACGAATCAAGCGGTACGGTGTCAAGTCATCTGTGACCTTGATCACCGGCTTCGTTACCTTGGTGTCTTTCATGCTTCACCTCCTCCCAACGTGATAGTCAACTAAAGCTATATACGTATTATAATGTAGAATCAAAAGCCCTTTCAAGGATTAGTTCAAGAACCTTGTTTGTACTTCTTCTTGAGTCTGATCGGTCGCGCCGGCAGTTGAGTAGGATCAAGCCTAAAGTGGCTTGTTCCGGCCATCCCTTTTCGACCTTCCCAATCCTTAGAGTCCTCCTCGTAGATCGTAAGTGTTCCGCCCATCACCTTATAGGTAACGTTCAAATAAGGGCCTCCACCAACACCCGTGAAACGAACTATTTTACTCATGCACCAAGTCCTGAATCATTACGATGCCTCCTTTAGTAGGCGTACTCTTACGAAGTTCATAGAAGAAGAACAGCCATGGCCAAACGCTGGAGTAACCTTTTGTTCCGGGTCAGCCAGCATTATTTCGTTATATCGGGTACAATAATAGGTCCCCGGTGCATCGCCACCCAAGAAAATACACGCCTCGTCGTGATCAGAGGCCTGCCCCCACTCACAGGGGCCGAGTTTACAACAGTAACCCGATCGAATGCACGGATATTTAGGGGACAACGGGCCACGCCTCCTGTGGTGTAGCACAACCTGTTCCGTGTACGAACTCTTCCATGGCTTCGGAGTTACCACAATCCGAGCAAACGTACACGGATGTGTCCTCTGGCCTTCGAGTCGTGCGACTCAAAGCGTTCGCAGCCCACGGTTCTCTCATTTCGAACTGATCGCACCGAGGACAGAAACCTATCTTCCGTCTCGGATCTCTAAGTGATTCTTGCACGTTCTCTCCTTATTTCCTTGGTGATTTGACGGTAGGTGGGGTACAGAGGCCCAAGCCACGAAAGTCGAATGCGGTTGCCCCAAAACGAGAGCATGTACCATGGATATTCGCACGGTACAGCTGAGTCGAACGGCTCATCGCCGCAGCCATCATAGGCGTAGCCGAAGCGTGGACCGTTTTTCTTCCACCAACGGTAATGATCAGGCTTCGGAATCATCGACCCACTTCCTTAGAGCGGTGCAAATGTGTCGTGCTTGAGTTCCTCTACCGAAGGCCTCCATGAACTCGACACCTACTGTGCGGGCTACCCAGTAATGGAAGTCCAAACAATAAACCGCGTCCATGTGCGCAACGGGCTTACCGTCGTTGTCGTAAATCTGATACTTACCGGAGCCACTATGGTGCCTCTGTACCAGCTTCTGGATATCGTCGGGGTCAAAGCCCCGTTCGACGAAGAAGTCAGGGGAGACTAGGCTATGCCCGTCCCCGTCAAGAGCTCCGTCTTCCTCGAGATTCTTACGAACCAATTCCTTAGTTATCGGCAACTTATTCCCTTCCATCCATTTCGGCTATTTCTTCTAGCGCCTGAACCAAGCGGTTTATGTTCTTTTGGAACTCGATCAGCAGGGGAAGTCCGACTTCACCCTCTTTATGGATCACCCTTATGGCCTCAACGAACATCCGAAGATAACGTCGTT